>Ga0315282_10004995_pt1 | contig 22786 bp, 17 predicted proteins | sample YL17G07_20_MG_FD_203693 | JGI IMG/M metagenome (GOLD analysis project Ga0315282, IMG submission 203693) | Sediment microbial communities from Yellowstone Lake, YNP, Wyoming, USA - YL17G07_20 | ecosystem: Environmental > Aquatic > Freshwater > Lake > Sediment | place: USA: Wyoming | collected... | reverse complement strand
TGGCAGCCGCAACCAACCCGCTCCTCTACATGCAGCCAGCCAACATAACTGGACTTGCCACAAATACAAACTTCAACCTCAAAGTCAATATAGCAAACGTCACAAACTTCTACGGCTTCGACATCCAACTTAAATGGGACAACACAATCCTGCAATACATGAACCACACCACGAAAGTCCCAGTGGAAACCTACCCTGACGGAGTCCTGCACAAACCCTACATGCAACTAACAGAAACCGAGGATGATAACGATTCGATCCCAGGCGCCGAACCTGGCACCATGCTCTGGACAGGTTACAGCTCAATGTCACCAGCCGCAGTCTTCAACGGAAGCGGCACCATAGTAGAAATAACCTTCCGCGTCAAAGCCGCAGGCCGCACCAAAATCCAATTCGTAGCAACAGCTCTTTCAGACAAAAACGGCAATCCAATCGCGCATGACAGGCAAGACGCTTCATTCGATAACCTGCCTCCGCCATCGCCGGTCAACATTCAAATATACCCGCCAACCATAGTTGACTCGGCTCTGACTCCCTGCCACAACACGTCAATCGACATCAAAGTCTTCGCCATAACAGACCTATACAGTTTCGAATTCTGGATAGACTACAACTCAACAATCCTGAACGCAACCGAAGTATCAGTCAACACTCTGTTCACGATACCTGACGTTCAAATAATGCAAGATCAAGGCAAAATCAGAATAAACGCCACAGTCGGCCCAACCCCGCAAGGCTACAGCGGAGACCTCACGCTGGCAACCGTCACTTTCCACGTCATAGACATCGGCCAAACCACGCTGGACCTGCACGACGTGGGACTAATTGACAAATACGCAAGAACTATCCCGACACGCACAGTGGGAGACGGCTACTTCAACAACATGCTAGTCTCAAAAATGTTCGTCAGCCCACCAGAAATCATCGACCCTACAATGAAGCCCGGCGACGTTTTCACGATAGACATCGATCTGGAAAACGCGATCGGCCTGTACGACTACGAATTCAAACTCGGCTACGACACGAACGTTCTCAACGCCTTGGGCGCAGTCGTGCTTCCACCCAGCAACGACACCAACTTCATCGTACAATCCATAATCAACGACACACAAGGTGTGATCTGGGTTAAAGTCCAATACTACGTACCCGCTCAACCCATATCCATCTTCAAGGCAGCAGCAGTTACCCGAATATACTTCCAGGTCCAGTCTTACGGCCAGACCGTTCTAGACCTGTACGAAACCAGAATAAGTGATCCGTCAGGCAACGGCATGACACACATCGAGGAAGACGGTTTCTTCGCCACACTGCTAAGAGACGTGGCCATAATGTTCGTGAACGTGACATCACCGAACAAAGTGTACCCAGGAAGAATCGTAACAATAGAAGTTACCGCTATGAACAGAGGAAACATGACTGTTGAAACATTCAACGTCACCCTGCACTACGATAACGAGACTATCGAAACAAGTCCAGTCACGTTGAACCCGTGGACCCAAGGCGTGCTGACCTTCTACTGGAACACCACAGGGATGGAATCATGCCACAACCACACGATCTGGGCCGAAGCTAGCACAGTACCGTACGAAATCGACCTGACAAACAACGTCTACTATGACGGATGGGTCAAAATCAAATATCTCGGAGACATCAACGGAGACGGTCAAGTGGACATCTTCGATGCCGTGCTTCTGCTCCACGCTTACGGAAGCCACGAAGGAGACCCCAACTGGGAACCCGAAGCAGACTTGGCACCAGCATGGGGAGTCATCAACCTCTATGATGCAGTGACTCTGGCGTCCAGATACGGCCTAGGATGCGGCGGTCCTTAACAATACACCCTTCCTTTTTTTGACAAACCCTTTACTCGTCTCAATCTCGGCCTTTCTTCGCCGAAGCAGACTGTTGTCTGAATTCTGACACAGTAAACTTCAAATATTCAAAGGCTCGATACATAGAAGAATGTTATAGAAAAAAGGTGAACAAAAATGAGAGGAAAACTTAGATTAGGCGTTTTTTGCCTAGTGTTTGCTCTAATATCTGGAGTAACGTTTACTTTCCTACCGGTAGCCTCTGCAGAAACAAGCATGAAATGCTACTCAGACGTCAGTGAGATAGGCAACGCAACAACGATGCCAGATGTCAGAAACTCCACATTCAAAGTTGCTGTCGTCGTTGAAAACGTAACTAACCTCTACGGCTTCGACATTCAAATCAACTGGACAACACAATGGATACACTACCTAACCTATACTGTGACAGTGTCTAGAAACTCCTACCCGAACCCGATCCCGCCAAGTCCTTACGGAGGCATTCTGAACGGCACACAATTCATGCAACTGACGGAAGTCGTGGACGAAAACGACAACATCTCAGGAGCCGAAACTGGAACCATGGCGTGGATTGGGTACAGTTCTATGAATCCTGCCCCAACCTTCAACGGAAGTGGAACGGCATTCGTTTTCACGTTCAACGTTACAGATCAGCCGTATGACATTGTGGAGCCAAGCGGAGTACCATTGCTGATACACTTTATTGCAACAGCCCTTTCAGACAAGGGCGGCAATCCGATAACCCACACACGCGAAGACCTTGCGATCACACTGTACCCGCGCAAGTTCACGTACCCTGCAGTTCCAAAGATCAAAGTCTCACCCTCCTTCATCACGGGCTATCAAGTCAATGACACTTTCGAAACGAACATCACACTTCTCGGAGTCGACGACGCAGCCCTAGACCCGTTCTGGGACATTGCCGGAATAGAATTCTATCTAAACTACAACTCAACATACCTGCGAGCAATAAACTCCACAATAGATCCTGACGGCACCTTCGGAGCGTTCTGGTCATCGGGCGCATTCCAATTGATGAACGACATGGAACCGAGCTACGTGGACATAGCATTCATGGGACTGGGCCAAACACACACGCCAGTGAGCGGAATAATCCGCATAGCAACAATAACATTCAACGTAACGTACCTTCCAAACGTATCTCCATATCCCATCGTGCCCATAAACTTAGAGAACCCCTTGGTTCCATCAATTTGGTACATCTTGGACTCGAACAGCGGAATCATCGACCTGTCCACCCCTGTCCCGACTGAATGGACCTCAATCTACCCAAGATCAAGCTTCCAATACGGCTTTAACCTTACCGACTGGACCGACACAAACGGCGACGGCAAACTCGGCGTCGGCGACCAAATAATCCTCCTCAACGAAGCAACACTCAAGACGCATGATTACAAAATAGACGAAGTCAAAGGAACCATACAGCTGACTCAATTGTACACAAAGTTTGCTGAGGACAAGCTGGCAATGGACGGCCCGACCAACAAGTACACACCTGAGCCGAAGCTGATTGACACGTTGGACACTGACGGATTGGGTCACCCTGATTGGGTGGGCAACTTCTCACTGAAGTATCCAGTGGCGTCGATAACCAAATTCCATGTCATACCCCAAATCGGGGCTGAATATGACTTGGTTGACGGAGTCGACTTCAAAGTGAACCCAGACGGAACTGTTGAGCTGATAAAACCGCTTGACGAAAAAGTCATAAATGAAAGCTTGGGCGCTATGCCGTTTGGTGCAAACGCAGGATGGCCTCCGACAGCGTACATCTTGGACAGTTTCCAAGGCGTCTACATCGTCATGCCCAACGGAACATCGAGATACGCGAACGGTGGCATCTTCGAGGAAGGACCACCCAGCGATGCTAACGGCAACAACGAATGGTGGTACGAGTCCTGGTTCCCATACGAGCTGGAAAGCTGGTGGGCAACAGGCTACTACCCAGATCCGCAGTGGACATGGCCGGATGGCACTGAAGTCTTCGTGAACTACAGTGCTCCTGCATTCGTCCACATTGAATACAACGCCAAGCCAGACACTCAACCTTACTTCATGGAGTGGCAAGGCGACTACAGTGAATTTCTAGCTCTGAGCGACCTAACCAACACAACTTGGATGCAGATTCATCCGACCTACAACAAGATATGGAACGTCACAGCATGGGAGGACGTCGACTCAAGCGGCAATTTGACGACCGGCGACAAGCTTACCATGACGCTGGACACGTTGGAGGCAGTGTTCGAATTTCAAGGCAAAAGCACCGACATAAAGGCGATAGAATTGCCATGCGTTCAAGATGTTGACCCTAATGCGCAGTTCTACACGAACCCGCTCATAGTCAGCATAGCAGGATTCCCACACCCGGACCGCCTGATGTCCCCATGGTTTGGAAGCAGCTATGCTATACCCTTGCCCAATGAGGTCGAGAACAGCGAGTTTGAAGCTATACCGGAATTCACAAATCTGCTGGTCGCACTGTTCGTAACGCTGCCATTTGTCGCCGTGGCCGCAAAGTTGTCGCGGAAAAAACGGCTCTAAATAGTCAACTCTCTCCCCTTTTCTTCCTACCTTTTCTGGCGCAGAATTAAAAAAAGTGGGTAATGTTAGGTTTTACGTGAGCGTCGCCAACGAATCAGGACCGCTGCCAAGACCGCAATGACAACGGCGATGATTATCACTGCAAGCAAGTACTCGATTGGAAATCCTCCTGCAGCCTCTTGCACGGACACTGCCACTTCCAGCATGTAAGCATTGGTTTTTGATCTGTAGGATTCGAACTGTAGACCGTAACTGTCAGTAATGTAGAGGATTACTCTCCACGTTCCGGCGGAATCAAAGACATAGTCAGCAGTGACGTTGTAATCAGTGTGAGTCACCGACATCGCTCCTGGCTCCCAGAACTCCCACCTGTAACTCGTTATGTTAGCTCCGCTCTGCCCATGATAACTCTGCGATGCGTCGAAAGCTATAGTCTGATTCACAATTGCTGGAGTCGGCGTGTATGTGAAATTCAAGTGCGGAAGCGCGATAACGTCCAAAACTGCTTCCATGACGTTGTTCGCGAGGTTCGCGTCGGCCAAAATCGTCGCCTCAACAGTAATGTTGTAGGTACCTACTGGAAGCACGGCACTCGCGTTGAACGTACCTGTATTACCTGAAAGCAGTGTTTGATTTTGACTATGCCAGATAGTTCCATTACGGTAAACAGTCAAGGTAACGTTCTCATCTTCTGTTCCCACATTGTGCACAATCGCTGCAGCCATGGAAGTCTCGCCATTAAGAGCCGGATGCTCGAAGATGCCTTGTGCCTGCCATCCATAGTAGAGCTGCTCCACAGATACGTCTTCAATTGCCCTGTCAGTGACATTAAGGGACGTCGGTGAGACCATCGTGTTGTCTATTGTATTGCTCTCATAAGGAACCTGCGTCAGGTTGGCCATGACATAGTAAGACGCATTGACCGCGATTCCAGTTGTGTTCCATTCAAAAGTCAAAGGCACGTCTTTCGATGCCAATATCACAACGGGCACCTCACCAATCTTGGTCCAATTGGCTCCGTAGATATCGTTGAAGTCGATAGCTGATACATTATAATACGCGTTTGCAGTGCAGTTCTCATTGGCCTCGCCTGCGTCAGACGCTAGGACAGCAACTTCGACTGTCCTGTTCACCACCGTGTTAACTTTTCCTTCAAAATTGACATCACTGACTTTCACGTTTCTCACACCCACGACGAGACATGCCTCTGTTTTCGGGCTGCTACTGACCCCTGCGGAATCAGTGACTTCCAGCGAGACCTTAAAACTGACAGCTTTAGTGTACGTGTGATTAACCATGGGATCTGTGACGGTTGTTATGTTACTGTCCCCGAAATTCCAAGTGTAGTTCACTATGCCAAGACTAAGAGGGCTATAGCTGGCTGAAGCGTTGAAAACAACTGTCCTATTCACTACTCCAACGTCCGGCCAAAAGCTGAAATCAGCAACTGGCACGCCAGGAGTATGGAAATAGGCGTTCGACTTATGGAACAGCAACGGACGCCCGCGATAGTCGGAGAGAGCACAGGCGGTCAGGTTCAAGACACTTGACCCCACGCTAATAACATTGAATGTCGTGACAAGAAGAGTGCCATTACCATTGAAAGGATTCGACATATTCATTTGGACATAGCCCCTCCACAGCATAGTCCCAGGCACCGCATCCGTGATGTTGTCTGCTTGGTCGGTTTCATTTGCCAGTTCAAAGGTCTGGCCATAGAACACGCCTCCGTAGGGACTTGGCGCAACTGGAGTCTGGTAGCTGTTCCAAGGGATGGTTACAGTGCAGCTCGTGAGATTCAGGACTGATGGGTTCCATGACATCTGAACGTCAAAGCCTGTGAGGTTGCCCAGAGGATCCTGATCTGATGGGTTGGCCGGGTCACTAACTGTCGTAGCAGTGAGATTGAAGACCACCAAGGCAAAAGTGACCGTGTCACTCACGTTTGCTTCCATAGGATACGTTTCGTTACAGATGCCCAAAGTATCAGTGCAGAAGTATACTGAAGGCCAATCAGTAGGCAAGTCAGGCGCGACAGGAGCTGAAACTCTGGGAATTTGTGGCCCAGTATAAACGAGAATCATGCTTGCGAGAACCAGTGTTGCGATAAGTACGCTAGACGGCTTTTTGTAATTCAATTTTTCCACCTTTTTTCACATATACATCCTTCAACTTCGATTTAAGCTTTGTTGGAACAGCCCGATCCTCGCATCCCTGTCTTCAGTAGTCATGCTGGATGTCTCTGCAGTGGATTGCAGATATTTCTTGTCTGGCTATACATGTCGTCATGCACACCTTCTACATAGACCAGCACGGAAGGATGAAGTTCTGCAGAGCAGGTCTACATACAGGCTGTTTGGTCTTGATGTCGCTTTCTTGATGATTAATTCGTGCCCACTTTTAGCACGTCTGAACAATCAATCTCCGTCTGTCTCCATCGTTTTCAATCAGCCTAAAGAAGCTTCTGATACATCCTATTCGCGTTGGGCAGTCTTGCTTATCGTTCAAAACGTGATGCCCACTCATATAGAAGTTAGTTCCAAAAGGCTTAAATGGTTTTCGGCGGAAGAATACTTAGTGCCGAGGGAGAAAGGCATATCATGAGGCTTCGCCTAGTTAGCTTGCTAGCTTTAAGTATATTACTAGCCGTCTCTGCGTTCTTAGTTCTCAACATGACGGCCACTTTAGCTAATGGCAACCAAGCTCCTACGGCTTCTTTTTCCTACTCGCCCAGCGTTGCCATGCCTGACGAAACAATAGTTTTCAACGCTTCAGCCAGCTATGACTCAGATGGCTGGATTGCGCAATATGCCTGGAATTTCGGAGACGGAAACATAACAACCGTCACAAATCCTCTAATAACATATTCCTATCCAATAGATGGGACCTACACGGTTGAGCTGACAGTCACTGACAACGGCGGTTTGAAAGGCGTAACGTCGGCCGTCGTCGAGGTTAGCACTGTTGTTTTCTTCAGAGTTGTTGACAAGACGACTTCAGGCGTCCTCCAAGATGTGGAGGTGACTGCATACTATAACAACGGTTCAGCCTGGGTGAAAGCTCCTGTAGGTCCGCTAGGTTTTGAGATAAAGTATGACCGCCAGACGGAGCCCGACTTGGCCAATACGCCTGGAGAAAAATATAGGAACCCTGGCTATACGGCTTCTGTTCTCCGCCATAATGCCAGCAACATAGGTCTTGAACTCCATCCGTCTTGCTGGACCGTTTTCTTCAAGTTTCAGTGGGGCTCAAATGTGGCTTACTGGCCAAACAATGAGATCAGGGTGTACACATACCATGATGGGGCCGTAGAGGCACATGACTACTCCTCGTATCACCAAGCATACTACGATCCCTCGGCAGGAACATATGTCATAAAGGTCAACAATATTCCCAAAGACGGCGTTCACCCAACTGAAGATCATCCCATAATAGTCTCCGTCTTATGTCCGCCTCCACAATCGAAGTATTACTTAACCGTCAGAACTGATCCCGCCGGCGTCACGACTGTCCCAGGCGAGGGATGGTACAACACGAATACAAGCGTCGTGCTGACTGCACCAGCGTTTGTCGATGGTTCACCGGGTACGCGTTATGCGTTCACCTATTGGGACGTTGATAGCACATCAAGGGGAAGCAGCGTGAACCCAATTACAGTCTTTATGGACAGCAACCATACTGCCACAGCTCATTATGTCACGCAGTATTCTGTCGCTTTCGGTCAAACAGGGCTTTCATCGGATGCCTCAGGAACGGTTGTTACAGTGAATGGGAGCTCTAAAGCCTACGGAGATCTTCCCTATACTTACTGGGTTAAGGGCGGCTCCTCAGTCACCTATTCCTACAGCTCCACCGTTTCGAGCAGCGTGACTGGAAAACGGTTCAGACTGGGCAGCACAAGCGGTCCCTCTTCTCCAATCACGGTCACAGGCCCAGTAACAGTGACTGGCAACTATGTGATTCAGTATCTGGTAACGTTCACTCAGACAGGATTGGATTCGACGGCGACCGGCACAGTCGTAGCCGTGAACGGCAGTGCCAAGACTTATGGTGACTTGCCGTACAGTTTCTGGGCTGACTGTGGTTCTTGGGTTACCTATTCTTACAATTCGATAGTTACAAGCAGCGTTTCCGGCAAGCAGTTCAGGCTTATTGCGGTTCAGTGTCCTCCGCCGGGTTTCAGCGTTACAGGCCCAACGACCATCACTGGCGTCTATTGTGCTCAGTACTTGGTCACTTTTGCTCAAAGCGGGTTGGATTCGACCGCGACTGGAACAGTTGTGACAGTGAACGGCAGTGCAAAAGCTCTCACTAATCTTCCATACACTTCTTGGGTGGACAGCGGCAGTTCTGTTATCTACTCTTTCAACTCGCCAGTTTCAAGTACCGTTTCTGGCAAACGGTTCAGGCTCTCTAGCGTCAGTGGACCAGTCTCGCCAATTACAGTCTCGGCACCAACAACTGTTACAGGCAATTACGTCATCCAGTACCTATTCACTTTTGCTCAGTCGGGACTGGACTCGTCAGCAACTGGAATGGTTGTGACAGTCAACGGCAGCCCCAAAACCTATTCTAATCTCCCATACACTAATTGGTTTGACAGCGGAAGCTCAGTCACGTATTCCTACAGCTCCACAGTTGCAGGCAACACCTCTGGCAAGCAGTTCAGGCTCAGCAGCGTGAGCGGCTCAGCTTCACCCATAACTGTCGCCGGCGTCACCACAGTGACTGGCAACTACGTAGCGCAATGCTCAGTCATCATCTCCCAGTCCGGCTTAGACTCATCCGCTACTGGAACGGTTGTGATTGTGAATGGAAGCTCTAAAGGCTACGGTGATCTTCCCTGCACTGTTTGGGTTGACTGTGGCGGTTCTGTCACCTACTCTTTCAACTCGCCAGTTTCAAGCTCAACTTCGGGCAAAAGGTTCAGGCTGAACAGTGTCACAGGCTCCGTATCACCGATTACTGTCAATGCACCTACAACGGCGACAGGCAACTATGTGACGCAGTACGCGGTCACTTTTGCTCAGTCTGGCTTGGATTCAACCGCTATCGGCACCGTGGTAACAGTCAACGGGAGCTCGAAAGTGTACGCTGACTTGCCTTTCATTCTCTGGGTCGACAGCGGCTTGCCAGTAACCTACTCCTATAACACTGTCGTATCGAGCACTGTGTCGGGCAACCGGTTCCAGCAAATAGACGTTACTGGTCCAGCTTCACCCGTCACTGTAACAGGATCATCGACGGCCACAGGAAATTACAAGGTTCAATATCAAGTTACTTTCGACCAGACGGGCGTCGGGCCTGACTTCACAGGCACTGTCGTGACTGTTGACAGCGCCAACTACAACGTCAGCGGCTTGCTTGTCTCGTTCTGGTGGGATCAGGGTTCTAGTCATAACTTCACTTTTGCTTCACCATTAGTTGTGAACTCGAGCAGGCAATACAGTTGGTCTTCCACATCTGGTTTGACAACACAGCGAAACGGAACACTGGTGATAGCCTCCTCTGGAAGCGTTACAGGAAATTACTTTGTGGGCAACAGCATCACATTCGACCAGACAGGACTTAACCTCGACTTCACGGGCACAATAGTTATTATCGACGGCAATCCTTACGCCGTCAGCGCTTTACCCGTATCATTCATATGGCAGACGGGTACGGTCCATAATTTCTCTTTCCAGTCCCCGTTGGTTGTTGTTTCAAACGCTAAGCAGTATGTTTGGAATTCAACAAGCGGATTATCCTCATCGCAAAGCGGCTCGATAACGGTGACGACCTACGGAAGCATCGTAGGAAACTACAAGACCCAATACTATCTGAACTTGCCCGCAAACCCGCCTGGCACCACAATTCCATCCGGGTCAGGATGGTACTATGCTGGCACCTATGCTTCAATATCCACTGACCAGTATGTTCTAGGAGGGTCACGTTATCGCTTCGCAGGCTGGACAACCGACGACATGTCTGAAATAACTGATCCAAACTCTCCTTCCACAACCGTGCTTGTTGATAAGGCAAAGAATGTCACGGCAAACTATGTCCACCAGTACCTCGTGACCTTCACGCAGACAAGCCTTGCCCCTGATGCCAATGGAACTGTTGTGACTATAGACTTGCACACGCCTTTGGGCTACACTGATCTACCCCACGGCGTATGGGTTGACGAAGGCGACACGATCATATATGCCTACGGGACCGTGGTAACCAGCACTGTGTCAGGCAAACGATTTAGTCTAACCAGTGTGATAGGCCCCTCATCGCCTATAACAGTGACAGCAGACATCAGCGTCACCGGAAACTATGGAATTCAATACTATTTGACTGTCTCCTCGCCGTATGGGACTCCCAGCGGCCAAGGATGGTATGACAGTGGCAGCACAGCATATGCTAGCCTAACCTCAGGCACTGTTGACCACGGAAACGGAACACGTCGAGTATTCACAAACTGGAACGGCGACGCCTCAGGGACAAACTACGCTCAAAGTAACCCCATAACAATGAACGGAGCGAAAACCGCGATTGCGAACTGGAAGACCCAGTACAGCGTAAATTTCGACCAGTTAGGCCTTGATTCCTCGGCATCTGGAACCGTCGTCACAGTAAACGGCGTTCCCAAGACTTACGGCGAATTGCCTTACGTTTTGGGTTGGGTCGATAATGGTTCTGTCGTTACCTATTTATACAGTAATGTTTCCAGTTCAGCTGCGGGAAAAAGATTCATCCTGACTGGCACATCAGGCCTGCCGTCTCCAATCACGGTGACAAGCCCTGTGTCGGTGATAGGAAACTACAAGACCCAATACCAGATAACCTTCAGCCAGTCAGGTGTGAATTCTGATTTCACTGGCACAGTGGTGACTGTTGAGGGGACAGACTACACCGTCGGTACGCTTCCTGCAAGCTTCTGGTGGGACAACAGTTCCGCTCATCTATTCTCCTTTGCGTCACCGCTTGTCGTAAATGTGAGCAGGCAATACGTGTGGGCCTCCACGTCTGGATTGTCAACACTACAGAGTGGGACGTTAACAGTTACAAGCTCCGGAAGCGTGACTGGCAACTACGCTGTTCAGATCAAATACCAAGTCACATTCAGCCAGACAGGAACGGGCGCAGACTTCCCAGGAACAGTCGTAATTATTGACGGAGCAGACTACAAGGTGACCGATTTACCTGTTTCCTTCTGGTGGGAGGACGGCTCCGGTCACAGCTTTGCTTATCAGTCACCCTTAGTCGCGAGTCCGAACGCTAAGCAGTACGTTTGGGTATCGACCAGCGGTCTGTCTACGTCGCAAAGCGGTTCCATAACTGTATCAACCTCTGGCACCGTGACGGGCAACTACAAGACGCAGTATTATCTGACGTTGGCAACCAATCCTCTTGGCGTTACTTCTCCCTCGGGCGCAGATTGGTATGACACGAACGCCAACGCAACTGTGTCGACACCTGCCTTTGTAGACATTGTACTAAACTCCTCCAGATACAGGTTTAACGGCTGGACAACAAGCGACATGACGGAGATAAGAGATCCAACGCGGTCGCCGACCACTGTGCTAATGGATAAGGCCAAGACGGTGACGGCCGACTACGTGACTCAGTATTCTGTCACATTCAACCAGTCCGGTGTGGGCTCGGACTTCCCAGACACTGTTGTAGATGTAGATGGCAGAACATATGACGTAGCACATCTTCCTGTCTCGCTCTGGTGGGATGCAGAATCCATTCACGCTTTCGCCTATCAGTCTCCCTTGTCAGTCCCAGCGAACAACAAGCGTTACGTGTGGACAGGCACCAGCGGATTGTCGACACTTCAGAGTGGCTCAATAACGGCTTCTGCGTCTGGGAATGTTGTAGGAAACTACAAGACTCAATACCTGCTAACTGTGGTCACTGCACCAGCAGGTCTTAGTCCCCAGCCAACGAGAAACCCAGCGGGCGAAGCGGACATTACCAATGCTTGGTGGTATGACGCATCCACAGACGTTACCCTAAGTGCTCAATCAGTAACAGGGTACAACTTCAGCAACTGGGATGTAGATGGCACTTCCAAGGGCAGCGGGACAAACCCGATTACAGTGAATATGAACGCCCCCCATACAGCAACGGCTCAATACGCGTCTGCGATTCCGCCGCTCTCAGTTTCGATAAGTCCTCCTTCGGCTTCAATAATTCTTGGCAGTTCAGTAACGTTTACGTCGACGGTTGGCGGAGGAGCCCAACCCTATAGCTACCAATGGTATCTTGGTGGGAGTCCAGTTTCTGGCGCAGCGTCGAGCAGTTGGACTTTCACGCCTACGGGAACAGGAACATACTACGTTTACTTGAAAGTCACAGACTCCAACGGCACTGCTGCACAATCTTCGACCTCGACGGTCAGAGTTACAACGACACAGGTAGGGGGTTACTCGATTTCGTTGACCAAGCAGACTCCAATGTCCCACATAGCAGCCTATGGCATAGTGATCGCACTCTTTGGTCTGGTGCTTAGCCTGAGAAGACGCAAGAGGAAATAGAAACCCTATTATATTCTGCTTTTCTCTAAAGCCCATAAACCTTCATCGGAGGGCCATTGACTAACGACCAAAAAGAGAAAGGAACCTAATCAGCTACAGAGAACTAGACCATCAAGAAAGAGACTGTTAACAATCGCAATAATCCTCGTCTCAGTAATTGCCATTGGCTCCGTAGTCTCGTTCTTGTTCCTGCAACCTGCCCAAGTATCGTTCCCACTGAACGCGGCCATAATCGATCAATTGTCAATGGAATTTCCAGATCATGCATTTGTCGAAAACACAACTACGATTCTTCGAACCTATGGTTTCAACGTGAGCTATTACAATCAGACGTTGGACGTCGAGTTCTTCAGGGGACTCGCCAAACGCAACTTCGGCATAATAATCCTCAGAGTGCATTCAGCTCTGAGAGTGGACGGCTCAGCCGTGGACCTGTTCACGACTGAACCATTCAGCACATCAACGCATGTCGAGGATCAGAATAACGACTTGGTATTGAGAGGCACTCTGAACTACACTGCACCGCCCAAAGACTATTTTGCTATAACCCCAAAATTCATAGAAAACCTTGAGGGCGCCTTCCCCAAAAGCATAGTAATTGCCATGGGCTGCTGGGGACTCAAGGAAGGCTTAGAGTCGACTCTACCCAGTGCCTTCCTCAAGAAGGGTGCTACTGCTTATCTGGGATGGACAGACTTGGTTGACTACATGCATACAGATGTTGAGACTGAGAAATTGCTTGGGAATCTTCTTGTCTTCAATTGGACAATAGATTACGCTGTTCGCCGCGTGGCGCCCGACATGGTCAGTGGAAGCAGAATGAGATATTATCCTTCTGAGGCTGGCGGTTTGAGAATGCCTGACCTTATGGCAGAAGCTAATACCGCAACAGCCTCAATGTCACAGTTGACGAGCCTGAGCCGCTACCGAGGCTTCACACCAACGGTGGTCGGTTGTTTCCTGTCGTCTACTGAAATCGGGACGGGCCAAGCTGTCCCGTCAAGCGTTTCAGTCGTTTCGAAACGACTGCACTTAGCTGGTTGCGGAGAGCGTCACCCATAAGATTGAACTTCTGAAGCCTCTTGACTTCGTTGGACAGTTCGTCGTCTCGTACAACTTCAGCCATCCACTTTTCAAAGTCTCCGCGGTAAAGGTGAAACTCGAGGGATTTCACGTTCACTTCGCTTATTCTTTCCACAAATTCATTAAGGGATGCGGCACTTATGCCGGTGTAGTTTCCAATAGACGTGAAGAAATAGAATGCCTTTTCTCGGGGAAACGTTTTCAAGCTTTTCGGCATATTCTCCGTATTCATGGCGCTTCTCTTTCCTTATATTGCACGTTCCTTTTATAAATGTAACTTTTTTAGGAGTCATTAGCGATTGAAAACTGGGTTTCCTTGAACTTTTTAGTAATTATCGAGGTGCGAATTCTCAAGACTCCGGGTAAGGGTGCAACATAATTGGCAATAAAGGCGTGAAGGCCTTCCTGATTCTCCGCAGCAACCTTTGCTATTATCAGCAGTTCCTCTGAGAGCGATGTGTAGACTTCTAGGACCTTCGGGGCTTTGCTTAGTTCTTCAGCGACCCTTTCGCTTTCCTTTGGATCCGTGTAGATAGTCATTAAGGCAGTGATGCTTTTCACTCCAGCCTTTTCACCGTCAACCACGGTCGTGTACTGCTTGATTATTCCGTGCTGTTCCATTCTTCTTATTCTGTCGTAGACTGTCGAGTGCGCCATTCCCAAGCGTTTTCCAATACTCGCGTACGTTTGTCTTGCGTCTTTCTGCAAGGCCCTTAAGATCTCTAGGTCTGTAGCATCAAGAGTTAGAGTGTCATTCTTGATCTTCAATGTCAACCGTGCCTCTTTCTCTTGTGGTAATTGTCTGAGACTGAATTTATTGTTTGTTGTCGGAAGAATGTGGGATCTTCAGCTTTTTCCCGTGAAAAGTCCACGCGGGTACTTGTCGGAAACTTGTCGGTGAATGAACCACATTGCCTACTATTCTTCAATTAATTGACAGCTGCACCTACATTTTTGCGAATAAAGCGACAAATAACTTTAAATTTATGGTCATCTACTAGATTATTGTTCTAGAAGATTCTATCAGGTGGTATTGACAAGATGACGAAGATGCCTAGGGTTTGGGAGATTCTGAAGGAATTTAAGAACTTGTGCAGGGGGCGAGGGTGGAGGATCTCTGAACACGAAGATTGGGTTGAAGTTAATGATGAGTACCACAATTTTCTCTGGGCCAGAGAAGTTCATCCTTCTTCCTTCAAGAAGATAGCTGCAAACGGAAAATGCATCGTGCGAGAGGGCATTGGTTACAACGTCGTTGACGCTTCATACACGGCTTGGTTGTTCTCGAAGACGCCAAGCGAGACCGTCGTTAAGGCGATCTTTGAAAATCCAGATATTTCGTGCAGGACAGCGCTCTACGATCTCAGCCCACTATTGGAAGGCAAGAACATGTGCGTGAAATTGAATAATACCGAAAGTCTAGTTTTCCAAGAATTCGAGAATTTTCTCAGTGACGAATTGAAAATTGATCTCAAACCTCTTCCACCTCTTTCCGGCCCCGAAATCAACTCCGAGAGTTTTCACATTGCGGAACTGGCCTGATGCTGTGCTGAGTTTTTCAAAGCTTTGATAAGGGGAGAGCTCGTAGAGTATTTGCTTGTGAGAGGCAATGTCTGAAGATAGTGAAAAGATAAAGAGGCTTGTCTCATTCAAGAAAAGCTTAGAGAAAAAGGTCGGCGACTTGGAGACTGAGCTCAAAGACCTGCAGTCGATGCTTGAAACAGTGAGTTCGATACTGCTCGAAAAGGGGTTCAAACATGCAGAAATAGCAACGGAAGCTGCTCAACCTGAAACCTTGTCTTCGAAAGCAGAAATTGCGCCCGAACGCGAATCCCAACCGCCTTTAACATCGACAGAATCTGAAAGCGTTACGCCGTTGAAGACGGTTGCAGGCGAGCTTCTTGCAAGCATTTTCACAAGTGAAAACTCGTTGCGCGTGGTCCCAGCGGAGGACAAGGCCTTTGACATCAACACGCCGCCTTTCGCGCAGTTCCTTGTGGAGAGAGTGTTAACAAAGATGCAGGAGAGAGACAATGAGTTGGTCAGAACGGGGCAGCTGGGCGCTGACAGGATTTTCTCTTACAATATCGTCCTGGAAGGCGACGTGATCCGTGAGATAGTGATCCGAAACGTCGACGCTGACCGGCTTCGGGAGCTTAAGTCAAGCATCCGCTGGACGCTGGAGAAAATGTACGAGAAAATGAGAAGCCAAGACTAAGAACGGTTCACTTGGCGCGGTCAAAGTAGATACTTTTGCCCTTGGCCGAAACTGGGATTCCCATTACGACTGTTGCTTCGGCAAGTAGTCCCAGCTTCAGTGCAGCCGTGCCAACACGGTACATTATGCGGTTGTCAACGTTCAGCAGACTCGCAGTCTTCGCCGCTGAACCCAAGGCTATGCCCAAGTCCAAGGCTTTGAAGAGGCATGTTGGGCCTGAGAAGTCTTCGCCAAGCTTCTTCGCTGTTTCTTCAAATCCTTCGCAACTCTTGTAGCCGCATGCTCCGCAGTTTAGGCCTATGCTTTTTTTCCCTCTCACGCCTATGAGAACTACTGCTTCTGAGTCTCTGACGTTTTTTGCGTCTCGCTTGAAACCTTCAATCTTCCGTTTCTCGCCTACCTCGTCCATCTTGTCCGCAATAGTATCCTTGTCTTCGCCGTAAACGATTGAAGTTAAGATGTCATCTACCCCCGCTGTTTTGGGCGCCGTCCTTGCGGCTACGAGCATGAGTTTAGCTGCTTGTAGGAGTGCGTCTTGTTCTCCTTTTTTGCCTTCAGTTATCGGAGGATTCATTCTGACCACTTGCCTTCTGAGGTGTCTGCTTTGGAAGAAAAGTTACACGTGTTCGTTTTAAGAAGTTTTAGGGTATAGCCGTCGTGAAAACCGTTTTCAGCATCTCCACAAGCGCGCTAAGCTGACCTGTGTACATGCCAACCGCCAATAAGGAGACGCCTGTGAGCAGTAGCAATGCGCCTATTACTCTACGTTCTGCGATTTCCATATGCTCACGATCCCATATGTTTCTTCAGCGCCGCCTGAATGTGTCCCTTTGGGACGCAGCCGACGATTCTGTCGACTTCTTTTCCACTTTTCATTATGATCAAGGTTGGTATGCTCAGAACTTGGAAGAGTTCTGCGGTTTCGGGGTTTTCGTCAACGTTGAGCTTTCCAACGAAGACTTTTCCAGAATACTCGGAGGCAATTTCCTCAATCGTAGGTGCAAGTGCGCGGCATGGAGCGCACCATTCTGCCCAAAAATCAATCAGTGCTATCGGCTGTTTGTTAATTGTCTCGTCGAAGTTTGAATCGGTTACGTGAGTGGGTCCAGTGCTCATTTCCGGCTTTTTCTCCATGAGTTCCTGAAGCTTTTTCTCTCTGATACGCTTCAGTTCTCTATCTTCCTCTGATATAAACTGTTCGCGCTTGTCACTCATTTGCTTTCATGTAACATGTCTTAGGGATTTCTGTAAAGTTTTAAGTCTTCTGTACGCGCTCTTTGGGTCTGAAATTTCCTTTGCCAACTTTTCGAAGGGACATATTCCTGCCTTATTGGCGTCAAGTATGTTTTCGACCAAATTCTCCCATTCATGATATACAGCATACTCTTCGAAGACAGATTTTGCCGCTTTACTTAAGATTATCGCGTAAACCTTCTTGACCTTCGCATAGACGCATAGCAATGCAATTGCTTTCCCGGTAACCCTATCAGCAACGGAAGCCGCTTCAAGTTCATCGCCAAACTTTTCAGTTGCTTCCAAAAAGCCTGAAATCCCATTTGAAGCAGCTTCAAAGATTATTTTGCCATTTTTTACTATGGAAAGTGTTAAACCTTTTTCGTTGAGGCGTTTTTTCGCTGTCTCTAAATCCTGCATTTCATCTCATCTGGACAGTTGAGTTGCAAAAATATTTATTGGTTTTCTATCGCAAACAATTGGTTCTCTGGCATATTTGCAATTTTCCATGCAAGCTCTTCGTTTGAGGCACCTTCAGAAATTCTATTCATTAAATCCTCTATTGTTTTCTGATTAACGGATACGTTTAATGTTCTATCCGAATTTCGCAGTTCAAAATATACGGTTATTCCTTTTTGCGAGTTTTCTATTTTGAGTTTTTGGTTTCCAACGGTGCAGTGGGTTGCCGCTTGTATTCTGTCAATGATGCATGAAAGGGGGTTAAAAGCGGAATTTTTGCAGTCGTTTGTAATCTACTATCTTCTCCAGTGTTCAAAATCTGTTTAACAGTTTTTCCTATTCTAGCGCCAATAACCAGAAAAGGGCCTAAATGTGCATGGAACTCTGCAGCTTTCCCCATCAAGGTTACCAAATCCGCACTTGCCTTTGAATCCATGCTTTTCATTTTTCACACCTTTGGCGAGCTGATCCTTGTTGAAAGCGCTTTTGCTAGCATAAGACCGAAGATGCCTCCGATACCACCACCAGCAGCGTGCAATCCTACAAGGAATGCCAAGCCCCCAAACATTGTCACTAGAGAATTCGGGCTCATGAAAAGATTTCCTATTATAACGTCTGCAAGTGCCGTGGGGGTTGCAGAAGTGAAGAGTAAACTGATTACGCTCGGTAGTGATTTCTCTAGACAGTTTTGATATCCAACAAGTCTTGTTAGAATATCGAAGGCTACGCTTGCAGCTGTGAAACCTAAGAATTAGGTGGCATAGGGGTTAAGCATGAGAGTTATGATTGTGGCAATTATTCCCGTTATGGTTACTGCTCCAAATTTTCTGACCTACCACATAACCAAGACTAATGATATAATACCAAGCATGTCGCAGAGAAACGGCAGGTGAGTGGCTCTCCAAAAGATCGGCGCAATATACGCGCTTAGCACACTCCATGCATGCATGCATAGAGGGCTCGACGATACACTGACGGATGTTCAGCATCATCATGCTAACGTAATCTGTTCAACTATGCACATCCACCTGAGCGAACGTGACTGTCTGGAAGCTATAGCTGTAAAGGGCGACGCTGCTGAAATTCGTCGGCTAAGTGACGAATTAACGGCAAAAAGAGGGGTGAAGATTCTCAAGACCATGCTTATTCCAATGTAGTCTCTCAATTTGTTAACTCAAACATTTTTTCCAAGGCTTTCCTAGCCTTCTTCGCTACGAATTCTGGAACAGTAACCACATGTTTCTCCTCTTTCAAGGCCACGTAGAGCCTTTCAAGAGTGTTCAATTTCATGTTCGGACAGATTGCGCCTTCGTAAGCCAGAATGAACTGTTTCTCAGGATTATCCTTCCTCAAACGGTGCAGCAGTCCTTCTTCAGTGCCGACGATGAATGTTTTGGCCTTGCATTCTTTCGCGAACTTGCACATTTGCGACGTGCTTCCGACAAAGTCGGCTGTCTTCTGCATTTCAAACGTGCATTCAGGGTGAACCATCACGGCGGCATCTGGATACTGCATCTTTAATATCCGAACGTCTTCAGACTGGAAAAGCAGATGCGTCGGACAGAAACCCCACTCTGGAATTGGAATGACCTTTTTCCCAGTCTTTCTTTGGACGTACTCTGCTAGGTTTCGATCCGGCCCGAAAAGTACAGTGTCCGCCTTCAAGGACTGGATGACTTTCACAGCGTTTGCCGAGGTGCAGCAGATGTCGCATTGGGCTTTTGCCGACGCAAGTGTGTTCACATACAAAACCAATGGCACGCCTGGGTGAAGTGTTTTCATCCGCTTTATCTCATCCACAGTCAACATCTGGGCCATCGGGCAACGCGCGCCCAAGCTTGGAAGCAAGACTTTCTTTTGTGGGTTCAGGATCGCCGCTGATTCTGCCATGAAATCTACGGCTGAGAAGACTATCATTTTTGCTTCTTTTTCTTCCATTGCTTTTCGGCCTAACTCTATGCTGTCGCCCACGTAGTCAGCCATGTCTTGGATTTCTGGTCTCTGATAGTTGTGCGCCAGAACTATCGCTTTTTTTTCCTTTTTCAGCTTGCAGATCTTCTCGGCCAGCGTCACTAACATGCGCCTTTCATTACGCTCTAAAAATCTGGTAAACAAAACGCAAGATATATTGTTTACCTAGACCTGCACTTTCTTTCTACGTCTCAAAAGCAAGATTTCCGCTATTGCACCTGAACCCACGAAAGCCGTGCCAACCGCTTGGGATTCTACTGGGAAGCCTAGAACTATCAGAAGTGAAAAGCCGCCTGTAACGGTTGCACGGTCCTAGACAGCGAAGCCATAAACAGGAAAGCCGTCGGGTTGAAGAACTGCAGCAAAGGTGACGAACCTACAACAAGTCCTCCGCTTGCAGGAGACAACAGGAAAAATGTGAGGGTTGGCGGAAGCTTCGACTTTTTCAATGTCAAGCCTTTTCTATGCTTTTGGAAGTCTGCACCGCAGTAAAGTCCACATCTTCCGACGAGGTTTCTGTCGGCTAAGGCCTAGCCTTCCTTCTCCTGTTTATGCTCAAACGAGCTGGGAATCTTGGGAGAGACTTCACTTATAAATCTGTCTTTTGCGGATTAGGTTTTCGTATATAAAGTAGTCCTCAGTGAATACTCCAATTCTGAAGTCTTCTTCCTTTTTGACTGCCCTTGTGTCTGGTTTCTTTTTCATACTTTCATCCACTTCAGGTTTTCCGCTTAGTATATCGCAAGTCTTAATAAACGTTACCGCCCAAGCGCTCAACAACAATACACTAAAACTACCGAAACTCAAAACCCACGAAAGAAAAATCAGTCAATCAAGACACACATTCGATCAATCCAGGATTCAATCTATATACAGGGAAGGGGCTAGGCCTGCAGCAGGAGAAGAAGCCGTTTCGTGTAGATGGAAAGTACGTACCGCAAACAGAAACGACTTGGTGCAGGGGGTGAGATTTGAACTCACGTACCCCTTCGGGACGGGATCTTGAGTCCCGCGCATCGAGCCCCCGTGCTCGTGCGGGATTGGCCATGCTCTGCTACCCCTGCACCGAATCCTAAGAACTAGATTTTCCTTCTATTAATTCTTTCCAATTTCCGTGACGTTCAACATGCGAATCCTTGATCGGATCTATTTCATCCAAAATTCTCGAAAGACTTAAAGCTCGTGAAGAACTTCATCGAGACTAACTGGCACTCAAGTCTTACCTACTCATATTTGAATCCAAATACAGGGGCTCTAACAGTTAGCGCACACGCAAACGTCCTTCGCCTTTAACCTGGCTTGGCGACCGCTGCACGCAGTAAGATTTCCGAATACTTCTTATTTAATTGTTTCCCGATCGGCCAGCCTTCATTGAATTGTATGCTTGGATGAATTTTTTGGCGAATTCATCTGCATATTTCTCCGTTCCAAGATGTTTTGCATCCGCGTTTGTTCTCAGATGGTGATAGAACTCGTGCAGGATGACGAAAGGTTCCTTCAGCACGTCACTGTTCAGGACTGAAATCGTCGTGTTCCTCGCGTTGTAGCACCCGAGAGTCTTAATCTTTCTTCCCTTCGGCAGTCCAACTTTCAGGTTGGGCACGTTGACATCGTAATGTTTCGCCAGTGTCTCAAGAGCTTTCTCTGTCTCTCCGTTCAATATGAGCCAGACAATTGACGCTTCGAATCTTTGCTCCAAGATTTGCCCTCTTTTCCAGATTATATGACAGGATATGCGGTTCAAAAACATTTTTGTTGAGCAACAACCAAAAGAATCCAAAGTATAACGTGTTCAGTGCACGAAAACCAGAAGCAAGGCATAAAAACGTTTATATGAAAGCTGTGCAGTTTACGTTTCTAGCTCTTTAAAATATTGGAGACCATTTTTCAGGTTGGAATGACCCAACGATCGGAGGAAATCGAAAGTTTGAAGAAACCCGCATCAACCCGTAACGTTCAAGCATGTTTAAATGTAGAATCGCGGGGGAAGGTTAGGATTGGCTGAAGTTTCAAAAGAAGACACTCATCTTCTGCTAAAATCGTTCTTCAAGGAGAAAGGTCTTGTACGGCAACATCTGGACTCATTCAACGAGTTTATCGATCATGGCCTGCAAGAAGTGATAGACGAAGTAGGCGAAATCCCAATAGAAATCCCCGAAAGCCCATACAAGGTCAAGCTGGGCCAAATCTGGATAATAGACCCGCAGACAAGAATAACCGGTCCGTACGCAACCGAGGTAGACGGCACAAAACACGAAATCTACCCGCTCGAAGCTAGGCTCCGAAACCTAACCTACGCAGCGCCAATAGCCTTGGAAATGACGCCTGTGATAGACGGCAGGGAACAGGACACTGAGCTTGTTTACGTCGGAAACATTCCCGTGATGCTCAAGTCCAAGCTTTGCTTTCTCTCGCAACTTTCAAGAGAGGAACTAATCACATGCGGCGAAGACCCAGACGACCCGGGCGGCTATTTCGTTGTTAACGGTTCAGAACGCGTCATAGTGGCCATGGAAGACTTGGCTCCAAACCGCATCATAGTAGACCTAGACGAGAAGGGAACAACGCCCATCTATCAGGACAAAATCTTCTCTACGACAGTTGGCTTCAGAGCAAGAATAGAATTGAAAATCAAATCCGACGGAGCACTTTACGTTTCGATCCCAGGCGTTCCTACGGAAATCCCATTTGTCGTATTGATGCGTGCTTTAGGCTTAGAATCCGACAAGGAGTTGGCCGAAGCAGTTTCGCTTGGGAAAGAAATACAAAGTCAGTTAGAGCCGTCATTCGAAAAGGCCCTTGGAGTTGACAACGCAAAAGACGCGATCTTGTTCATAGGAAACCGCGTTGCCCACGGCCAAGTTGAAGAATACCGCACCCAAAAAGCCGAAACGGCAATAGACAAGAACTTCCTG
>Ga0315282_10004994_pt1 | contig 22786 bp, 25 predicted proteins | sample YL17G07_20_MG_FD_203693 | JGI IMG/M metagenome (GOLD analysis project Ga0315282, IMG submission 203693) | Sediment microbial communities from Yellowstone Lake, YNP, Wyoming, USA - YL17G07_20 | ecosystem: Environmental > Aquatic > Freshwater > Lake > Sediment | place: USA: Wyoming | collected... | reverse complement strand
AGACTTGAAAAAATAGATGAAGGAGGGCACCAGGGCATAGCCTCCCCCCAATCCGATGATGCCGGTCAAGAAGCCGATGATCGTCCCCAGCAAGCCTTTTCCTCCACCTCCGCCGGGTACGACCTTCCCCTCGGCTCCCGGAGGGGTCTTGACAAACAGGCCTTCATACAACATGCGCAGGGCCGTCCAGATGAAAGCCAACCCGATGATCAAATCGATCACCTCGCCATAGGGCATCAAGTACCCGAAGACCAGAGACCCCAGGATGACTCCGATGACTCCGAATATGCCCACCCAAAGCGCCGTGCTTTTGTCCACGTTTCCCATGCGAATGTGTTTGATCGCCCCGGCGCCCGCGGTGAAAATCACGGCCGTGATCGTCGTCCCCACGGCTAAGGCCGCAGAAAAATCAAAACCGAACCGAACCGTGGGAAGCATCAGCGCACACCCTCCCGTTCCCAGCAGGCCGCCGACGATTCCGGCAACAATCCCAACGATAAACAGCACCACGTACGTAATCAAACTCATATTCTCCTCCTTTTTACCGGGTTTGAACCTCCATCCGGTCAGATTATTCAAAAATCATTTTGCTGATTTCTTCTGCGCCGATCAGGGCACCCACGCTGGTTCCCACGATCAACTGGAAAGCGATCCTCTCCCTCTCCAGGACTTTGAGCACCCCAACATGAGCCAGACGCAGGGCTCCGCCCCCTCCGAGGGCCAGTCCGATTTTTATTTTGCATCCCTGTTTCCACCTTCATCCCACCTTCGCACCCTTTTTCCTACCCTGTCCCTCGGAATCCGTCAAACCGCCGGATCGCTCGCCAAAAAAAACAAACCGATTTGGGAACGCAACGGGTTCCTCAAAAATCTTTCCGCCTCTCCTTTTTGGTTATCCATTACCGCCACACCTTTGCTGATCAACCATTCCTTGCAAGACCTCTGAATCCCCCCGCAAATGAGGCCCTCTACCCCCAGCTTCACAAGGCGCCGGGCCATCTCCATGGGACCCTCTCCCCCGACATCCCTCGTGTTCTTTTCACGGATGACGCCCTCCTGAACTTCCAAAAGCAGCACCTTTGAAGAACTTCCGAAATGGGGGGATATCCTCCTTCCAAACAGAGCAACGGCAATCTTCATTTTGATCCCCGAGACTCCTGCACGTAATCGCGCTGTTTTATCGAGGGACGAGCATCTCCTCCCTCTTAAGAAGCAAAGCCTCAACGCTTAAAGGCCCTTTACAGCTTTCTCAGGCAAATAGAATGCCATACCAGCCCATTTGCAGGAAAATAATTCTATTTATAATATCAATGTGTTGGATTAATATAAGAAAAGCGCGGTAAGAAAGGATATAGGCAGGTGTTTCAAAAATTGAAACCGTTTCATTTTATGTTTCATTCGGAGAGCCGATCCCGTATTTTTTCATCTTGCGCCACAGGGTTGCCCGGCTCATACCCAAAGCCTGGACAGCTTCGTTGCGGTTATTCGGGTGGCGAGCCAGGATCGCGCGTATTTTTTGGGCCTCCAGAAGCTCCTGCCCTGATAAATAAGCGGGTTTTTCGTTCTCCTCCGCCCATAGATCTTGGGGAAGATGACCCAGGTCGATGACCGGCCCTTTGCATTTGACGAAGGCAAATTCGATGATATTCTCCAGCTCGCGGATATTGCCTGGGAAAGGATGGTCCATGAAAAAAGAGATGACTTCCGGGGTTACATCCTGGATGTTTTTCCCCCTGAGGACATTGAACTTACGGATAAAATGGCTCACCAAAAGCGGGATATCCTCCTTTCTTTCCCGCAAGGAGGGCAAGGTAATCTTGATCACATTCAGACGATAATAGAGATCATCCCGGAACTTTTCCTCCCGAACCAGTTTCTTTAATACCATGTTGGTGGCGGCCACAACCCTGAAGTCCGCCTTCATGGTTTTGGTCTCCCCCAGCGGGGTGAACTCCCCTTTTTCCAGGACGCGCAGGAGATCCGCCTGAAAGGCAAGGGAGGTGCTGGAGATTTCATCCAGGAAGATCGTCCCTCCATTGGCCAGGAGAAAACGGCCCGGTTTGTTTCTCATCGCCCCGGTAAAAGCGCCCTTGGCGTAGCCGAACAGTTCCGACTCCAGGAGGGTATCGGGAAGGGCCGCGCAATTCACGGCGATGAAGGGACCCTCCTTGCGGGGGCTCAGGTTATGGATGGCCCTGGCGATGAGTTCTTTTCCCGATCCCGTCGGACCCTCGATGAGAACCGGGCTCTCGCTCTCCGCGATATCCGGCAAAAAGGAGAGAATATCCTTTATTTTGGGGTGCATCCCCACGATATCCTCATAAGTAAAGCGGCGGTTGGCCTGCCTTCTCAGCTCCTCGATTTCCGAGAGGTCCCTGAAGGTCTCCACACCCCCAACGATTTCGCCCGCTTCGTTTCGCAGAATGGCCGTGCTGATACTGATCGGTTTCTGGTCTCCCTGTTTCGTGATGATCCAGGCGGGAAGGTTCACTCGGGGCTTTCCACAGGAAAGAGTTTCATCCAGCGCGCATCTTTTTTCGCAGATATCGGCGCGGAAAACGTCGAAACAATACTGACCGATGGTTTCCTTTTCCTCGAACCCGGTGACTTCCTCGGCGGCCCGGTTGAAGGAGGTGATCCGTTTGCTGGCATCGATGGTGAAAACCCCGTCGGAGATGCTTTCCAAAATGGTGCAGCAGGGCGACCTGACTGCCGATGCAATGCCACAAAAGACGGATGGTTTTCCCAATCCTGGTCCTGGCTTCCTCTGTTTCCTATCGCACACTCTTTTTACACCCTTTTGCCCGGATTACACCGAAAAGTATACCCACATTGAATCCCCAAGTAAACGGGAAAGAAATTTTCTTCCCCGATCGTATTGCCAAAGATTCGAATTTTAGAATCTAACCTACCTGCCACAGGCAGAGATTTGGTTATGGGGATTTAATTCGGATGAGTCCAGGGTCGATCAAAATTGGATTAATGTCGATTTCCTTTAAGTCCCTTTCATTAATTTTACCTTCCCGAATTTGCCTTCCCCCTCCTATCCCTTATTTACATTGGCTCCAGCCGATTTCTCGCAGACCCAGTCCATAAGAAAGCCCATGATGAAGGCGAAAAGAACAACCAGAGAAAGCCGGAGGAGGGCAAAGGGCCACCCCAGAAACTTGGTCTCCAGGGGCAGAAGGGGGGCTTTTCCACCCCAGGCCGTTATGAAGGAGGCTATCGCCCCTTGCCTCGCCCCTTTTTCCCTGAGGGTTTTCAGGAGGGGAAATACTGTGAAGAGCGAACCTCCCATGAGAATCGGGAAGGTGCAAACGAGGATGAACCCTTTCAGCCCAGACCCTTTGCCGAGCCACTTCACAATGGTAGCGGGTTTCACCCAAACCTGGAATAGACCGATGAAGATCGATACGGCAATGATAATATCCAGGACATCAAAGAAGGTGGAATACACTGTTCTCGTCACAATCGTTCCCTTGCCGGGATTCAGGGCATAAACGCAAAGAGCAATCAAAATGCTCAAAAAAAGGAAGCGGAAAGCGTCATTTTTCAACCAGGTTTTCAACTCAGAATTCCCTCCATAAAGAGAGCCAGGAAAAAAGCGATGACAAAGGTGAAAATATTCCGGGCGATGGTGAACCGTTTTCCCAAAAGCTTGAATTCCAGGGGGAGGGTGGTCACCCCGATCAAGATGGCGGTGAAGACAAACCCGGCGATCGGTCCGTAGGCCGCGCCGTTGTCATGAAGATATCCGCCGAATGGGAAAACCGCCGGGGGGAGGAATAGGGCTATGCTGCCGATCATCTCGGCGTAAAGGATTCCCATCACCCCCGTTTGCTTCCCCAGGATCGCAGCGATTGTCTCCCGCGACACATAGGCCTGGATGAGCCCCATCAGAACGAAAACAAGAATCAATACCGGCATGACTGTATAAAAGATTTTGAAGGTTACCCTAATGGCCTCTTTTGTCCTTTGCTTTTCTTTGAAGTAAGAGAAGACCAGCAACCCGAAAGCAATGATAAGGTAGATTTGACCTGCTCGCATATTATTCACCTCCCTTCTTTACTTTTTTATGCATCTTTTGTATGCTCCTTTGTTTTTGGGTTCCATTTACTGGAGGGAAATCTTATTACTTCTTGAGCACCGCCATTCCCTCCAGGTCCCGATCGAGTCAGCGCTGCCAGAGGATGTGGGCATCTTCCAGGGGAACGGAAACACCCGGGTGATGCGGCACCACTCGCGGCGTATAGTCCGTAGCCGGCCACGCCGCCGGAACCTCTGCGCGGTAAACGTAACTGTCCGATAAACCGGCCGATTGTGAGCCGATTTTCATTTTCTGCCGCACCGGCCCTCCGCCGTCTCTGCTGTCGGCGTAAAGTTCTACGATCACGGAATCCGGGTCGAGCCCGCCGAGATAAACCTGCACCTCAAAAACGTGCTGTTCCCCGTCCGTCCTGACATTGACTGAGCCGAAGCGGACCTTCGACCAGTTTTTTATCAGCGCCTGTTGCCAGTTTGCCACCTGTACGCCCCCAAGCCCTTTGTCGGCGGCCCGGCGGCGGTAGTCCGCAGCAGCGGGGAGGTAGTATTTTCCGGTGTATTCGCGCACCGCCCGGTTGGCGGAAAACTGTCCGGTCAGCCGCGCCATGCTCTCACGCATGCGCGCCAGCCACGCCGTTGGTAAGCCGTCATTATCGCGCGTGTAGAAGGCGGGGATCACTTCCCGTTCCAGCAAGGCATACAACTGGTCCGCTTCGTACGCATCCCATGCCGGATCGTCATCGTGTTCTTTGCCGTCACCAAGCGCCCATCCGACATCGGGGGTATAGGCTTCCGCCCACCAGCCGTCAAGTTCCGAGAGGTTCAGACCGCCATTCACCAGCACCTTCATTCCGCTCGTTCCGCAAGCTTCCCACGGCCGCCGCGGGGTGTTAATCCAGAGATCCACCCCCTGCACCAGTTGCTCTGTGAGTTGCATGTCGTAATCGCTCAGGAAGACCACGTGCGACCGTACTTCCGACCGTTCAATGAAACGGACCCATTCCGCAATCATGGCCTGCCCCTGAATATCAGCGGGATGAGGCTTGCCGGCGATGACCAGTTGGGCCGGCCGCTCGCGGTCAGTCAGGATTCGAATCAACCGGGCTGAATCATGGAGCAACAGGCCAGGCCGCTTGTAAGCGACAAATCGGCGTGCAAAACCCATGGTCAGAATGTCGGGGTGAAAGACCCCGCGCGCCCGGTCAATCTCTTCCGGTGCGGCTCCTTGACCGGCCAATTGTTGGGGCAAACGCTGGCGGATATAATCGACTAATGCCTTGCGGGCTTCCGAACGCATCTGCCAGAGGTCCGCGGCCGGAACCCGATGGAAGGCTGCGGCGATCCCTTCCAGTTCGCCACGCCAGCGATCTTTGCCGCAAGCCTCGGTCCACAAACGGTCGGCCATTGCCGAATCCCAGGTGGCGACGTGAACTCCGTTGGTCACATATCCCACCGGCATTTCCTCTTCCGGCCAGCGGGGAAAGAGAGACTGAAAGATACGACGGCTCACCTCCCCATGCAGCCGGCTCACTCCGTTGATGAATCCGCTGCCCCTGACCGCCAGATAGGCCATATTAAATGGCTCATTCGGATCGTTCTGATTGGCCCGCCCCAGAGCGAGCAAGTCCGGAAGACTTATGTTCAGCCGGTTGCGCGCATATTCCCCAAGGTATTGCTCTATCAGAGCAGGAGAAAAACGATCGAATCCGGCGGCGATGGGCGTGTGAGTGGTAAAGAGGTTCCCCGAACGCGTAACATTGAGGGCAACGTCGAACGGCCGCTTATTGTCCTCCATGAAACACCGGGCCCGCTCCAGCAGCGCAAATGCCGCATGGCCTTCATTGAGATGACAAACTTCAGGATGAACACCGAGCTTACGCAGCAAACGCCAGCCGCCAATCCCGAGCACCAGTTCCTGCTTCAACCGCATATCCGGTCCCCCTCCATAAAGCTCACTGGTTATGCAGCGGTGTGCCGGAGGATTTGCGGGATCATTGGTGTCGAGCAGGTAGAGCATTAACTGCCCTGCCTGCGCCTGCCACGCGCGCAGCCACACATTGGAGCCTGGCAGCGAGACTTCGATCCGCAGCCATTCGCCTGCTTGATCCCGGACCGGCAAGATGGGCAGTTGCCCGGGATCGCTGTAAGGGTAAAGCGCCTGGTGCGCTCCGTCCCGCCCTATCAGCTGGCGGAAATAACCCTGCTGATAAAGAAGTCCCACCCCCACCACAGGAATACCCAAACAGCTCGCGGCCTTGAACTGATCTCCGGCCACGTTTCCCAGGCCGCCGCAGTAAATGGGCATGGCTTCCGTGAGCATGAACTCCATGCTAAAGTAAGCGACCGAAGTCAGCGGCGCACCTGGGTGCGTGCGCCGGAACCACTGGGAACGTTCTTCTGACTGCCGCTTCCCGTCCAATACGGCCCTGACCTTCCTGCGGAAACTCTCATCGCGGGCCAGACTCTGCAGCCTGGCCCGAGAAACTGTCAGCAGAACAAGCCAGGGATTGTGAGTCAGCGCCCACCGTTCCGGATCAATCTGTCGCCATACGTCGTCGGCAGAATGACTCCATGACCAGCGCAGGTCCAGGGCAAGCTCGGCCAAAGAATCGAATCCTTCGATCTCTACAGGCAAAAATTTATTATGCAAAATGCTAAAGTTTTTTTCTCTTTCCACATCTTTCTCCTTCTGCGTGTAGTGCGATACTCCCTGGCAAAGGTTGACTTCTCTGACCTCTGAATCTCCTCTCTTCGCCATCCGGCCACGTCCAAAGCGATTAAGCGCCGGGCGGCGGGACCATGGACAGTAACCTCAAGGTGGGGCAGCGATCGCCGGGCCGATTCTGCCAAGGCTCAGGTCAAGGAGGACAGAGGCAATACTGACCGAACGCTCGGCCTGCGCAACTGACTGGCGTGTGGGCTACACCCGCGACTGGGCACTTTCCATCTCGGCGAGGGCGTCTCGAACCTCTTTTTCGATGTCAAGCCTGAGTTTCCTTTCAGATGCCCGGGCGAGATCTCTTTGCGCGACATCCGATTGAATCTGTTCCCGCCTTTTTCCAGCATCAAAAAGAGGAAAGTTAACACACTCGGGCGCGGAGATCACGATCATCGAGACGCACCAGCGCTTCCCCCTTCCCTACTTGCATCCCGGCCCGCGCGAGCATCTGCACCACGTTGGCTGAAACCCGTGAGGAGATCGTCATTTTGTACTCGGGCTGGATGGTGCCGATGGCTTCGGACCGGACAGGAACGGGCGCCATTTTGACCGTATAGGCAGCAACTCCCGTCGCCGGCCGGCCTTGTCTCTCAATCTTGCCCGGCTCGATCCGCCCTTTGTGAAAAGCACCGGCCAGCCATCGTACCATGACGATGATGACAACAACGGGCAGAAGAAACCGAATCCCTTTTCTAAAAAACCTGAATACGTCCACAATCCTCCCGTCTACTTCAGTGCGGCCGGATAGGGTTTGAGCCCTGGATCTTTTGATGCTCCAGCCGCCCCACGAACTCCTTGAGAATCCACTGTAACAAAGCGTTATTCATTTATTGCACAGTACGTCCATTTCGCAGAGATTCTGGGTCTCCGCCTGGATAACCGTGTGATGAATATGATAACTCTGGTCAAGCACCTCGTTGATGGTCTGGATGATCCGATCCGTGTCTGCTTTTCCGTCTCTCTCTTCCAGGCAGACATGACAGGAAAGAAACACATTGGAGGAATCAATCGACCATATATGAAGGCCGTGAACGCTCTCTACCCCTGGCACCGCCAGAATATCCCCAAGAATTTTATCGAATTCGAGATGCTCGGGGACCCCTTGCATGAAAATATGGATCGTTTTTTTGACCACCCCGAGACCGCTCCATAAAACCATGCCGGCAATCAACAGGCTGGCAACAAGATCCAAGATCACCCAACCGGTTAGGAAGATGATCAGTCCTGAAAGGATTACGGCCACGGAAGAAAGGGCGTCATAAAGGAGGTGCAGATAGGCGGCCTTGACGTTCAGATTGCTTTCCCGGCCCTTTCCCACCATGACCATGGAAAGGAGATTTCCAAGGAGCCCGACCGCGGCCACCCCAAGCATCAGCCCTAAGGACAATTGGGGAGGCTCGGACATTCTTTTCAGGGCCTCCACCACGATGAAAAAGGCAATGCCGACCAGGGACAGAGAATTGATCAGGGCGGTAAAGATCTCGGTTCGCTTAAACCCAAAGGTATGTTTTCGGGTGGCTCTCCGGTGGGAAAGCTTCTCCCCCAGGAAGCTTAGTCCCAGGGAGATCACGTCGGAAAGATTGTGGCCGGCGTCTGAAAGGAGAGCCAGGCTGCCGGAAAGCGTTCCTCCGATCACTTCGGCGACGGTGATGCCAATGTTGATCAGGATCGCCCAGCCGATATTTTTGCCGTTGCGGTCGTGTCCATGGTCATGCATTCGGCCTTTTTCCTCCCCCCGCTTCCCCGTCACCCGCGATCACTTGTCCCCGACTTCCTGCTTCTATCCACACAGAGGCATTATATTGCCCATTACGTTTTATCCGCAGGGCTTTCTGATCGCTCTTCTTCGCAAATCTTCACGATTGCATCAACGGTCTTCTGAAGTTCCTCTGGCGTGTAATCGAAGGCGCGAAAGGGCCCTCGCTTTTCAATCGCCAGATCTTTCACCAGGTTGAGGCTTTTGTCCACTTTAAAACCGGACTTCTCAACGATCCGGGTCGCGCAACGATTGGCACAGCCATCGACGACGATGATCCTTTTTGCCGCCTGGGTGGTTTTTCTGTGTTTGGGCACATCCGCCGCCAGGGCCGACGTGCAGAAAAGCCCCGTCTTTTTCGGGTCGAGCTTCTTCATGGCCTCTAACGCCGCGATGCCCGTCAAGGTGCCGGCGCTGGACATAATCCCGAAACAGACGAATAAAGCATTTTCCGGAACATTTTCCTGCTCAGACATGAGAGCTTACTCCTTTTACTTAAATTCCAGCAGCGAACTCTTTTCAGATTTTCCTGGGTTCTCTTTGCGCATCCTGCCCTATTTCTTTCCTTCCGCAACGCATCCCTCACTTGCCTTCTCTTTCTGAAGCGCGTGCCAGGCTTTTTTCGAACGGGAAGTGGGAATTGCTTTTTGGCCGAGAAACTCCAGGTGTTCCACAATCAAGGGAAGGAAGCGGACCGGAAAACCAAGGACGGTTTCATTATTTCCGATATCCGTGGCATCGCGGCATCCGTAACACCCATATCCGAAGTTCAACCGGTCTTCCAGGAGAGGGATCAGGGTCGAATCCGCGCAGGTGGCCTGCAGTACTGCGGTCGAGGACTGAACTCGCTGGCCACCCTTCGCATGCAGATAGGAAAGAACGATCCACATGAGCTTTTCAACTTCATCCTCCACCACTACAAGATCCGGTACATACTCCACCTTCTCCAGGGGAAAGAGGTGCAGCATGGCGATTTTTTCAGGCTCAAGCCGCGGCATGTCGATAAACATTTGCCGCCCTACGGCGCTATCGGATACGATGCCAAACCCAACAAGCCCCTGGCCGGATTGGAGGCCCTGGGGGAGGGGTCGAAATCCAAAAGCCGCGGCCGCCGCCGGACAGGAAATCCCTTCCCCATCTAACAGAACATCTTTCCCTCGCCGGGCCTTCATCAACGCCTGGCAATAGCGGTGTTGCAACAATCTTTCGGCTCCCGCCGAAACCTTTCCATTGGCGGGAAGAAGGCGAACTCCCACCGGAGAACTTGAAAGGCCCAGGATGGAAACCATCCGTGCTCCATATTCCCGGATCTGATTCAGTTCAATTCTTGAGTCCATCGGATCATCTCCTCGTCGTCTAAAAGCTCCATTTCCCTCACTCCTTGGAGGTTAAAAATTCCATCCCCTCCATCGCCGTGGCAAAGGTCGTGGAGGCCAAGGCAAAGCGTGTTGCGAGAATGGCTTCGGCGATCTCCTCTTTGGTCACCCCGGCACGATGGGCAATCTTGATGAAGGTTTCCGTGCAGAGGTGACAGCCGACAGCAGCAGAAGCCGCTATCATGATCAAATGCTTGTACTTGGGCGGGATGTTCGTGAGCTCTTCCATCACGTATTTTCGTTCCATGGCCTGCCGAGGGATCCAACCGGGGATGAGTTTAGACATCAGGACCATCGGCTTGGGTTCTTCCCCCAATCCCTTTTCCATCATCTTCAGAATTTCTTCCACGCTCGTTTGCTTTTTTTCTTCCATTTTCATTTCTCCTTTCTCTTGGTTATTTCCTTCATGGGCGGGTTGAAAAATCTTAAAAGGTAGTAAACCGAAACGCCGACAAATATTCCCGCAGCTTCTGCCGTGCCCCCTCCTCCATGGGCGGGCAGTCCTCCGGGCCCTTGGCCCCTTCCGCGACCAATTTGGCGAACACCATGCAACTGGGCTGACCGCAAGCCCGGCATCCCTTTTTTCTTGCCAGCAGTTTCAGTATTTCGATCATTTGAGGTTGAGGCGCACTCTCGTAGCTGGGCTGGATCTGCCCGCGCTTCTCCCAGGCTTCATTGATTTCACCCTTCAGCCAACTGAGTATCCTGTCCGCTTCTTCCTCATCCTTGAGAGCATTGACCGCGATCCGGTCGCCGTAAACGGTGATGAGCTTGCCGTGCACCCGAAAGGTGACCGATGGCGGGTCTTTGATGTAGGTGAACCCGCCCAAGGAGGCGTTCAGGTAAGGGAGCGCCATGCTTACATCCTGGTCTAATTGGGCGATGCAATGCAGAGATTCAAAACTCGGATTGCATTCCGCCCGGAAGATTCTCTTCGTATAGCTCTGTAGCAACATAAGCCGCCACCCTTTCAGTTATGGAATATCCCTGCCCTTTTTCGCGGTCTGGCGAATAATGTAATTATGATTAAATAATCATATAAACAAGCAAAGGGATTGTCAAGAAAAATATTTAAGCCCGGGCGAAAATCAGGCGTTCTTCTTTGGAGTCTGCTGAAACGAATACTCGGCAGCGCCCTTTTTCACCTTAGGAGCGGGCACCGAATCTTCGAAAGGTAAAGAACATAGTCGAAGTTGGGGCTCTTGGCCGGGTTATGGCAGACCAGGCATTGCTTTTCGCTAACGGGAGGAAACTTCTGCCCGTTTTCGGGATGCCCGCTCCTCGGCTCATGGCAGGACTCGCACTGGACATTCTCCAGCACATTCGCGAAACCGGAGGCCTCTCCGAACCCCGTCGTGTGGCAGGGAAGGCAGGTATGGTCCGATTCCCTCTTGTCCTGGACCAGGGTTTGATAAGCCCGGGCGTGTCCTGTTTTCTTCCACTGCTGATGTTGTTGAGGGTGGCAGGAAACGCAAACTTCATCCCCCACAAAGGAACGGATGGCATAAACTAGGGGCTGGTCCTCCCTTGCCGAAGCCGCCTCTTGAATTACCGTTTCTTCCTTTAAATAATTAATTTTCGCCAGCTTCATTTTAAATTCTTCTACCAACTTCGCAGTCTGATAATGATCGGGATATACGTCGCGCAGAGGAATAAGTAGAAAATGAGAGGAAAGTTTTTTTTCTTTCTTCTTAATGAAAAAATCCATTTGTCCCAGATATTCCCCCCGGGTTCCAGCCCTTATAATTTCGATATTGTTAACCGTTATGGGCTCGGAACTGAACTGGCGGAAATGGCCGCTTACGATGAAATGAATCTCGGGAAAGCGCTGAGCAAGCTTTTTCTGCTCGTGATCCTCCATATGGGCCAGAGCGATGATGATTTGGCAGCCATTCTTCTTCATATCAGCGACGACTTTTCTGGCAGTCTCGATCGGGTCCGCAATTTGAAAGCTTTCTTTTTCGCCGGGAGGACCGGGAAGAGAAAATCGATCGGAAACCAAGCCGAATAGCCCGATTTTACCTCCCCCCGTCTTTTTTATGAGATAAGGAACAAAGGCGGGTCTTTCCGTTCTTTTATCCAAAAGATTCGCCAGCAGAATGGGAAATTTCGCTTGCGTACTGGCCCTTTTCAGCTCTTCCACTCCCATAGAAAGATCAATCTCTCCCGGGGTGAAAGCATCGTATCCCATAAGATTGTAAGTTTTAATGAAGAGTTCAACCCCTTTTGCCGTCATCTCTTTCGCCTTTCCCGTGGTTGACCGGGGCGTGGAACCGGGGGGAAAGAGGAGATCCCCTGAATCCACTACAATGAGATTCTTTTTTTCCCGGCGCAATTGTTCCAGATAAGAGGCCCGCCTGGCCAGACCGCCAAGCTTTCCCCCCCCTCAGCCACAGGGTTCGATCTCGCCGTAGATATTCGAGCTGATGATTAAAGTGATAACTTCCTCTGGCTTAGGGCTGGAAGTCTGCCCCCAAGAGGAGAACGGAATAAGACAAAGAAAGAAAAACACCAAATATCTCTTCATCAAAACCTCCGGAAGATACGGTTCAAAAATTTTCCCTTCTAGGTCATTCCCCGCGAGCGGGTTTTGGGCTTTCGATTCTACTCGCCTATTTTGACCAGGGACGGCTTGGTTGAACCCTTTTCCGCCCCGTTTTTCTCCTCTTTTTTACCATCTGGGAGGGCCGGGCGCTCCTGGAAAAAGGCTTCTTTCAAGTTCTGGAGGGCTTTCAGCACCTCCAGGCTACCTTTGTGAGTCTCCTTCAGATCTCCATGGACAATCACGCAGGAGGGGGTGGAGCGAATCTGGTCTTCGTTTAAATGGCGATTCCAAAAATTAAATACCGGATTCACATCAATAGGCTTCAAGCCTATGCCTTTTTGGGTAAGCAAGTCCGCCAGCTGCCCTTTCTCCACGATGTTTTTTTCTGCGGCTTCAAACAGGGTCCTTCTCGCCCGTATGGCGGAATCAATATCCTTTCGCTCACCCAAGGAATAGATGAAATAGTTGGCGTATAGGACGGTGTTTCTGCTGGTAGGTACATCGATAAAGGTTAGGTGGATGGTGCCTTCCTTGACCAAATCCAGGATGAGGGGTTCAAGGTCGGGTTCCATGTCCCGGCAGGGAGGGCAGAAATAATCGGTGTAAAGCCGCACTTTGATCGCGCCGCTCCCGAAAGAAGATAGGGGGTTTTCCTCCCCCCCGGCCGCCTCCACCTCTGCGAACCCTGCATAGAGGATCAAAAAGACGGCCCAAGGGATAAGCCCGAAACGTTTCCAAAGGCGGTGGCTCTTTTTATGCTTAAGGATCCGGCTCTTCATGCTTCCTCCTATTGCGCAAAAATACGAGAGTAGAAGTTTTATGCCGCGGGCGGTTCACGTGGCCCGCGGCAATGAAATTAATTCGAATCCTTGAGCCACATAAGCCCAAAGAGGTTAAGGATTACACCTGGTGATACTTGAGAACTGACCTGAGCCTCGGGGCTAAAAGACCAAACTCAGCAACGGAGGGGAGGCAAACTGGATTGAACCGGAAAGAGGAGAAAACGGTTTGGAAAAGGACTCGAGGTGAGTACAAAATGACCGTTTTCAGGTACCGGGCCGGCGATCAATCCCATTCCAAACTCCATCGGGTTGGCTTTCGGGGAAAGGGCCTTATGCCCGCAGGGTCCCGAAGGCTCCCCCTGCTTCTGTTGGAATAGGGTGCACACCGTGGCCAGATTTTGGGAAAACAAAATGGGCGGAGCGAAAAGGATGAAAATTGCCAGGACGACGGGAATTCTTCGGTAAGCCTTCAATTGAGCCATGACATTCACACGCACCAAATTATTTACAATTCCATTTTAAAAAATATATCACACGAATAGGGGTTTGGGAATCTGGCCTCTTTCAGTTTACATCGACCCGAGCCCCAAAATCTTTAGCCAAATTCAGGCGCAGGATGATTTTCGGCCGGCTTAGCAATTTTCTCTTTTATTTGAACGGGTCATCGCTGGCGGCCGCACTCCCAACCCTCACAGAGGAGGGAAACTACCACAGGGGTGCGCCCTCGTGCCGCCGTTTTGCGGCAGAAACCCGGTGGCTGCTCTCTCCGCCGGAATGGATTCAGAGGCCATCTTCCGCCGTAATTCTCGTCTTCCCCCGTGGTTTACAAAAACCTTCCGGGAACCAGCCATTGAGGGAAGGAAAGATCACCGCCTTGTCCTCCGAAATTTTCGCAATCGCGCTGGCGTTGGAGGAAGGTGTCTGGTGGATTGCGATCCAGCCGAAGGATCTGCGCGAGATCGGAATCCCCCCTCTCAAATGGGAATACCCCCAGAAGGAAAGAAGAGTCCTATTCCTTCTTCTGACGCCCGTGGCCGGCAACAGCCGGGCTATTTGGGAAAAAGTTCGTCATAGTACCTGGCGTGATGGTGCCTGAGGTACTTCTTGGGCAAAAAGCCGAAGCGCATGGCATCCATCGCCGCCCGCATGGCCGGATGGAAAGTCGCCAGATACAGGTGGATCAGGAAAAAGGCTGTTATGGCGATGGCGGCCAGGTCATGGAGTAAAACACTCCATTGGAAAAGGGCCGGCGAAACGCTCCCCTTGCCCAGCCACATAATGAGGCCGGTTGCGGCGAGGACGATCAGGGTCAGCACGTATACCAGGTAAAAAGATTTCTGGCCCGTGTTGAACCGGCCTTGAGGGGGCATCCCGCTTTCCTCCCCGTAAAAATAGTAGCGAGGGGCCGCCCGAAGCCACTTCCAATCCGTTTTCCTCCAGGTGAAAATTTCCTTCATCGAGCGCAGCATGCCTTTCGGGTTAAATAGGAGGTAAATCAGCACTGCTGCGGCCACAATGATCACCCCCCAACGGTGGCCAGCACGGCTCAGCCAGCCAGCCGGGCCCACCACCATCCCCTGCAGGGGAGGGGCAAAGAGAAAGGCCCCCGTAAACAACAGCAGCATAAACCCCAAAAAATTGACCCAGTGGACCAGCCGCTGGACAAAGCTGAAAACTGTGACCAATTCTTTATCATTTTTTCTCATGGGACTTTCCCTCCTCTTCTTCCAACCCTTCTTCCGCCCGTATGTTGCGGCGGGCTATCACCCAGTTCAGGCCGGCGCCTATGACCGTCGCCCCCACGGCCGCGTATCCCAGACCGCGGACCACATCCCGCACCTTGGGGATGACCGGATACCGGGGCACGTCCGGAAGGCCGTAAAGGGAAGCCTTCCCCTCTAAAACATAGAGCACGTTAAGACCTCCCAGCTCCTTCTCTCCATAAAGCCGGGCATCCTTCACCCCCCGGCCTTGCAGAGCCTTCACCCGGTCTTTCCCCTTGGCCAGGAGATTTTCCCGGTCTCCGAAGGTAATGGCCCCGAAGGGGCATGCGGCCGAGCAGGTGGTTTCGTACCCCTGCCCCACCCGATCGGCGCAGAAAGTACACTTGTAGGACTTTCCGGCCCCGGTGAAAGCATCCTTAATTTCGAGCATGGGAATCTGAAAAGGACAGAATTGGGAGCAGTAGCCGCAGCCGTTGCACCGATTCTGGTCGAGCACCACGTATCCATCGGCGTGATGATACAAGGCGCCCGTCGGGCACACATCCACGCAGGCCGCCTCGGTGCAATGGTTGCAGGCACGCTTTATGAATAGCTGTCGCACCTTGGGAAATTTGCCTTCCTCATGAATCTGCATCTGGGTGTAGAAGACATTTTTCCCCACAGGAACTTTATTCTGCTGCTTGCATTCCACCGAACAAGCATTGCAGAAAAGGCACATGGAAGTATCGATGAGCATCGCTTTAGCCATATTTTTCTCCTTGATCATCTCCTCATGGTTTTACGGTTTCACGCAACTCCCGTAGAAGAACCGCCGCCAGCCGGACCAGCTCGCGGTAGAAAGAAACCCGGGAGGCTTCCTCTACCCGGCGACAGAATTCGGGAAGCCATGGAGTAACCTGCCGGGAAAGAAAAGCTTTTCCTTTTTCCTCCCACTGATTCCCCTCGTGTTTTTCCCCCTTCTCGTATGCAGAAACGGCCTGCAAACCCAACCAAGCCAAAAACTCCAGTTCCGCGGCTAAATGGTCGGGAAGGTCCTGGTAATTCTTTGCCAACGCCAAGCCTGCTTCCCGGTAAGCCTGCAAGGCTGCTTCGGCAGGCTCGGCCATCAGCAATCCCTGGCCGGTGTAAGCCGAAGCATAAGGGGGCGCGGGTACGCGGGGAACCGCATTGATAAACAGGTAAGTGTACTCGACCTGCAACGCCTCCAGGGCCGCCCCCGGTTCTGAAGGGAGTTCGGTTACTGCTCTTTTCAGGCCGTCTGCGGAAAGCCCCCAAGGCTCTATCGCCTCAGCCAGAACATCCGGCCACTCCCCGGAGAGCAGGCAACCCACCCACAGGGCATCCGGATACGAAAAGCCCCGGGCCAGGCCATGCACGGCGGCCAGCCAGCTCTTAAAAATTTCTACAGGCTCATTTTCCTTCATGCCCTGCACACCTTAACGGTTATATCCTCCATTAATGCGGACATCCCCGGACAGCCGATCTTCAGTTGATCCGCAACGGTCATGTTAGGGATGAGGTCCCCATCATTTGCCCCCATTCCTTTAGCTACGGATAGACCCGGGCTCCAGTGGCCGAAGCCATGGTCCACGGCCACGCAGTCCGGACGGATGCCCTCCGTAAAGTGAACTTTGACTTTGATTTTGCCCACCGGAGACTCGATCCAGGCATAGCCCAGATCCTGAATGCCGTGTTTTTTCCCAGTTTCCGGGTGGAGGGATACGCAATTCTCCGGACAGAATTCAGCCAGAATGGGATCGTTCTGACTCTGGGACATACGCTCCCAGGGCTTGCGCCAGATCAAGAGATGGTAGGGAAATTGGTCACTCTTAGCTGCACGCGGATTTTTCCAAACGGGAAGGGGATCGTAGCCGTTCTTCTCCAGAATGGTGGAGTAAAGCTCTATTTTTTTCGAGGGCGTGCTGAATTCGGTTTTGGGCTTAAACTCCTTGGGCGCCCCCCATAGGCCACCGCTCCCACGAATTTCCTCCAACGTCGTCCCGAGGGCTTCCAGCTGGGCCTTCATCAGCCCTTTGCCGTCCATCCCCTCCGGGACGTATTCCCCCAGCCCCATCTTTTTGAGGAGCGAGAGGGCGATGCTGCCGAAACTGCGGGTCTCATAAAGGGAAGTGACTGCTTCCCGAAGGGCGACCTGGGGATACATAGCGTGGTATTCGCGGGCCTCCAAACCGGTGTTTTCATAGAAGGTGTTGTCCGGAAGCACCACGTCGGCGAGTTGCACAATTTCCGTAGGCAGGACATCATGCGCCACGATAAAGTCCAGCGTCTTTAAAGCCTCCACCAGGCGGGAAGGGTTGGGGAAAGCCAGAATATTGTGTTTGCTGAAAATAGCGGCTTTAACTGGGTATGGGTTTTTGGACAGGATCCCCTCGGCCAGGGTGCTGAAAGACCCTTTGTTGGTCGGGTAAAGGACCGGAAATTTTTCCAAACCATCGATACGCGGTCCTTCGCATGAATCGGGGTACTTCGGAACCTTCCAGATTTCGGTCAGCTCTGGAAACTTGGGCTTTCGATCCAGGATATGCCCCCCGGGCCGGTCCAGGCTGCCCACCAGGGAATCCATGATGACAAAACACTGCGAGGTTTTCCAGGAATTCGCGTAATTTGGTCCACCGGCATCCCGCTTGTGGGAGGCCACAACAGCCGGCCTGGTCCTGGCGAATTCCCGCGCTATCCGGGTAATCGTTTCAGCAGGAACCTCGGAGATGGAAGCAGCCCATTCGGGAGTATACTCCTGCACCGCCTTTTTGAGCGGCTCGAAGCCGCTGGTGTAGTTGACCACGAAATTCTTATCGTATAGGTCTTCGTTAATGATCGTCCGGATCATGGCCAGCAGAATCGCCAGATCAGTCCCGGGTTTAATGGGAATCCACTCGTCCGCCTTGGCCGCGGTGATGGAGAGGCGGGGATCAAAGACCACCAGTTTGGCCCCATTTGCCCTGGCCTGGTTGACCGCGCGCCCCCAATGATTCTTCGCTTTGCCCATGCTGTCCCAGCCAAAGGCTAAAATATACCTGGAATGCTCATAGTCCGTCGTCCAGCTCCTGCCTTTGCCGGTCACCATGGCCCGCCAGACAACTTCATGGGAGCTGTAGCAGGTATTGTTATGAGAGATATGGTTGGGTGTGCCGATGGACTTGACGAAATGCTTCTGCCAAGTCTGCGGACGGACGACGACAACGATGGCTTGGGGGCCGTGGGTTTCCCGGATCTCTTTGAGCTTGCCGGCTACCAGATTCAGAGCCTCATCCCAGGAAATCTTCACCCACTTGGGGTCTTCCCCCACACCCTTCTTCGGATTCGTGCGCTTCATGGGGAATTTCAGACGGTCCGGATCATACAGGAGCCGGAGGCCCGAATATCCCCGCACACACATTTTGCCCTCGGCCACTTGATCTTTGGGATTTCCCCGGAGCTGGACAACCCTCCCGCCCCGGATATGGGTAAGGTAGGCGCATCCCATGGAACAGACGTCGCAAACTCCATAAAGGATTTTATCTTCTTCGGCAGCCAAGGCCGGAGGGGCAGGCCTGAAGGCTGAAATGCCTCCGCTCAAAAGGACAGACCCTCCCAGGGTGCCCCCCAACTTAAGAAACGTACGTCGAGAAATCGGCTTTATGGTGCTCATGGATCTTTCTTCTCCTTTTTCGATTTTCTTTCAAAAGGATGCTTGCACTAAAGACGAATTGCGCCTTCAGACAGGGGAATTGAAAAGATGAGTAAGCCCCATCTTGGGGCAGGGGAAAATCAACAACGCAAGGGTAGGAAACCGGAGATGATCAGGGATAAAAATAAGAAAGGCCGTCCAGGAAAGGTCGTAATCGGAAGGGTCTCTCCATCGACTGTCTTGGCAGCAGCGATTCCCGCTTCAATCGTGCAGCCCGGAGAGATTAAACTCTTAAAATTACAAGGGCCCGTTTTGCCGATTTTTGCGGGATGAAAGGGCTTGCAGACTACGGGCAGCCGGCTGGCAAAAGCGATGGGTAGGGTTACAAGAAAAATAAGGACGAGAAATAAAGCGATCCCCCCACGTATCTTTTCGGCTCCCATCATTCCGCCTTTTCTGATCCCGGAAATATTTTCTTAAGACCTCAAGCGAAATCCTTGGCGACGGCGGCAATCCCCTTTTCTCATACAAGACCATTCACCCGAGGGGTCCGTCGTCGCGCTCTTCTTATACACTCGTTTAAGTCGGCAACCAGGGCAGGGGCTACAGGATATCTCTTTTGGATTTTAGTCCCTCGATCTTATTCCAATAGCCGTTTCTATGGATGATAATATATTCATCGATTTTGCTTGTCAAGAATTTTCGAAATTCATCCTTTCCGCCTTCCCCCTCAACCCACCAACCCCCAGAGCATCTTGGCGGCGATGAGATAAAGAACGACGCCGATGATGGTTTTGACCTGGGCGCTTTGAAGTTTTCGGGTTATGAGCCAGGCTCCAAGATAAGCCCCGGCGACAGAACCCAGGGCGGATAAAGCCAGGAGCGGAACATTGATATGGCCCATGGCCGTGTGGCCCAGAAATCCCGCCAGGGAGGAAAAAATCACGATGAAGCAAGTTGTGCCGGAGGCTTTTTTGGGGTCAAACCCCAGCCAGACAAGGGCCGGGACAATGAAGTTGCCCCCACCCACTCCCAGCAGTCCTCCAAGATATCCGGCAAATCCGCCCACGGTGGCTCCAGTGCTTAGCTCCTGAGCATGGGAGCGTCGAACCTCCCTCTTTTTCGCCTTGAAGAAGAGCATCATGGACCCGGCAAAGACCAAGAAGCTCACAAAGAGCCATAAGAGGGTATCCCGGGAAACGAACTTGGTGCTGTAGGCTCCCAAGGGGGAAAGGGCGCTGGCCACGATGATGATGGGAACCGCCGTTCTAAAAGCGACCAGCCTGTCCTTGATAAAGGTGATGGAAGCAATGGCCATGCTGATCCCGTTCAAAAGCAGGGCCGTAGCCATGGCTTCCTTCAGGGGAACACCCAGCCAGAAAAAAGCCGGGATAATGATGAAGGCCGCCCCCACCCCGGCAATGGTCAACACCGTGGTAAAACCAAAGACGATCACGCTGGCCAAAATGAGAGTTGCCATGGAAATCCTTTTACCATGGGTCCACCACTTGAGTTTCTCCCTTAGCATCGAAGCGACAGGTTCCCACGTTCCACACAAGAGCCTGGCTCAGGTTCGCGCCATCTTTATGCCGGACGCCGCCCAGGCAGTAAACAGGTTTCCCCTGGACTTATCCTGGAGCAGTGTACACCCCCAGTTTTGACGTCATCCTTTTGTTTTCGACATTTCATCAATGGTTCACTTGCGCTCGTCTCCCTGAACCTCACCTGACAAGGTCTTGCCCTGCCTTATCCTTAACGCTCACCACCCTGGCTCTTTACCAGAGCAGCTTAAGGTGGTTTGAAGCCTGCTCCTGTAAGCCGGCTCCGAGGGGCCATCCCTCATCTCTCCTGCAGCCTCGTGGCGCACGTTCACCTACAAGTCTATAGTAGGAGCCATATTGAAGAATTGAAGATTACGGGAGGGAAGTGAATATAACATCTCCCTCACCGGCTGACACCACTGTAGTTGACACCACGAAGCGCACAAACAAGACTCATCGCCTGTCCGGTGGAGGCGATTGTTATGTCGTCGTTTGCCCTTATTAGCTCAGAACGTCCCATTTATTGTCCATGTAGTGCTTTCGTGATTTTGGAATTCTCCGCCCAGGTCGAGACCGAACTTTTGTACTTTGCCCTTGAGGCCAGCATTAACCCCATAAATGATCTTCCCAAAAATGCCCGTTCGCTGGATGTTTTTGAAACAGCAGAAACTTCTTGCAGGCATAAACAGGCTTTATCCTTTATGTAAGGATCATCTCCAAATTAGTTGCTAAAGGATTGAATGATCTTTAATGAAAAGTATCTGAGAACTATAATAAACAAAGATCGAATTTGTAGTTTCTCGTTCCTGCCTGGAGAGCATACTCATCTTATATACTGCATGCGATTTACCCAGTTGATAAGCTCTTCCCAAATTGAAGGCTCAATACATTACTGGGGCACTCCACACCCTGTGACTCCACACCCTTTGTAAGAAGGGCGGTATGTGGATGTGGGACTGAACATGACAAACACCCAGATTATTAGAAGTGCACTCATGGCAATAATGGAAACAAGCAGCAGTCCCCTTACCCTCATTACATAACCTCCTTTTGTTGACTACTCTCGCTACAATCGCCGAATTATGAGGACTATCATTCAACTAATGATCGCCGCGCTCCTTTTGATGATGTTGACCTTTTCAATTATGTAAAGTTGTATGTATTTTTATAACCCCCTTGATGCTATCCCATTTGTGCCATTACAACTTTCGCTTTTTCTATAGCGCGATCTTTTAATAAGCCTTCTTTTTTAAAAATAAGTTTATAATCCACAAGGTCTGTCGGCTCATATTCATCAACCGACATTTCCGTAACCCCCATGGCATCGTCCATTTCTCTGTACGCAAGTAATCCGGCATCGCTGGTAATCTTTGCTCCGTAAAATTCAACCGCAAGCCAGTTTTTTTCTTTCACCCATTGTATCCCCCCTGAAAAATATGGTGTGAAATGCGTTTCACCCTTATTTTACAAGGGTATCAGCATGATTCATATAGTAAAATGACATCTTCATATGGGGAATATGAGTTTACACTTTTAAAGGGGAATCCATGCTCGGGCCCAAGCGGCCTTAGAGAACAGAAGGCGCAAGGATCCCCCCGGCAACCGCCTCCTCAGGCTCCCGGCCCGGTAACCTTTTCCGCGCAGGGGATACAGGTCTGCTTGCCATCCAATACTCTGAGATACCGTTCGAAGACGTACTCCCCGCAGGCACTGCATTTAGCCTTGTTGAAAGAAGATTTCGGCCTGCTGAACTTGAAGCCTTCAAGGTTCTCCACTTTGAACATTCTTTCTTCCGGCAAATCCAAGACGAGCCGGACCGCATCTTCCACGACCGATGGCGGAATATCGGAGGGCTCAATCCCTTTCTTCCGAAAGGCGAAGAACTCCTTTTTGCCCAGCTCATCCAAAAATTCCGGAAGGGCCGAGACTCGGACAGAACCCTTCCCCGGCGAATGGAGGACCATTGCTACCTTTCCATAATTGAGGCGCTCCATCATTAATTTTCCATAGGTGCAGCCGGTAATGGCCTGAATCCCATCCATCATGCAAGTCTGAGGATGGCCGACGCCCATTTCGGAAAGGGCAAAGGCCCCATGATCTTTGACTTTACCGATTCCCAATTTCTCCATGGCCGCTTTCCCCATCCGGTAGCCGATCGGCATGAAGGGGCAGCGATGGCCGTGAAACTCCCACACCCAATCCGGAATTGCAAACATTTTTCCTTCTCCTTTCTCCCCGGGCATTACATTCTTGTCTTTATGCATAAATAATCATATATGCATCATAAGGGTCTGTCAAGCGAAAAAAATCGAAGGAGGATCCCCCTCCATTATTTAATAAAGCCGATCCATCAGAAACAATACCGGCCCCGGAATTCTATAGGGTTTATTCATTTTCGCAAGGATTCCATATTCGGCATGAAGGTCAAAGTGAAGACCTCATCCTTAAACTCCTTTTTCTTCATGCCGGCGAGAATCAGGAAGGATTTATAACCCCTGTATAAGGGGCTGTCCGTTTCGATGACCGTGGGCCGCACAATCCCCCCACCCATATCCTTGATATCTTTAAAATACAGGGTCTTGATGAGCATGTCCGCTTCCGTCCGGCATTCAATTTTCGTGGGCAGTTTTTTATTTTTATCCGCCCACATTTTCAGCCGATCGTAGGCCAC
>Ga0315282_10004993_pt1 | contig 22791 bp, 23 predicted proteins | sample YL17G07_20_MG_FD_203693 | JGI IMG/M metagenome (GOLD analysis project Ga0315282, IMG submission 203693) | Sediment microbial communities from Yellowstone Lake, YNP, Wyoming, USA - YL17G07_20 | ecosystem: Environmental > Aquatic > Freshwater > Lake > Sediment | place: USA: Wyoming | collected... | reverse complement strand
CATTTAGAAGCCTGCAAAGGCAAATACATGGGAATGAAAACTTTAACCTTAGGCTCTGGAGAATCTTGCTCAACCAAAACCTTGTTTACTGGAACTCTGTTCCAATAACCGCAAAATTTACAACGCAATTTTAGGATTCTCATAAAACACTTTCCCTAAAAGAATGACATCGATGCCACAAATAAAGCTAATTGATTTTCTGCATCAAATACTTTATACGCATTGTAACATGTTTTTAGACTTTCCATCGTTCTAAAACAAATTCTAGGTGAGGAGAAGACCCACAACTTAAAACTTTTTCTCAACTTTAACCATCACCCCATTCTTAAAAGCGTCTTGGAAATAATCGGTTTCGTCAAGAAGGTTCTCCTCTATCCTCGTGCGCGGAACTTTAGGTTAAGGAAACAATTCGAGAACTGGATGAGGAAAGCCAAGAGAAGGGAATAAGCCACTCATCCCTACTAGAAATAATCGTAAGAGAACACTATACAAAACAAAACCGTACTCCCGCTCGTGAATTACGAACACTCAGTTTTAGCAATCTTGAGCACTAAAAATTTATATTAACTTAGTCATCCAAACTTATTGCAACCCTGATTTAGGTTGTGGTGGTCAAGGTTGACTGCTAAATTGTCAATCGAAGATATGATAAAGGCTTTAGAGAGCATTCCAAGAAGAGACATCAAACTAACAGACTACCAAAGAGAAGTCATCGAACATGAAGAAGGACCTCTCTGGATTATCGCTGGACCAGGGTCCGGAAAGACGGAAGCTCTGGTTCTTCGCTGCTTGAGATTACTCCTTGTTGATCGTATTGACCCACATTCAATAATGATTACGACGTTTACAGAGAAAGCAGGCAGAAACCTTCAGGACCGCTTAATCCTTTACAAGGATCATGTTGCAACAAAATTTCCCTTGGTCAAAGATGTGGATCTTACTCAGTTAAGAGTTGGAACGCTACACAGCTTGTGCAACGACATTCTACTAGAATACCGCTTTCCCGGATACCGCAACTTTCGACCAATGGATGACATGGAGCAACTTCTATTCATCTATTTTCATTCAGGTCTTGCTAACACAACTAGAGGACTTACTTCTAAGCAACAGAAGTTGTTTGAGCATTTTCACTATATTTTTGACCGCATCTCACAAAACGTGATGAACTCGGGGCGCATGCCAAACAGATGGGCTCGCGCTAGGGTCACGCAGTCTTTGTTTAACAGGATTGTTGAATATAGACTTGATACGAAGTTCATGATGTCAAAGGGAGGAGTATGGGACACTCTGGCACTTGAGTTTATGCAATATGAAAAAGCTTTGAACGACTACTACCGAGTTGATTTCGCCCATATGCAATCTAAATTATTGGATTTTCTGGCAACTCCTCGCGGAAAACTTTTCATCCATGGTGGTGCCAAACCAAACGATCCAGGTCTTAAACATGTACTCGTTGATGAATATCAAGACACAAATCCTATCCAAGCAGAGATATATTTCCAACTTGCCTCCAGAAAACCTCACAACTTAGTTGTGGTTGGAGATGACGACCAAGCACTTTATCGCTTCCGAGGCGGCACCGTAGAATCAATGATAACTTTTGATCTGATGTGCCAAGACTACTTTAGAACAAAACCTAAGAGAGTGCCTTTGGTCAAAAACCACCGATCTCATCCAGGAATAGTGAATTGGTGCAATGACTACATAACTTCTTTCAAAACAATGAAACAAGGAGGAGCACGCCTCGCAAATAAAGAGAAACTAATTTGGAAATCACAAATAAACGGGAATTGGCCTGCTGTGTCATTAATCGTGTCTTCTTCCGCCACGAGACTGGCTGAGGCATTCGCAGATGCTATTGAAAACTTTTACCGCAAGAAAATCATTCAGGATTACTCCGATTGCGTGTTGCTTGTTCATAGCACAAGGGAAACGCGAAAGTGGGCAGGACCATATGCCGACGCTTTGAGAAACCGAGGTATTCCAATATATAATCCGAGGGCTAGGCAATTTTTAGAGCAGGAAGAGGTGAGACTCGCTTTAGGCGCTTTGTTGGCAATAATTGACCGAAATGAAGAATATCCAATGACACCAGGTTGGATGGTTCAGGAATGTCAAGAGTGGAGAGAATTCTATTCGAATGAGATCAGTCACTACAAAGACTTGGGCAGATATGTCGAAAAAGCTACTGAGGCTATTGCGAAAGCGGAACCTGGAGATTATTTTCCCTCCGCCGTCCAAGATGTTTTCTATCATATAATCAATCATGAACCTTTTGTCACGTGGTGTAGGGACATGGAGAGAGCAGTTAGATTGGGCTATCTAACTTCAGTAATAGAAGCGTACACTTCAACACCAATCCCTGATTATCCAGGCATTAGTCGTGGCGCGCTTCGAGCAAGTACGCAAGTTAAGGGAGAGATTAGTTGGAGATGGAGATCACAGTTCTACAATGCCTTGGTTACGTTAATGGTGCAACAGGGAATGAACGATCCCGAGGACGAAGAAGTGGTATACCCAAAAGATAGAGTTCCTTTTATGACAGTTCATCAAGCCAAAGGACTTGAATTTCCAATGGTTTTCGTTGCGAGGACAGATGAAGAGGCGGAGCCCGACTCCCAACATATTATTGAAGATGAGACTAGTCAATTCCGTAAATCAGTTATTCCTAAATCTAGCGCAGAACAGAGAGCTCGAGAGGATTTGATTCGTTTCTATTATGTCGCCTACTCTCGTGCACGATTCGCTTTGTTCCTTCTTTTGAAATCTGATGAAATAAATCCCGGCGAAGGCCCTGGTCAATTAATCGGTCTTGGGGGAGGCGACTTTAACTGGTTGAAAAATAGAGTTGCGATAATGAAGGTTTGACTATGTGGGAAAAATACTCCTTAATGAAGGTTGTGTCCAAACCCGAAGTTCAAACGCTGCCTCGCCTAAGCTTGACCGCAGACATTGTTGGACACCGTAGATGCCCAAGACAATATGGTTTTTTTGTTGAGAAGGGTTTCGTTCCTGCGCATACCATCCAAATATTCTACGGAACGATAATTCACGAGGTACTGGATAGGACCCACCATCACTACCAAGGATTTGACGACCCAAAAACCAAAGGCACAATCCCAACTGACCAGGACATTGAAAGGTACTTTGCTGAAGTCGAAAGTTCGCTCAAAGCTCGAGGGATTCGAGCTATCAACATTGATTTAAGAAACCATGCTCTCGATGTGTTGAAACGTTTTAATAGAATTGAAGGCCCACATCTGTATCCTTTAGTTGTTGACACAGAACATCGCGTAAGAGGCACTAGGGGAGATTACATAATGGAAGGAGTTGTTGACGTTCTAATAGGACCCGACGCTGACCCTAACAATCCTCCAACAGATCCGTCGCAATGGGAAATCTGGGATTACAAGGGTCAAAGGCAACCAAAATCCGGGGCCGATCTGCAATCGTACATCTATCAAATGCAAGTGTATTGCGCCTTGTACAAGATAAAAAACGGGTGTTTACCAAAAGCAGCAAAACTCTATTTCTTAAATGAGTTGCAAAACGCAACGACATCCCGACCAACTTCCGCTGTTCTACCGATTCCGATTTCCGAGACCGCAATTGACACTGCACTGAAAGAATTTGATAAGACAGCTAAGCAGATTGAAAAAAATATTGAAGACGGAACCTGGGACGCTCCAGGTCCAGAGCGCGCTAAAGAAATAGAAGACACATGTGCAATATGTGATTTGAGGTGGAGTTGTCCAGCATGGAAGTCGAAACCGTTCCTGATGCAACTCCCCTAAACGCGCGCGCATATGCGATACTACAGGACAGGTGCTTTACCAAGGAAATACGACAGAGACACCATGAACGAAGCTTACGCTATCTCTCCAGAAGTCTTAGCACATGTTGTTACATTTCCACCAGGTAATTGGTACGTTGTAAGCAGTGGCGCCCTGGGCATAAATAATGTTCCAATAAGAATAACGGCGCCGAATCGGGAGGTAGAACTAGCAACGTACTTTAAAGACAAAGGATACATTACGTCAGAGAGAATGGAAGCATTGCGGAAATCTGGGTGAGTTTTTCACGTCTTTAACAACGTTCGCCTTTGAGACGGGAATTTTGAAATAGATAGTCTAAGAAGTTCAGAGAAGGCCAAACTGTTGGTTAGTATAAAATATTTAACAGCGAGCACTACAAGAAAACATTGAAGAAATCGGGTCAGAGTAGCTGAAAGGAGAGGCTATCGATGGGCACCAACAAAATTTTTTGATAGATGTTTGAGAATAAAAACACATGAACTCATACACAACATTGAGTATGTGCATGCTCTAGTATAGTAAAGGTTTTAAATTAATCACAAGGAAGATAGAATGGCGATAAGACTTGATAAAAGAGCCTATAAAGCTAAGAGAAAAATTAGAAACTTGGGGATTTAGGGACCTTCCCATTTTCAATCCTAATGACTACCGAAGAAAATTAGTAAATTTGGATGAGGATTTCAACTATTACATCAGTGAAATAGAAGAACAAGCAATAACAGGCAAAAGGCATGGAAAAAACTGGAAAAAAGAATGGGGGTATGGCAAATCAACGTTCTTGTACAATATCTGTGATTTCATAAACCACAACTATCTGCTACAACCCATTCCCAAGACATCCAAACCCTTGCATTTGAGGATTTGCGGTATATTTCTGCCAACACCTCTTAAACTAGATGATGTGACTAAACAGTTGTTTGCCTTAGGAGAATTAGCTCTTCCTTCACTTCCAGAGCATGCAACGATAGACTTCAAAGAGGTCATGAAAATAATTGCGTACAACATTTTATACGAGGCAACTCAAGAAGACCCGAGGTTCAAGAAATTGAAATCGATCCAAGACATCGAGTCGATAATTCTTCAAGATCCTCAATCACGAAGTGAAGCATTGAAAGAAATGGCAAGTTTCTTGGATCAAAAACTGCCTTGGGGTTCAACGATCAAAGAAGATATAAGAACCGGACTTACCGACTTGACTTATCCACCTAGTACAGCCTTCTTTCAGGAGGGGTACAACAAGATTAGAAGACGAATCAATTTTGAAAGATTGGCTTACTTATTGAAGTTAGCTAGAATATTTGTGGTTGTTATAGTAGATCAGGTTGAGTTTGCTACTGCAGGACAGTTGAAAGAATTGATTAAGCTTGTGACCGATGAAGAACGGTGTGGCCATGTACATTTAGCAACTGTAATGAGACAAGACTGGAAAGGTTGGACTAAACCAGCACTACTCAAAGATTATCAAACTCTTATGGAGCGACTTTCCGATGAAAGATTAAGTCCTATGCCCGAAGACGGAGCTAAAGACCTTGTAATTTCGTTGTTAGATACATTCAGGAAAACTGAGGTTACAGTACCCGATAGATCTTATCCCTTTAGTGAAAACGCTGTTGAATATCTCATAAATAAGGCAAAAGACCCCGCAGTCCATAACGAGGTCAACCCACGTCGCCTTTTAGAACTAATTACAAGAATCCTGAGGTTTGCGTATCGAAATTGCGATATGTCCATTACTAAGGAATTGCTTGAAAAAACAGAATATGATACTGTTATACAAGAGGTCCTAGGAGTTGTGGAAGAAGTAGAGGAAGAAACGGAAGAAGTTGAGACGTTGGGTTGATCGACCTAAAATGCCATACTCTCCTGAGGTTAGACACTTAAAAGACACCATGGGACGTTATACCTTTAACCTATCAGTTACATTGCACAGCGCTCTTACTTTTTTCCTCAGTCATGCAAGACTAGAAAACTCGCTAGAGGAATGGGAAATCTTTGAACACTTTATTCGAAGAGTTGCTAGAAAATCTATTTTAAATAGCTTACAATCCGAGCAAATTGGAAAAATTCATTGTTCAATTGCCAGACCTGAAGCTATGCTAATTAAGAAGACCGACCTCAAGATTCAAATTGATGGTCTGGAAACTATCTATTTTTTGATACCATATCAATTGCTTTGTCAATTTACTGTCATTTGTGAGGCCAAATATCACCACGCTTATTCTAAGAGGCTTGCATATGAGCTTATGGCTTTTAACTCTAAAGCAGACTATACTTTGTACCATCGGTCATTAACATTGTTATCTCATCTTCACCGGTCAAGTGTGTTCTGTGGGTCAAAATATATCGTCACGTCATGTGACCTTCCTAGAAATTTCCAGCGGTGGCTTTTAACATGCGGAGTTATACCAATCACTCCTGATTTCTCTATAATTAGTAGTATCGGAGACAATGTAGATAATTGGAAATTCATACTATTCATGTCAAATTTCAATAGATTGATTGGCAAAACTAATAAGTTTGTGCCTTATCAATGGCAGGTTCAGCACACTCATACATTCTATGAAATGGCGCTCAATTTTGTGGTTCTTTTGGATGATAGAAAAAAATTCTGTTTCACACCTTTAAACCAGCGGCAACTATTTGAAAAAACCCTGAAAGAAACTACCATAGGTCTACGAAACAGGAAAAGAATAAGGGGTAGAGGCTAACGTTAAACCTTCAAGATCTTATTTCTATTCTTTCTTCAAGTGATTGTGAAATTAAATTGGATTTAGAAAAGTTGGAGGTGACTGTTAAAACAGAGAAAATGGAAAGAGATATAATTCTTACCGGAATCCTGATCTGCAGGCAACTACAGTTCGAAAGCTACCTTAAAGGAGAAAAACGTAAACCCACTCTAAGTGTGAGATTAACTAAGAGACGAATGTCTTCTAAAAATACATTAGAACTTCAAAATTTAAAACGAATGGTGAGCAATATAAACCTTGAAGTTTCGAACGGATGGAGAAAAATATGATCACAAACTCGACAATCAATCAATCTCAAAAACTAATAACAGAGTGCTTACATGAAATCGACACTTCAAAACTTGATGAGATTATTCAAAAATTTGGAAATAAGGCGGTCATATCTTATGCTGATCTATCAAAAATACTACACTGCAATACAACAGAAATGGCGGTTCATGCACTGGCAAATTTTCTTTATTTCACTCTTCTATATGTGCCGTATAAGGCACCTTTATCTCTAAGCCGAGGTTCTCGCAACCTACTCTCACCAAACAGGATAAAGAATTGCGCCAAATGGACTAATGCACTCATCACTAAAGATGGAAGGCACAAGTCTTTCATTGGCCGCGTTGCTTTTTCGATGAACAACCGCTATACATGCCATCCAACTTCAACAAGTCAAAAGAAAGCGTATGTTGCAGAAGATGAATTTAAAATTGCTACGCAAGGCATGTATGGTCCAGTAAGGATTTTCTATAGTTTTCTAAAGCAGAAAAAAACAAAAATTTTTATACCGAAGAAGAGGGCCAGCGTTGAAACACACGTGGAAAAACTAGAGAAGTTAAGGTTCTTAAATCTAACTGAAAGAGAGCTAAATGTAAAAGGACATATCTATGACTTGGAAAAATTTCAACGGCACTTTCAATCATGCGATTCGCTTAACAAGTTTCGACAGATGTTTTCGCGTTTTGCGATAAGAAACGATTTTCAGTTGCAGAGAGTAATATTGACTCTTTACTTTCTAGGAAAGAAAGGAAGACCATACGCTCTATTACCTTGTTCAGTAAGGAGAGTTAAGAAAGGCGTCAAAATCCTAAGCACAAAGAAACCATATTCTTTATCCTTATATGCAAACCTTGGCCCGAAAACAATGGATAGCATAATTGAATTCACGCATTTTGCAGGTTTGGACTATTTTTATTTTCCTCCTACAGTTCGAAAACCAAGCGGAAAGATATGCCTATTTCTCGCATGTCAGGTCTCAACGCTTCTTGATTTACTACAACTGCTTCATCAAAACTCAGAGGAAGAAAGAGACCGTGATAAAGCAAGCGTAATTCCCCACTATAAAAACGATGTTGATTTGAAAAAAGCTAAAGTTCAAGTCAACTATCTGAAAGATTTGTTAGTTCCTGAATCAGATGTTGTTAAGCGCATTGAAGAAATAGATAAGTTTTTGGAGCAAAATGGTGTTGGGTGCTTAATAGACTTGAATTTACCCTTGGAGAACTTCAATCCTTGCCTTTCTAACATATTTGTTTTGACTATGATCCAACCTAGTTCTGAGAAATTTGTTGAAGAAATTGATAGCATTCTAGCGCGTCAAGAAAACAAGACTCTTTACTATCCTCATTTTAGATTTCTGTGTTGCTATACACATGGTTGGCACAGGCATCAATTTGACAATATGTTTGCCCGGTATCTAGATGCTTTGAGAAGAAAATACATCTGGAGATTTTATGCTGTGGGACGACCTGGCGATGTTTCTCATAATATTTCGCCAGAGGTTGTAAAAGCAGCTGGCCAGGTTTTTGATCATTTTAAAGTCATAAAACGTTAAGGTTGATACAGTGTTAAAGAAGCAAATGTTAGACGTAAGTGATAACCCAGAAGAAAGAAGCAAGATTGTCGTATGCACAGTGGGGAAAGAAACTAGCGAATCGCTCCCTTTAATAATAAATAAACTTAAGCCTGAGATAGTTTATGCTCTTTGTGGCGAAGAACAAATAGACGTTGTCGTTTCGGTTCTGTCGATTTTAAGAGGCATTAAATATAAACTAATTCTCGTTGACGATAAGGATCCTCGCGAGATTACCCAAAAAGTCTTTCACACCTTTAATTACTTGATAAATCGTTTCATGAGGGACAAAATTTTCCTTGATGCCACAGCCGGGAATAGGTTACTATGCAGTCTAGCTACATCTGTGGCCTGTATCTTTGGAATCAAAACGTTCTTTACAATCAAAGAAGACGGAGCTAAAATGCTTGAAGTTTCTAATCCCTTTGAAAAGTATGGTTTAGTTCTCATGTCTCAAGCAGTAAATTTGTATTCTCACCATTTCTATCGAGCTTCAATGGAGATTTTCGCTCAAATTAGAGAACGAGCAACCGAAATCACTCTGGGGATGCTTTCAAGCGCATTAAGTATGCTTTCACAGGCATATATGGCATGGGACCAGTTTATTTACAAAGGAGAGAACGGTGCTTACACTATGCTTAGACAACTTTCAAAAGAATTGAGTAAAATAAAGCAGTTTATAAAATATGCAGCAGAAATGAAAGGCGTAGTCGACCATAATCTTCATTTCTTGGGCAATCTCCTCGGATCTACCAAGGGTGGGAAGGAGATCTCACCGTTTCTGATTCTAGATATTTTCATGAATGGCAAGCGCAGATTTGAAGAAAGTCGGTTCGATGAGGCTGTTATTAGATTTTATCGATGCGTAGAAGGAAGTGTTCAGTACAGGTTGGCTAGGCATCACTCCATAGATCCATCGAGTCCATCTCTCGAGAAACTTGGAGATAGAAAACTCAAAAGATACTTAAAACTGATTGGAAAGACAGTTCCTCCGCTAAGGCTGTCTCTTTTCGACGGTTACGTACTGCTCCGAAAGATCCTTAAGGACAAGTTCGCTTTGAAGTTGCGAGAAAAAGATCTAAAAGCGTTGATGTATTCAAGGAATCATTCTATTTTGTCGCATGGCCTTGGCATAGTTGATCATGATGTAGCTTTGGCTTTCATGAAAAGGACAGCGCGTGTTATTGAAGTGCTTTTCGCGGAAGAAAACATAGATATTGAATCAGCGAAAAGTGACGCAAAATTTCTAGAACTACGTGAAAGCAACGTCTATGCTGCGCTATCTACATGAGTTTGATATCTTAATCATGTGATAAATTCTAAGAGTGGTTTAACTTTTGGTGTAGCTTTCTTTAAGATGCTACATAAATCACCGTATCCTCTACTTCTTATAGCAATGAACCGATCATCCCAGAGGTTTTGGAGGACATCGCGATATTTTTCGCCTGCAATAACAACTATTTTGTCATAGTTTCTTAGAAGTGGTCTTATCTTTTCCTCAACCAGAGATTGAATATTTTTAACGTCTTCTTTTGTTTGAAGGACTTTCTCATAACCCGCGATGACATCATTTGGGAATGCAAGTCCATATTTTGCGGAGATTATTATGTAGTCAAATCCCATCGCTTTAGCATATTCTTTAACGGTTTTGAACAATCTGCCTTGATACATCATCTCGGCGGGCGCCTTTGTGGAACTGTCATAACCAAGCTTTTCTTTGGTGCATTCGGTGATTATTAAGACTTTATCGCCTTTCTTCAAAGAGGATAGCTCGGATTCTTGTTTCTCCTTATTTTTGTTGATGAATGCATGCCATTTTTTGGGACTCTTGACAATGTTATAGAAGACATATATATTATGGAAGCCGCGACGTCGATTACGGTTATTTCCCCGAAAAAGAATAACCTCCATTCCTATGTTTTTGCATATTGGGCAATCGCATAATTTCCAAGGCTTGTCTTCTAAGGTTCTCCTATAATACTTAATAAGTTCAGAACTTCCACCAATAGCCTTGTTAAATTGCGATAGGATAGATAGAACGCTTTCAATATCGGTTTCGCCTTTCTCGTAAATCCTTAACGCACTCAAACATTTTTGTTCTAGTTCCTTTAAACCAGCGTCCTCTGTAGATGGCATGAGACTTTCTTTTACCTTTTGTCGCCTCTTTTTGCTAGTAAAAGGGACTCTTATAGCGGTGTAACCTTTTCCATCCATGGTCAAATAATTAAGTTGTGAGGCAGGAGCAGATAACCAAGCCTTTCGAAGATAAGAAGCTGAATCAAATCCAACCTTAACACCCATGTCTTCTAGCTCCTGAAACTTTGGAAATAAAGCGAATCTGGCCAAACCGAAAAAATGAAGATAAGTTGGGATTTTTTGAGAGTTCCGTATTTCTATTACCAATTGGTCAACTAACTTAATTATGAATGATGTGGGTGATCGGGCCAAACCTCCAAATGCGAGGTCAGTGGCGCCCAAATCGATGTACTTTTTATAGTAATTCAAGTAGTCTGAAATATCCCAGCCTTGAATGGCAACAAGAAGTTGAAAATCGTCTTTATATTTCTGTAACCACTCTTTATAGGCTTTAACTCCATTTTCAAAAGTAATGCTCATTCGATACTCCTTATCTTCCTTGAACTGCGGAACGACTAGATGGTCCACAGTTACGCCATAGTTAAAACCTAACTTGCTATAGTGCTGTAAAGTCTCTATTGGGTCATAGCGTGGAACTTTGTCTTTTACATAGCCAAAGGCTCCGCAATCACCCATGATTTCAAAATTTGACGGAAGGCGCAATGTTTTATGAATGCCTTCTCTAAGGGCAAGCTGATACTTCCTTTTATCTTGCTCGATTGTTATTCTAGAAACCAAAACACCGTCGACTGGAACTTTATCTATTCCAAAAATATTCCACATGTAGACACCGGTACCCACAGGGTCGCGTGTATGTTCAGGTGAATGAGTATCTCTAATAAAGTCGTATTTTGGGTCAACACGGTCGTTCCATTCGGGTATGAAATACTTCAATGGACTTTCCTCGAATTAATACAAATTACTAATTAAGAGGATAATGGCTTTTAACGTTTTGACTCTAGAGCGAACAAGTGCACGTTTATGCCAAAACGACAGATAGCATGTCGATACCGGAATGCAATTTTAAAAACTTACACTGCCTCGTGAAAGGTGTCAGAAGCACGAAATATCGCAATAAACAAACGTTGCGGATACGTGTCTAGTCTTGTAATACATTCGCAGTGACTAAAATTCTTATGGATTATTTTACATGCTTTTAGCCAGTTTTCTTCAGTGGGTCTAGGATATATAAATGCTAGAATCCACTTATTTTTCAATCCCTTTATTTTATCTAGTTTTCCAAAATCTTTTATCATTCCGACATTGTCATCTCTCAGATAGAAAAAAAGGTTTCTAGGTGTTCCTTTTGAACGGCTGATACAAACCGCTTTCAATTCCAAGTAGTGTTGCTCACCCTTCATATTGATGGAGAAATCAACTTGTTTTCTTCCGTTTATATCAAGTTTCGGCTCTCTCTCAAAACTATCTATTACTTTTTGCCTAGCAAGTTTTTCAAACAACACTAAAAGTTCAGCCTTAAACCAAGATTCAACTCTGGTGTCATTCTTAGCGAATGCTTCAAAGTGCTCACTCTTCGGTAGAAACCATTCATTTATGTACTTGATGATACTTTCCATACTTTCAAGTATGTTGATTGGATTGATAATGCTTATGGCACTCCGGAGTGCTCTTCTGAAATGTTAGACGAAAAACACAAGCATTAATCAATATGTTTCCGAATATTCACACTTTTAACTTACTTAATTTTTTCTTCCTTTAAATATTCAGCAAGAATAAATCTTATAGTCTCTTGAATTGTGTCTAACTTTCTTTTCTCCCGTTCTTTATCCAAAGCTCGATACATTGATTCTGGAATTGACATGGTGAACTTTTTGGCCATTTTTACCCCTTTAGAATTCTATAGAGGTCAAAATATTTATTAATGGGTAATTCTTTAGAAGTCTAAAGAAGTAACTCTTTCGGAAGGAGCATGAAATGAGCAACCAAAACAGTTTATTAGATTTTAAATCAGCATCAAAAAGATACGAAAAATACAAACTCGAACGTAACCCATTTCCTTACGTAGGCGTACCCGATGAAAATCTCTCTTTGTACACCGACCGAAAAAGAGAGCTAAAAATGGTTGAAGAAGTTATAAAGGCCTCATTGCGTGGTTCATCGTCTCACATTGTATTGGTTGGAAGCTACGGAAATGGGAAAACTCACACGTTGAAATACCTTAGGAAGCAGCTGGAAAGTCAACTGCAGGATGTTATAGCTATCTACATAGCGAATCCTGGTGACAGATTTCTATCACTATACTCGAATTTCATGTATGAATTTGGATTTGACCGCTTAGAAGGTCTGGTGTGGAAATTCTTAGAGTTTGCAACTGGCGAAGAAAATCTCAAAAAGAAAGTGAATGAGGGTGACGTGCTTCTCCCAGAAATACTAGAAATTGGGAAAAGAAGGTTACAGAATGAAATAAAATACACCGATTTTGCAACAACCTTTCTTAAATTGACTTTAGAAGAGTGCAAGTTTCTTGCATGGAAATATCTTTGCGGGGAACCAGTACTTTTTGAGCATAGGAAGGACCTTGATGTCATAATGTTGATTGATAATGATGATAAAGCCCTTAGGGCTTTCATGAGTTTGAAGCGAATTCTATCGTTGCTAGGAAATCAGTTAATATCTATATTAGTTGACGAGTTTGAATCTATCGAAAATCTTCATCCCATTTTGAAGCAAAAAATGCTGAATAGTGTTCGGCATCTGATAGATCTCAACCCTCAAGGTCTTTGCTTAGTAATAGGATGCGCACCTGATGTATGGGCGGACATAATCAAAGAATATCATGCTTTCTCAGAAAGAATTTTTAGACAAATCACTTTGAGAGCACTGAACAAAGAGGACCTGCGCAATTTCATTTCATCATACCTGCAGCCTTTTCGAATAAAAGATGCTGATCCACCAAATGACATTTTTCCGTTCACAGAGGATGCAATCAACGAGATTCAGAAAGCGGCTGAGGGAAACATTCGTAGAATGCTCATGATATGCAATCAAGCTATAGACGTAGGAGTTGACATTGGGTTCCCTATGTTAAGTGCAAAGAGACTAAAAGAGATGCTTCCTGACCTTTTCGAAGTTTCAACACAATCCAAAACATAACCGACGCTCTCGGTGATTTGATGTTTCAAGTGACTGACACTGACAATCTGACAAGGATGGGCAAATTAGAGACAAAACATGGCACACTATATACTCCTGCGCTTTTTCCTGTGCATAATCTTGGCGCCGAGGGAGGGTGGAACACGCCGCGATATTGGGAAAAATACCCAAATATCAATACGGCAATGTTCAATGCATCTTTTCTTTCTATGAACAGAGGTGGCCACCTTGGAACAATATTGCAGATAGGGGTTCATCGCTTCGTCAGATTCTTTGGAATCTCGTTTGTCGATAGCGGCGGATTCATATACAAAAAATATAGGTTAACGCTTAAACAAGAAAGGGTTTTGGAAATACAAGAGAAAATGGGAGCTGACATAGCTTCTACTCTGGATTATCCGATACAGTGCAAGGCACTGTCTGAGAACAGCAATATTTCTCGTACAATAGCAAATGCAAAACGCGCAATTGCGCTGAGAAAGAATATGGATATGAAGCTTTTCGCGAGCATTAATGGTTACGACCCTAAAGTTATTAGAAACGTAATAAAACATCTAAAGAAATATGGAGATTTCGACGGTTTTGCAATAGGAAGTTTGATGCCAAGATACAGTAATTATAGACTCTTGGTCGACTTTATCTTAGCTGCAAAATTGGAAACTGGAGAAAAACCTCTACATGTATATGGTTTAGGAAGCCCGATTATTAGCCATCTCCTAATCTATCTAGGCGTTGATTCCTTTGATTCTTCTTATTTTGTAGTAGCCTCTGGAAAAAGAAACTATTCAATTCCTGGATATGGACGCGCAAGTTTTAGAGACTTGCATGATTCGGAATCTAATCCATGCCATTGTCCGATATGCCAAAAACATTCGCTAGAAGAATTAAGGAAAAGTCGAGAATTACTCACCCTGCACAATTTGTGGACGCTATGGGATGAGATAGAACAGATGAAGACAGCAATTAAAGAAAGGAGAACTGAAGAGTATTTGGCTTTTCGTTTCAGAAACGCTAAATGGGCAAAAAAAGCGTTTAAATATGCAAAACGCAGGGTGCGTTTCCGTTTTTCCGGTGATTAATATGGTTGAAAGAAAAACTATGCGTCCAGTAACACTTCGAAGAGTAATAGAAATCTGCAGTTTGGCTGCTATAACAAAAGAACTAGACATTAAAACTGTTGCTCAGAAATTAGAAGTGAGTCCTTCACGAGCAAGGGAAATTCTTCTTGAAGTTGAAAAAATGGGATTGTTGAGGCAAGTTGAGAATGCTTACTTAACCAGCGATAAAACAACAGTGTTCCTTAAGTATTTTGAGGATGATCAATGGGATAAGATTCACAAATATTTTCTAGCTAATTACAAATTCTACAAAGATTTCATTCGCATACTCCAAGATCGCATCAGCGATAAAATAGGATTGAGTATTGATGAAATCAAGGAGGAGTCGACACTTCGCAAAATGAGCATAAATCAAACAGCTGTGGAAGTCCTTTCAGACTGGTGTGAAAGACTCGGCGTTATACAACGACATCTTTACAGTAGGCGCCTCTATCTGATAAAAAATGGAGGTGCCAATCACCAGGCTTTCAAAGCGAATCTTATCAAAGTATATCAAGAGCTTTCCTCTTCAAAAATGCATAAAAGAATTTTCGTAGAAATACCCGCAATAAGAGAAAATTTATGCGAAGAACTAAAGATTAGTCGTAATGTTTTCGATGAGATGCTAAGGCAAATCTATCTAGAAAACGTTGGAAAAATAGAGTTGAGCGGCGCACCTATTACAACACTTGCCAAAAAAAGTCCATTAAGCGAGAAGAAGATGAGGATTCAAGGGAAAGAAGCCATACTTTCCCCTAAATTTGAAATAGTAAAAGAGCGAGAGGGCTTGTCGGTAGGCCAAAAAGCTTACTATTATTTAGCCATCCATGAAGACGTCTGAAAGCTCCTTCGATTTTGTAAAATCATTTTTCTATGTCAAAATTTCTGAGATCTTAGTGATTTAGACCCCTTTTTTCACACCCCAAATCACTTTTTGTTGTTGAAGTATTATCCTCGCATTCAAACCATCCCTCTTAACCAGACCCGTCAATTCCTTGGTAAATTTCCTGCAATTCCACTCTGGTTGGAAGATCACAGTTGATGCGTTAAGCGATGAAATAACTCTCTTGGCATATTCGTAATCTTCTTCGTTTGAAATAACAAACTTAAGCTGAGTTTTAAAATCAAACAACTCCTTAGTTCTTCGCAAAACCTCATAATCACTTTTCATCCCAGAAGAAGGGCACTTATAATCCATACTAATCAAATTTACCAACTTAAAAATCTCTTCATCAAAAGTAGTTCCGTTTGTATTTATCTGAATCCAATAACTTAACCTTTCAAGCTGTCTAATCAACTCTAATAATTCCTTTCTTTGAAGTAGGGGTTCACCGCCAGTTATTGAAACGTTTTTACAAGGATATTTACTAACTTCCTCAACTATCTCTTTAACACACATCTCTTTACTATTTTCCCATGCATATTTTGTATCACACCAAATGCATCTGAGGTTACATCCAGCCAACCTGATAAAAACCTCTAGCCTACCGATTTCTATTCCTTCACCCTCTATGGAATAGAAGATCTCTGACACTTTCACATTTTTCCCTCTTTCTTTAACCTCAAGATAAGCGGGTCTTCAATACCAGTTTCCTGAAATCCCTTGGCTCTTAACAGGCATGAGTCACATTTTCCACAGGGAACTTCTCCACCAACATAACAACTCCAGGTCCATTCTAAAGGAGCTTTCAGTTTAGTTCCAAGCCCAACTATGTCCTTTTTATTTTTAAAAAGTAACGGAGTTTCAATTTTCATCTCAACCTTATACTGAGTGCCCACTTTGCTGGCTAACTTCGTTAACTCATTGATTTTTTCATAAAACTCTGGTCTACAGTCTGGATAACCAGAATAATCCAGAACGTTTGCGGCTATGAAAATTCTAGCTTCTATATCCTCTGGTTTAACGCCTTCCTTTTCGATCTTGTACAAAATTTCAGACTCAAGGTATGCTGCGGCTAAAACCAAGAAAAATGTGTTTCTTAAAGGAACATAGGTTATTGGTATGGTTTTTGCCATTTCTTCCATGCTTCTCTCTTTCGGGACTTCAAAAAGTTCTGGATGTGTCAGAGCGGAATACCAAGCTACTTCTTTGTAAGGCGAAATGTCGATTATTTTGTGCTTTATTCCCACCCTCTTAGCAACTTCTTTAGCGCATTTAATTTCCTTGCTTAATGTTTGACCATAGTGAACAGTGATTGCATGGATCTCGTAGCCTAAACTTTTTGCAAAAACCGCAGTAGTTGTACTATCTAAACCTCCGCTTAAAAGCACGACTCCAATCTTATGCTTCATAGTACTCACACCAACTTTTTTCGCCTTCCCAGATCCTTACCTTTTCCAACTCGACGTGCTTCGGTAGATTTTTCAAATTCTCAAAGATGTACTTAGAAATGTTCTCACATGTGGGGTTTCCGATTTCCTTGAGGTCGTTCAATAATTTGTGGTCAAGTCTTTCGATTATCTTGTTTAATTTTTCTTTAAGTATGTTAAAGTCAACAAGAATCCCTACATCATTCAATTTCTTCCCAACAACAAAAACCTCAACTTTCCATGTATGGCCGTGAAGTTCTGCACACTTCCCTTCGTAATCAATAAGCTTGTGTGCAGCGTCAAAATGAGATTCAATCCTTAACCTATACATTTTATAACCCTACAAAACTCCATTCCATTCAGAACAAACATCATGATCATGAATCGATTCAAAACTGACGCATTTTACTCTACAATACCTTCCTAGATACTTTTCCCTCAATAATTGAACGCAATCTCTCACAACATCTTCCACAAATTTAGGGTTCCGGTGAATTTTTTCCACAATCTCTTTTTCTTCCGGCCTTTTAAGCAATGAAAAAGTCGGAGCACTAAAACTTTGCATACCCATTCCTACAATATCCAGTAACTCTGCCGAATTCTCAGACGTATCAATCTCAACTGTGAGAACGCCCCTCTGATTATGAGTAAGACCACCGCAGATTTCCTTCGCGCAAGGACAAGCTAGAACTCCAGTCACACTAACACCGACAGATTTCTTATTGTTTCGAGTTGAGAACCTCGCAAACATTCTCGCGATCGCACTTTCTTTTTCTCCATTAGGTCTAACTCTTTCAAACGGAAGATCGCTCGAAACTTCCGTGTAACAGTCGAGTTTATGCCTTTTCAAAGCGTTCTTTGAGATTATCTCAGCTAATTCTTCGATCGAGTTTGCTTCCGCAGGTATATCATTTATCGATTCTATGAACCTGCTCATATGCGCTCCTCGAAGGTTAGAAGGTAAGGTGATGTAACTGTTGATCGTTGCTATAATATGGTAAGTTTTACTCGGCCTTTTTATCATGACAAACTTCTTCAAACTTTCAATGCCTACTTTTTCCAATTCGATTTCATTTTCGGGTCTCTCATTCTGAACATCGACCAACTCAATTTCCTCAAGCTTTTTCATGGTTTAACCTCATTCAACTATCCCATTACTCCTCAGAAAATTCTGGAATTCATTCCAAACCTTCGGATGACAGTAAACCTCAGAGGTGTTGTTGTCATAAGAAACTTCCACCTTCGGTTCTTGTTTAAGTATTACAAAATCTGCATGCTTTTTCACTAATTTCAATTCAAAAGAACTTGGAATAAAGAAAGCTACCAATCTTCCAATATTATCTTGATTTCTTTCAAAGAACTTATCTATGACATATTCTAATTTGGCGAAAACTTCTTGCTGTATCACTTCCTCCCACGTGTACCCAAACTTCTCAATCCATGGGAAAAAAGGGCAATCATAAATAAGATTAAAACCATTCCACTGAAAACTCCAGAACTCTTCCGGTTCAAGAGCTAAAGGAACAGATACTGTAATGAACTTTGAATTCTTCATTCTCTTTCTTAGATCATTAATTCTCCTGTAAAATTCATCATGAGGAGGATCGTAGGGCTTATAGAAAGAGCAGGGAATCAAAATCAGATTTTCAACTCTTTGTATTTCGTATTTATTAGAAATGAAATCTAACCAATCTTTTATGGGAGTTTGCTCCAATTTTTTCAATACAAGTTTAGGATCAGGAATAAACAAATCTGGATTAAGCTTAGGGTTAAGTTTTAAAGCATAATCCAGCGTGATCTTCATTATTTCACCCTTCCAGATAAAAGGTCCTCGTAAACCTTCCTCATATGGTAAACAGCAATTGCCGTGGTTTCATCTAAACCACACCTGCAAATGCCGCATTTGGGGCATTTAAGCCACCCACATTTAGGGCATAACTCTCCTTCTTGAACATTGAACTTTTCACCGCACTTGAAACAGTAAACCCATGGATTCGCGAAGAAATTCAGAAAATTCTCTATAGCTCCTGAGAGGGGGATATGCTTTTCCTCACATACTTTCTTAGCCTTCTCTAGAACTTTTTCATCCACAGTAATCGTGAGTTTAGTTTTGGGATCGTATTTGTTCTTCTTCATACGTATTAATATGTATTAGTAAGGTATTTAAAATTAACGCAAAGAATTGGAGGGCTCCTAAGAAGCAAACAGAAGAGTTTTGTTAAACCGTCTTATCGAAGACGGTTGTCTATTTAAGTTTTGTGTAATATTTCCATACTTCGCTTAACGGGAGTGCTACATTCCTGAAGTGACGAATTTTTTCGTCGAAGTCCGTTAAGGCCCATCCATCTTTAGGAATTAGCTTTTCTAACTTTTCTTTAGCCTTTTGAAGGCTATCACTATGGTATTTAACTCCAGTCCAGAATCTGTAATGCAGAAAACCGTCTTTTTCTCGGTTTCTATATACGATCCAAGCGTTTCCCATTAATGGTAGCGCGTCTCCAACATGTTTTATGTACTTCTTCTTTTCAACTACAGGATATGTTGCGGGTATTCCAACCATTTCTAAATACCTTGAGTATGTTCCGACATTGGACATAGTTGCAGTTATTTGATCAACATGTACCGAACCAAATTTGTCAAGTCCCTCGCTTAATTCCTTGTGTACCTCTCTTGAGACCACTATAGGAATTCCTTTTTCAATGTTCCCATGCGCTTCGAATTCGAATGGACTATTCATGGAGAGAAGTCTTTTCGGCCCTGTGTTTTCATTTTCGATAACTCTGATCACTCCTAGGGACAACAGAGCATTTTTTGGGTCATTCCATAATTCTTTTGAATAGTAATATCCTGGAGCTCTAGGAACGAAATCTGTCACTATGACATCGCGAAAAGTTACAAGGTGATATTCACGGAGACTCTGTTTTTCGACCTCTTCCATTCCAAAATTCGGTCCCAATAGGTCTTTCCAATATTCAGCAATTGCCCGATAACCTTCGTACTCGTGCATCTTTCCTTTGTGTTTTAACCATGGCGTCTTGAGGATTAAAGGGACACTTAGATAGTGATCCAAAATCTTTGAAATTGCATAACTCGTGGGCACTGCTATCAATATGTCTTTTATTACTTCCGCCCAAATTGTTTCAGCCAATGCGTTTATTCCACCTCTAGAACCTTTTCAAACGGTATCCCATATCTCCTTAGTCTCGCTACCACGTAATCTTCTAAGAAAAGTCGTTCGAACTCCAATTTCTTTACCATAGTTTCATCGACATTTAGGAGCGAGTCTCTCAATGTTTCCATTTCTTCTTTGGACTCTATAAAATCTAACATCACAGCTGGGTGTACGCTGAGTCCGACATTTAGGCAGTTAGAAAGGGCGTCAAACTGCAACTTATAAAAACTTGCATCAGCGCCGCCCGAAAGAAGGTGAAATTTTTCGGCCGTAGATCCTTTAATTGATACTCTCACATGTATAAACGGTTCCCCAATCAGGTTAGTTCCATATTGAGAAAGCCTTTTAGAAAAGTTCGGATACTTGCCAAATATCAATCCATTAGTTTCCAAGATAAAAGTATAGGCTAAATTCATTTTTTTCAAATTATCTAGAACGGCTATCAAGTGATCCATATCAAGGGTCGGCTCTCCTTCCGTCATTCGAAGGTATTTACAGTTAAAATTCCGTGCCGTTGTTGCCAGTGCGTTAGCAACTTCAACTGGGGAATAGAAAGTTCCCACATTTTTAATATTCGAATAATCCCTGTAACGATCGATTGTCCAACAAAAAACGCATCTCAGATTACATCCTAGTGCATCAGCAACGGCTGTTTTCAGATAATAATTAGAAACTCTAAAATCTCGATTCTCATTTCTCGGATCGGTGGAAGGAGCTGGTTTGTATAATCTTTCTCGACCAGAAAGACCGTCTCTTGTCACAACCTGTCTAACCGCTTCCCCAAACTTGAATGGATCAAAACCGCGCTTCATCTCAGAATCTATTCCCCATAAGATGTTTTTTGAATGCCGTTAATAATCTTTTGCTAATGAACACCGGTTGAGTTAGACTTGATAAAGTTGGAAGTCTAGATGGAAAAATTGTGATTCTCGTCCAAGGAAAAAAGAGATTTAACCAATTGCTTTTCTGGACCATCTGCATTATCATATTATGCGCGCGCCAGCTTTTTGAAGGGGGTTAGACTACTCCTGTGATGGCTTCTGCTTCTTTTCTGCGTTTTCTCCTAAGCCATGCTTTTATGAACTCTTCGATTTCCCGCCTGTTATACGGGTCTTTCCAAGCGGATTCGAGAGCCTGGCACTCTTCGGTTGCGCCTATAAGCCCAAAATAAGCCAGGAGCTCATGATAAAGCTCCTCAGCTTCAATCTCGCTTAACCATACATGCGTTTCAGAGAGAATCGTCATTAATACGGCTCTGCTCATACTAACCACCAAATTCATCAGGCAAAACCATCGTTAAAAAGGCATCGTTTAGGAACAGGCTGTATATACCTTCGTCGCATCTCTGAGAACACAATTCCTTACATCTTTTTCCATAAATGTTCAATTTAGAGTCGGCTAAATCTATAATAAGTTTTTGCTCTCAAAAGATTACAGAGATGAAATACCAGAAACGCTTGTGATAGACAGAGCTATAGAGGAAGGAGCCGAAGATCATGAAGAAAAGCACGCAGTTTCTCAGGAAGCATGTAGCGGTAATCCATACTTCGTTCACAACCTTCAAGAAAACTTGGCCGACTATTTAATCTAGTGCTCGCGTAATGGTTCATTTTTAGTTGTTTTTGGTTTCAAACGGTCAACAGAATGTTTGGTAATTTCTAGATTGCATGATTTATATTTTTTACACCACGCTTCGCATTTTTCAGCCCAAGATATATCTTCGTACAAAAGTTTACATTCCTCACATTGGTAGAAATTATCAATCCTTTTAACCATAAATTACGTATATACTTTTTTCCCTCTTATATTTTGTGAGCCTGAAACAAAATTGCAATTACAGCTAGAAAACTTGGCGAACGCAAGCTTTTTTGGAGTCTCTCAAAATTCTGGTAGGAGGTAAAGGAGATTAAGAAGCATGAATACTGATTTTCAGGGAGATAGCTTGAGTTGGCAAAGGGGAGTTGCCTTCATCAGGGGAATAAACATCTATAGATCTAAAAGGATATCTCAAAAGAAGATGCTACAATTATGCAAAAGCATAGAGGATGAAGAATTAAGAATAATAAAAGTTGTGAAAACTGATAACATCTTATTTGAGAAGAAGAAAATCCATTATGCCGAAGTCAGCTCAAGGCTGGAGAAAGTCTTATCCGATTATTTTAAGGAAAGAGTATACGTTACCTCAAGAAGCATGAGAACAATTAGATTTTTAACGGGTAGAATATGAGATACGAGGTTGAAGTAAAGTTTCATGAGGATTTTATGCATGGCTATAGGTTTATTTTCAGCTTATTTTATCTGTGGAGTCTTCAAATTTTTCTAACCATTTAGGCGCCATAGAAACAGCAAATAACACGCATGAACATGCTGTAGGCTTTTAAAATTAACCCAGGGCATGGGCTTTCTGTTCACTTTAACTTATCTCTCTCCACTTGGCGGGAACGTCTTTTGACCGTTCGTCTTTTATACGGCTTAGGAGACACCGTTTCCCCGATTGAATGGAGGTTTAGGGTTTGGTTATCTCTGAAGAGCCTTGCTTCGAACTGGACAGTTTAACGCC
>Ga0315282_10004991_pt1 | contig 22802 bp, 18 predicted proteins | sample YL17G07_20_MG_FD_203693 | JGI IMG/M metagenome (GOLD analysis project Ga0315282, IMG submission 203693) | Sediment microbial communities from Yellowstone Lake, YNP, Wyoming, USA - YL17G07_20 | ecosystem: Environmental > Aquatic > Freshwater > Lake > Sediment | place: USA: Wyoming | collected... | reverse complement strand
CATCGTCGCAACTCGGAAAGCGACAATTGTCTGTTTTTCGTATCCGTACAGGGAACCACCACCTGTTTCCCGAGCGCGAGGCATTCCTTTATCATTTCATGGGTCGCGACTTCACTGCCATACGAGATGTAAAAAAGGATAGCGCGCGCCCGTCGAAAGTCACCAAGCCCAAATAACCGCTCTTTGATGAGCGAACTTTTCTGAGCTACTTCCAACACAGGCATACTGTTTCGTTTCTGCAGGATCAACGCACGGATGCCTTTTTTCATACAAGGCTTGTATAAAACGTCAGCTATATAGTCGTTCACTTCTTCTTTGTAAGTAAAAAGGACTCGGCCTTCGGATGCTTGAGTGATTCGCGAACGGAAAACGCTGAGCGGAACTCCTCCTTCTGTAACAGTCTTGTGATATCATCATGAGACCCTTTACACAGGATCCGGGCGGTCGGTTTCATGGTTCGAGCACAATGCGAAAGCACCGCATCAATCGGCCAGACGTTAATCGCGATAAACACCACATCAAAATCCCCTAAAGGATAGCTCACCCCGTCGCCCTCCTGAATCGTTATCACAGAAGACAACTGTTTTCTCTTGATATATGACCGTGCGAGTTTCACCGCGATGCTGTTGTTATCGATACCGACGACCTTCGTGTGCCTGCCCTGTGCAATCATGACAGAGGCGGACGGAAACGCGCCACAGCCGATATGGAGCACCTTCTCCGTCGGAGTAATATGGAGCAGGCTGATCTCCCGGGAGAACATCGGTGTTCTCCATCGGGTGAGCATGCGGTCAAACACATCGAACCGCGATGCACAGATCTCTAAAAACGTAAATACGTAACACGAAAAAACCCTTCGCCACTGTTGAAGAATTGTAGATGATAAGCTACGTGCGCCCTTCTTATTTGACATGTGTCTCCTATAGACCTATAGAATCACTGTGATATCATGATTTTCTATAAAAAACACAAGGGTCTCTCTGAATCACTTTTTTTATCCATACGACTTTTCCCGGTTTTAACAAGTCCATGAGAGCTCCATGACTAATCAGTACCTCTGAATATAAAAAAATGAAAAAGAATCATCATTTTCTCGGAGGGGACCCTCTTTTTGAACCCCTGCCACCTCGTTTTTTGAAAAGGAACGCCTCTTTTTCCTTTTTACTGATATCCGTGCCAAAAACTTTAGTGATTTGTCGTAGTTCCTGGTAACTGATAATTTTCTTATTCACTGTCTCTAGAAATGCTCGTACTGCCACATCCTTCTTACCATCCAAGTAGAATATGTGTCTATTGTAAATTTTTACTTTTCGGATTGTCGGAAAATACTTACGCAGTGTCATGTATCGCCGTTTGACGTATTTATCTAGAGACACTGCGTATCCTTTCAGTAGTATCTCTTGGAGTAAATCTAGTGTTCCACCTCTGATTCCTGGCCAACCACAGGGTCTACCTGGAAGATCTCTTGTCCGATTATAGACTGCCCCCCCCCCCCCCTGGAAATATTGAGTTCTTTTGCTATCTGACATTTCGATTTATCTTCAAGCATGCCTTTCCTGATCTTTGCGATGATATCTTTTGAAAGTGGTTTCCCTCGTGTCATCACTATCGAGTGTAAAAATTTCTATAAAAAGATAGTGAAAATCAGGCAATTCCTGCCTGATTTTTTTTCAGATCGTTCGCAGTTTTATAGGTTGACTTCGAACTCGTACCACGCCGCCAACTCCACCTCATCGCTGGTCTTGAGGATGTTACCCTCCGGATCTCGGAAGGCAGCATAGACCCGGTACGTGCCACTGCCGTGGGTGAGGTCGTCGGTCTTCACCAAGCCGTTGAAGATGGTGTCGAGGCCAAGCTGCTCGCTGGCGTTGATCGTCCGCGGCGTCGTCTCGTTCACGGTGTCATGGTCGACAACCCACTCCTCACCTTCTCGATACTGAACTTGCATGAGCAGGTACCCCTTGATATCCGTTGAACCTGTGTTCTTGATCTTCGATTGATTGCTATACATGATCTCCAGAATTGAATGACAGCCAAAACCGAGGAACTCGCTTGCATGAATGGACACGTATTCATTCCCCGTCGGCTCAACTCCCTTGATGTCGCGGCTACTGCGCAAACAGAATTTCGTCGTCCCCTCTGCCGTCAACCAACTGTAGTCAGTTAACGGTATGTTGTTGAATCCGTTCGTAAAATTCACTGTGTTGAATGCGCCTCCTTTTCCATCATACAGGTCCTTGTTATAATCCCCGGGTTCCAATGGATCATGGGGGGAATCCGGTTGACCGTTCTGCACGACGATATCAAAATCAGTTGACGAATAATCACTTGCCTTATGCAGGGATAACGTAGCGTTTGTGATAACTGCATTTGATGGAAGCGCAGAGGTGTCGAAAAACAAGTACCCACGGTAAACGCTGCAGGTAGATTGCTCCTCCTCGGATTCCGCCGTGGAATTGCGCTGTCCAATGATAATGTCGTTATCAGTGTCACTGATCTCACCTTCATTGGACGACCACGCTTTATCGTACTTTGAATCCTGATAGAAACAATACCCGTCGCTTGTTGCGACATCCAGATTTAACGTCGGGTCGATAACCACTGGGAACGTCATCGCAGTCAAATCAGAGACCCTCAACCCGGAGAGCAGATACGTGTTACCGTTCAGGTGCACGATGCGGTACGTGAGTTTCTTTTGTACTGATTCGTTGTTCAGTTCGTAGGCCTCGCCAAGCGGCAGGGCACACTTGAAATACCCAAGCGCATCCTTGAAATCAACCCCTGCATCAGAGATTGTGACGTTTCCGGTGAGCATCCCTGACGCGTTGTACATATTGAGACCCTGATAGCTAAGTTTGGTGATGAAGACCAAATAGGAACTCCCATTATGGAGGCCATACATTGATGGCGGATGATTCTGGAGCAACGCTTTGGTCGTATTATCCATGGTGATTTCTTCTTTCATCTCTGTGTTCCTATACCTCCACGTCACGTCGGTACCAGGGAAGACATTCTCATACGTTGCTGTATTATCGGAGAATTGTCCCTGGCTGCTCTGCACGTTTTGCAGGTACTTATAGGACCAGTTCATGCTCGGGTCAAGGTAGCCGACGCCGACGAGCTTGCTCCTGACGACATGGGTAGTCGGGTCCGCTGACCTATTGTACGCGAAGGCCACCGGCCAAGAGTTCTGGAGGTTGGGCTTGAAGTAGACGCTGTACAGTCCGCGGTCGTTCCCTGCTCTGTAACCGTAACTGTAGGCGGGGTGGTTGGTTGCCAGTTGTCCAAGAGAGCGGTTGATCGGCGTCCATGTACCGTTATCCTCCTGGTAGTTCACTGGCCCTTGGTATGCTTCAAGAACGTTATCCCCGGAGGAGGCATTGTAATAGGCATTCCAGGTGAGCCCCCGGCCAACCAACGAAAGGTTCTCCGGTGACGCTGGCGGGTCGGTGAGGTTGATGTACTCCCCTTTCCCGTATGAATCCTTCAATGTAGCGATGCTGATGGTTGCTGTTGCGGAGACATGGAAGTGATGTCCGGTGCTGCTGTTGCTGTTATTGGAGTGATCCGCAGCCCAGATGGTATAGTTGTACTGTCCGGTCTGCCAGGTAGAGCTGAAGACGTATTGATAGATGTTCACCGTTGTATGCGACATCGTATAGTTCCCATGCGTATGATCCGGATACGTGATGTTGACGTTCACGGTGTTGACACCGGTCCTTGAATCGGTTACATTTGCGGAAATGGTCACGTTGAAACCGAAACCCACGGTATGCGGTGATGCGGAAACAGCGGTGATCTGCGGATCGAAATCAATAGTAACAGTCCGCACCTCAGTTTCACTCATATTTCCCGTGGTATCGATCGCATGGGCGTAGTACGAGTATGTGCCTTCGGTGAGACCCGTGAAATTATGGTACAAGCGATAGAGCCCGTTGTTATAGGAGGCGTTGATCTCCTCCCTGCTGAGCGCCCTGCCGAACAGTTGCGCCTCGTCAAGCACGCCGTCGAAATGGTACCAATCAGTCCTGTTCTCGTTGGAGAAACACGTACTTTGGTTGTTGGTGATGTTGCGCAGCGTCCCGGTTTTACCCGCGTCGAACGCACCGTCAACGTAAAGGGAGAGATTGCTTCCTTTCCGAACGTAGACGAGGTGATGCCAGGTGTTATCCGTGACATCATGGACCCCGTTCAACACCGTGGACTGCCCGTTCTGCATTGTGTAGAAGAACGGTGTGTTCTTCACGCCGAAGACATACCCTGACATGTTCGCGCTCTCCGGCTGGTTGCTGAGGATGACCGTCGTATTCGCGTATGACGTCGCATGGCTTTTCTCCCAGACCATGAACGTGAAATTACCCGCCCCGAGGTTGAGGCTCGTGTCGTTGCCGACGTCTACGTAGTCGTCGTTCCCGTCGAACATGAGGCCTTTGCCGTATTTTCCCGTGGTGATGTTCGAGGCGTTAATTCCATTGTGGAACCATCCTAAGTTTTCGTACGTGGAGTTATCATAGATGCATGTCACGTTATACGTGTCCATGGGCCAATAGCCTTTCAGGGTGCGGTTCCAGTCGATGAACGCGGACGTATTGCAGGTATTAGTGACGGTGACGTTCACCTCGACCCACGGGTGATTCACGGAGGCGCCATCTGCTGGTGTTGGTGGTTCATAATAGAGGAACGGAAGGGTGATGATATAGTATCCGCTGGTGCTGTTTGTGTTATTCTCACTGTCCGTCGCCGTGATCGTGAAATTATACTGTCCGTTTTGTGATGAATTGTTCAGGGTAAAGATATAGATGTCGTCGACAAGGTTCGTCATCGTGTAATTTCCGAGGGTGCCGTTCGGTGTTGTGATTTGAATGGCGACGTTTGTCAGGTTCCTGTCTGTCGCAACTACCTCTGCGAGGATGGTCGCATCCGAGGCGTTCGTGATCATCTCCGGGCTTTGCACATCCGGGATCTCTGGGAGCCTCGGATCACTGGTGATATGAAGGATGCAATAATCAGTATCGACGTTGTTTTGGTTGTCTTTGACAGTCAAGGTGACATTGTAATCCCCGTCCTGTGTGAAGGTATGATTGACGTTGCTTTGATAGGAGATGGCGCCGTCGCCGAAGTTCCACGTGCAGTTGGTAATCCTGTTATAGATCTTGGCTTTGGAGGTATTATGGAATGAGATCGGTGTGTCTGGTGCTGCCCCTTGGAAGTAACTCATGTTGAAATCGGAGTCAAGGACGGAGACGCGTACGGGCACAGTTGCTGTCCCGGTGATCTGTGTCTGGCTGTCGGTGACGTTCAGGGTGATATTGTATGTTCCTGTGTTTGTGAATGTGTAGGTGGCGTTTCTTTGTGTGTATCGGTGTTGATGGCCGTCGTCCCATGACCATTGTACGGACTGTCCCCCGGTTTGACTGCCGTAGAGGGTTTTACTCACGCCTTGCACCATGTGGAGGGTGTTTCCTTGATGGGGTAGTTGTTGAGCGTCATCGATGTTTGTGCAGAGCTTGACGGTGACATCCTTGACATCAGAATATGAGCTATTGTAGGGATGCAGCGGGCCAGAAAATTGATCGTATGCTTTTACTTTGAGGTGATGCGTCCCGATGATCCAGAATCGGTGAGACACGGAAGGTGTGGTGCTTTCGGGGTCGTATAACCCTGTATCCTTGAATTTTATATATGGTGGAATTATTGAATATTTCGTGTACCATTTTTCGCCCACGAGATCATGGTTCGGGTCGGAGGTGGTGCTGCTCCATGTGCCTTTCTCCCCTATGCGAAGTGTTGTGGGGCCAACTGGTTTACTTGGTTTGGCCGGCGGTTCGTTACCACGGGGATGCAAATGGAATGTACTATCAGAGTGTTTCGTGGCATTCGGGTGATCATTTAAACCGAACGAGGTGATAAGATTGAGTCTGCCTGTTGAGTTGTAAAGATATAAATAGACAGAGTAATTGCCTTCGTCCTTATATGGGGGAAGGGTAATGTCCATCGTATGATGGGTCACGGAATTATTGATGATGTAATCCTTTTCCACGGTTGCCGCGGGAAGGGACCACCAGTGTTTTTTCAACACTGCCTTTACTCGTACAAGATCGCTGTGTAATATTGATTGTAGCGGTATGTCCGCCTCAACCGTATCCATGAGATTGTCTTCATCGTTTGGTGAATCCTTCGTGGTGTATGTCACTGAGCCGGCGAAACTGCAATTCGGGTTAATGCAATAATATTTAGAGCAATTAAAAATAAGGGATGCAGTAGCGGCCACGTCTGTATAGTTGTAGTATATCATCGAATCACCTTCGGTGTGATTGGCGCCGTCCCGGTGGTGGCGTATCCAGCCGGTGTCTTTCGCGAACGTGATCGTAACGGTGTGATTGGTTTTTTGACGGTATTTATTCATATTAGCAAAGGCAATGTCATCGCTCATAAACCCTTTGGGCCTGTAGAGAACTGTGAAATTAGAGACGTTGTTCGTCCTAGCGATGTAGTTCGTGTCCTCCCCCATTTGCTTAAGCAATTGTTTCATCAAGAGGTTCTTGTTGGTGCCTAATGGTTTGAAGAATATCTTGTTAGTGCCGATGTCGAAGCTGAGTCTCGGGGTTGTCTGGGTGAACCCGAGCTGGTTGAGATCGATGAAGGTCGTAATGTTCTCTTTGGTATAAGTGGCATTGTAAGAGTACGCGCCTCTCATGCTATATTCTTCTCCGCCGAACGCGACGAACTTCAGGGTTTGTTTCGGGCGGATTCCGTTGTCGCTGAGTTCTTTGTACTTGCGGGCAAGGGCGAGCATGATACCGACGCCGATCGCTGAATCAGCGGTTCCTTGGTCCCACCAGCAGTCGTATAAGCTGTTGATAATGATTGTTTTAGATGGGTCGGGGTTGGTGCCATTGATTTGCCCGATGACGTTATAGCTTTCCTCTGAGACATTCCAATGTTGATTGAGGGAGAAATTCACCCTGTAATTGCTAACACTATTGTTAATCTCTCTTCCAATCGATCCGTTTATGAAAAGAATGGGAAGAGCGATCGTACTTTCGAGCAGCATGTCGTGAGATTCGTTGGTGTAATCATAGAGAATCACTCCTTTGCAACGGGGGAAGAGCGCTCGGTCAACCCATATGTCGACCTTGTTTATGGCTGATTTTAACAGGTATACGTTATAGAAAGTGATGACCTTGTTCTGGTCCAAGCGAACGCCATGTTCTTCCCATCCATGGGAAACTAACCAATTATAAATTCTAACGAGGAATTTTTTGATATGGGGGAAAGGGAAAGTGAGAATGGGGAAAGGTGCGAATTTCGGGTTGTTATTGGTGTCCTCCCGTATGAGCACGTAGTCATCAGTGAGGTTGGCAAGGGTTGCGTTGTACCAGGGGAGTCTTGTCGCGTTTTCTGGATGTTCATTGATATCGCCGAAGGAAAAGTTATAGTAATCCTCGAATGCGTGGATGATATAGTCTTCGTATGCGGTTATGTTTGTTTCGTTGAAGTGGTTCAGGATGTCTTCAATGGTATCGTTGAGAAATTTATACAACCAATGATCTAAATCACGGGGCGCATGATGGACTTTTAGATTTGTGTAACTGAATTCACGGGTGAGTTTGCTTTTATTATGTGGTACTGTTCGGTTAAACGGGGCGTCTAATGTCCATCGGGGACTGATATAGCAGTCAACGTTTGACCAGCCATTTGTACTGGTATTTTTTATGGTCATTGACCTTGCCAGGACTTCAAGTTCGCATGTATTGTTCGTTTCTTTAGAAGTATTTTGGATGCGTTCAAGGTATGGTGGATTCAAACTAAGGTTATATAACCCTAGATCACTCATGATTGATGCAATATAAAACGCTGCATCATGTTCGCCTTTTGATCCGAATACTCTTCCTTTCGCAAGCTCGCCATGCTCAATATCGTAGGATTTCGTTATTCGCTCTGAAAGATAAGTTGTGATGTTATATATCATCTGCAAATCAAGTGAGATATTTTCTTCACCTTCAGTTGAAGCTATGACATCATCATTGTTTGTGATAACACCTATCGAGGTTATGACCAGCATACTTACGACAAGGAAAACACCAATTTTTTTCACTATCATCTCTTTCTTGCCTCCGCCATAATCATGAATGAAATTTAATTATTTAATTTTTGTCTTTTCAAATACCAAATATAGAATTTTTAGAAAAATATATGATATTTTAGTTGCATTAACATTGTATCGGTCTAGGAAAAAATATTTAAGATACATCGAATATATATTTTCCTTAATGGGGCGGATCGATCTATGGAAAAAAAATTAAGCATCGCAATGATGGCAATCCTTTTTCTTTGTCTTATATCTTTGGTATCAGTGCAAGCAATACTTCCTGTGAGTGATACGTCGTTTAACCAGGAACAGCTTCTATCTTCTAAGGATATTCACATTTTTCGAATGTCGTATCCCTATGAACACAAACCGTTGCATGCTAAAGAAAATATTCGCACTGAACAAAATAGTTCTATTCCTGTAGAACAGACAACATATTTTCCATCATCAGCATCAAACAGTGGACCGATGAATTCCTCATGGCCGATGAAAAGCTTTAACCAACGAAGGGTCGGACGAAGTCCGCACAGCACGGCAAATAACCCCGGTGTTGAAAAATGGCAGTATCTAAATCTTTGGGGGATTGATGCAGGGATAGTGATCAGTGATAATGATAATATTTATTTTGGAGGTAAGGACTGGTATGTTTATGCGTTATATTCGAATGGTACGTTGAGATGGCGATACAAGACTCGTGAGCCGATATATTCAACTCCTGCTATAGCGGAGGATGGTACCGTCTATATCGGCTCATGTGATTGGTATCTCTATGCTATGAATCCAAATGGGACTCTAAAATGGTCATTTGGGATACAAGCCATCTCTTTTTCCTCACCAGTGATTGCCAATGATGGAACGATTTATACTGGCAATGTTGATGGGAAATTATTCGCAGTTTATCCCAATGGTACATGCCAGTGGTATTACGATGCCATGAGTGGGATATACGGTGATCCCGCGTTAGGATCCGATGGTACCATCTACTTTGGAACATGGGATAACTACCTCTACGCTGTAAACTCAAATGGCACTCTGAAATGGCGGTTCCTCACCGGGAACCATGTCAAAGGAATCCCGTCCATAGCATTAGATGGCACTATTTACTTTGGCTCCTGGGACGGCTATCTCTATGCCTTGTACCCGAATGGGACGATGCGCTGGCGCTGCAAGGTTGGCTCAGGCACTGAGACCACTCCAGCGATTGCTACTGACGGTACGATTTATGTGGGTGGTGACGATTTGTATGCGGTGTACCCGAATGGGACGATGCGCTGGGTTTTCTCTCTTGGGCCTGATCGGCATATTTTCCAATCATGCCCTGCGGTCTCTGCTGACGGCACGATCTATGTTGGTGTGGACGTCGGTGAGGTGTCCGCTGGCGAGATTGTTGCGGTGAACCCGGATGGGACGGAGCGCTGGCGGAAAATCATTTCTGATGAATGGACGGATTCCTCCCCGGCGATCGCTGCAGACGGGACCGTGTACATCGGCTCAGTAGGAATTTATATGGGTGGCGGCCTTCATGCGTTCGGCCGAGGGCCGCTCAATGTGGATGCAAATGGTCCATATACCGGATACTATCACATCCCTGTTCAATTCATTGGTACGATTTTCGGCGGCATCCCGCCATACTCCTGTCATTGGGATTTCGGGGACGGACAAACATCAAACGAGCAGAACCCGAGCCACAACTATTCCGCGGTTGGTAATTTCACGGCGACCTTCACGGTCGTTGATAGCGAGGGCAACAGCAGTAGCGACACTGCGACCGTTTCGGTGAGCTACGAACTTCCATCCGTGACGATCACGAAACCAGTGAAAGGCATCTATCTCATGGACAAAAGAGTTTTTCCCTCTCGTAAATACGTCATTATCGGACGAATCACCATTGAGGCGGACGCGCACCAGGACCCGCTGGGGATCGCCCGAGTCGAGTTCGCTATCGACGGCAAGTTGAAGGCGACTGACACCGAGGCTCCGTACAGTTGGATGTGGCGTACGCCGTCGTTTTCCAAGCATACCGTCACCGTGACCGCCTACGATACCTCCGGAAAAAGCTCGGCAACCAGTATCGTTGTATGGAAGTTTTTTTAGACAGACAACCCTTTTCTATTGAATGTCGACTGGGGCAGTGAATCACGGTTCGTTGAATAGAACAGTAGATCGTACTGGAAATGGGCACTGATGAATCACACGATAACGGCGGTCGCCTACCTCAAAGGCGGCTGCAGCTGAACCGAATCCATCCCTGTGTGGTATTTCTATTTTCTTAAAAAATTTCTAGACAAAAATTCGATAATGTTCCAGATTTAAAAAGAAAAAAAGAGGATGTGAAACTTTTTAGTCGGTTGGGAGTTCCAAAATTAATTATTTTGGATATGACCTTGGAACAACGGTAATATTCTCTGAATCACCTTCGGGGATGATAGGAAAAGGAAAACAAGAAATTGCTACTACAACCCCAAGAGTTGCATTCGAACCATTAGTGTAAATAGGATAAAGCCAATTATGACGATCAAATGTAAAATTCTGATACCCCCACAATTCACTCTTGCAACGATAGTAGCGCGACCAAAAATCCCATGTCCAATTGTTATCATACCATATGCCTACACGTATTTTTGTCCATCGAGGAATAATAACCCTATTTTCTAATCTCCACCTAACTTTAACAGTGAAATTCATTTGTATTATGCCATTTACCTCAGGGAAATAGAACTCAGTTCGAGTAAATTCGATTTTAGATTTAACTGGCACGTATCCTGGTAAATAATAATCATGCCTTACTGTTATATTAGCTAAGATATATTGAATATCAGACTTGGCTTTCTGCTAATATAAAAACATTTTTAAATAAATACTTGATTCATTTTCAATAATAAAAAATTATGGGGGAGCGTGAACGTATCGACGAAGAGAAATTAACCTTTGAGGATGGCATACTTTTTTGTAAATATTTATTCCAGTGTGCGATTCATAAAACACTCAACGGTGTCCCAGAGGAATGGATGATCCATTACAAAACCCATGAACTACTCGAAGAACTCGGCTATCATTTCAACATAAAAGACCTTGAAAAAATCATGTTCACATTAAACATCGATAACATCTATACAAAACTCTAACGCATACCAATGAATACCAACCTCAAGTGGAGCAAGTAAAATAAAAAGGAGAAAGGGAACAAGAATCCCTTATACTTGCAGGATAATGAAGAAGAGGAAGACGAATCCGTTGATCGTGATCGTCACTTCTTTTACGTTTATCGCAGAAACCCTCATGGTCACCACGATGGGGCCAAGGCCAACGATCATACCGAATTTCACGAGAATCTCATCGCCAGGGATTAGATCTGTTAGACTCCCGTTCAATGTTTTATTAATTTTGTTGAATAATCCCCCTTTCACAGACACCTGCCATGTGATATTTTGCGCGGTTACCTCCCCCGTATTTTTAATTGCAATCGTGGGTCGTATAAACGGTGATGTCACCGTGAGATTAAGAATTGTTTTCTGTAGTCCGTAGGTTTTGAAACACATATCGAAGGTACCGTTGTCTGCACCAAGCGGTCGTAGGTTAGGGATATACGGATTCATATTCTGTTGCGTGGTGCCGAGTGACTGGTTCCACGATGATCCGTTATCTATCGAAAAGTAGGCAACCCCGTTCGGATACGCGTCTGAATGATTGCTACCTGCCCATCCATAATAGTTATCTGTCGCATTTTTCGTCGAACCCACAATATAGTAGGTAGTCCCAGGGTCCACCCAGAGATCCTCGAAGTTGAAGTCAACCCAGGAGAGAGTCCCTGTGGTAATATTTCCTGGTCCGAGATTTGTTTCAACGAGATTCTCATGTGTCAGATTATCCCGGATCCCGACCGTGACCGGGTACGTCGTTGTAGAGTTCTTCTCGATGAACAGTTCAACTCGGGTTAAAACCTCTTTTGTTGGTACAAATGACTGTGCTACCAACACCGTAATTGTATAGCCGGGGATTGGTGCTCTTCCAACCGGAATTACTGTTCCATTCGTAAACATCGTTTGGCTTTGGTCCAGCTCATCACCGTTCGATATTGTTGTTCTCTCCTCTGGAAAAGTTCTTACTTTTTCGCCAAGCACGATTGATGTGCTGAAAATTCCAAATAATACCAGCCCTGCGATAACTAAAGAGATTATTTTTTTCATACCTTTTCCTCCAAACTTTATATGGTAATATATTGAATAATACCTATATAAATTTTTATTAAGAACAATTAAAAGAGGAAATAGACATTTTTTATGGTGCTGTTTACACTTCCTGCATTAAAAATGCGCCAAGGCATTTGAGTCTCTCTTGGTACGAATCAGGATATAAGAACCGCTCGGTAGCCGCGATACTGCTCAACAAGGCATTCCCGTCCTGCGGCGTGAAGCAAAACCCGACCGCCTCATTCTCATTAATCACATGGATGGTTGGGATCACCACGACCGTCTGATCCAAAATTCTCCCATAATGTCCGTGATCACGCCCGAAAGAAAACACAAGATTCGCTGACTTCTTGTAGGTGACCGCGACACGTGGATTCTCCATGAACTTTTTAATGACCTGGTCCTTGGTGATCTTCTTATCAAGCTTCATGTCGTACCAGATACAATGCATGTATTGAGTGTTCAACTTCATCGCACTGGAAAACACATTCAGGTCAATGCCCAAGGTCTTGTACAAATGGTACACATCGACCGCATGGTGGGTTCCCATTTTCTCGTCTTTATGGATACCAACCTCAGGGGACGGCACAAAGCTTTTCACCTGACTGATATCATTGGCTCGTCTGAGACAGAGGAACCGTCCCTCTTTCAGATGGTTTTTTCTCTTCTCAATGGCAAGGGTATGGATCAGTACCGCAATGTTATGCGTATTGCAGCTCACCACATGGATAAACTGATCCTTTTTTGTGATCGCCTCATCGTTGATCCCAAGCGCATACATCTTCCCGAACCCAAACTCGGACCCTTGCGCCAAGAACCCTTTCACCTTACTTTTATATTTATTGTAATATTTCTCCTTGTTCATGAGCCCAGTGCCTTTCGGAGTGCAGTCAATGACCACTGATGCGCGTCTGATTGCTTCTTCCGCTTCGTACATCGGCTCGAGCCCGAGTTCCTGGAATTCCTTGACTTTCCCGTCGGAGATACAAAGGTTTGCCCCCCGGTTCAACATCCCTTTTATCTTCGGCCGATCCTCAAGCGTGGGGCTATGTTTATAGAACGTGATTTCATCGATCCCTAGATCTTCTTTTGCATCGCAGAGTAATCCAATTAACGGTTCACCGATGGTGCCTGTGCCTACGACATGAACAATGTTTCCATTACTCATCTTACAACTCCCCGCTAGGTAACAGGTAATCGGTATGTTATATTTTATTGTTACTATTATCTATAATTTTAATAAAAATGGTTTTCCCTAAAATTTCGATACGCTTATTTCTGTAGACAGCATACTACCCGTTCTATGCATATTTACGTCATTACAGGCATCGACTACGACTCAAATATCTACCTCGTCACCGGAAAGGTTCCGACAATAATCGACACCGGGACCGGATTCCATAGTAACACGGTTCTTCACAGAATTCAAATGTTCACGCAACTTCCTGCAATCCGACAAATCCTGCTCACCCATGAGCACTTCGATCATGTTGGCGGCGTGGGCGACCTTTTGAAAGCAACGCAGAATGCCGCAAAAATCTTTACCCACGCGGATATCGTCCAAAAACTCAAAGAAGGAAAAAGCACGTTTGCAGAGATGCTCGGCGGAACAATGCCAAAAATCACGGTCGACACACCGGTCTTTGGTGGAGAACATCTCACCGTCGGCGATGAATCATTCGAAATCCTCGCAACACCAGGCCATAGCATCGGTGGCCTGTGTTTTTACGGAGAAAAAAGCAAATCACTTTTCTCAGGTGACACGGTCTTTGCACACGGCGGTTTTGGGAGATATGATTTCCCTGGTGGGAATCTGGAGACACTGCGTCATTCCATTGAACAATTATCAGAACTTGATATCCACAACCTCTACCCCGGGCACGGACCAATCGTCGAACATCAAGGAAAAGACCATGTATTAAAAGCACTTCAAAGCATACAAACATTGGTGTAAATGCCCCGGCTTCGAGATTTGTTAAATGAAATAAAATGGACCAAGGATCTGAATAAAATCGAGATATGGTACCTGCATCGTGGAGCACCACATAATACAAAAATAATCCCAGGTACTGAGATCATCTCGCTTGGGAAATCCTTTCTTGAAACGACCACCGCGACGATCCCGTACCATCGTATCACAAAGATTATCTATGATGGGGAGACGATATTTGATCGATGGGACCTCCAAAAGAACCATAAAACAGACAAACAATTATAAAAACAATAACCTGTTTAACCAACAACCAAGAGCGGAGGCAAAACCCTTATGTCAACAACTGAAAAATCATCGGTTGTCTCAGGATTCTATAAACTCCCTGTGGAACAACGAAGAGCATTTGTCAAGAATTTCTCAGGTCTAACCGAAGATGATGAGAAGATTCTCACGTCCTGTTTAGATATTCAGACTGCGGATCGCATGATCGAAAACGTTCTCGGGACCTTTGAGCTGCCACTGGGGGTGGCGGTGAACTTCCTCATCAATGGGCGGGAGTATCTCATCCCGATGGCGACAGAAGAATCCAGTGTTGTTGCTGCAGCGAGCAACGCGGCGAAAATCGCTCGGATTAAAGGCGGATTTACCACTGCGTGTTCCGAGCCGCTCATGATCGGACAGCTCCAACTGCTCCATGTCGATGATGTGATTACCGCAGCGGAAGAAATCCTTAAACACAAAGAACAACTGCTCAAACTCGCAAACGCCCAAGATAAAATCCTGGTTGACCTTGGCGGAGGCGCACGAGACCTGGAGGTCCGAATCCTGGACAGCCCGTTAGGGAACATGATAGTGACCCACCTCATCGTCGATGTCCGGGACGCCATGGGCGCAAATGCCGTGAACACCATGTGCGAGGCACTCGCCCCGATGCTCGAAGAGATCACCCATGGGAAAGTGAGATTAAAAATCCTTTCAAACCTTGCTGACAAACGACTTGTGAAGGCAACCGCGGTCTTCGACAAGGAAAAAATGGGCGGCGAACAGAACGTTGACGCCTTTCTTGAATCTTACACGCTTGCTTCTATCGATCCGTACCGCGCAGCGACCCATAACAAAGGCATTATGAATGGGATCGATGCGCTGATTATCGCAACAGGGAATGATTCCCGTGCGATCGAGGCTGGTGCCCATGCGTACGCGGCACGAAACGGCCAATACACCTCATTAACGTCCTATCATAAAGATGCCCAGGGCAATCTCGTCGGTGAAATAGAACTCCCCATGGCGGTTGGGATTGTCGGTGGCGCAGCGAACATGCATCCGAAGGCGAAACTCTGCAGAAAAATCCTTGGGATCACCTCCGCTAAGGAGCTTGCTGAGATTGCTGCAAGTATTGGCCTTGCCCAGAATTTCGCGGCGCTGTTCGCGTTATCAACGGTCGGCATCCAGAAAGGACACATGTCGCTTCATGCGAAAAACATCGCGGTCATGGCTGGCGCGCAAGGAGATGAAATCGACAGGCTCGCCGATGAACTTGTCAAAGAAGGAAAAGTAAAACTTGATCGAGCGAAAGAACTGCTAGAAAAAATGAGGAAAAAATCTAAATGATTCCCTCAGCGATATCCTCTGGCTCACGCTCACAGTAGTAACAGCGTATCCGCGGTGGGTCTTTGCTGATCACATGGAACCTGCTCTCAACAGGCTCACGAGCATTCGAGATGCAGGTAGGGTTTGAGCATCGAGTAATACCGACCACCTCATCAGGGATCTCCACGATATGTTTTTTTACCACCTCATAATCGCGGATAATATTGATTGTTGCTCTCGGAGCAATCAGCGCGATTTTATCAAGCTCTTTCGGGTCAAGCTCTCTATTCTCGACTTTCACGATATCCTTTTTCCCTTTTTTTCCAGTCACATTCATAAGAACACTGACTACTGAGGAGGTTGATTCTGGAATCTTTAGCACCCGCAATACCTTTAAGGCGCGCCCGGGGGTGATATGGTCGATCACGGTCCCGTCCTTAATAGGCGTGATTTTGAGTTCCTTCATAATTTTTTCCCTCCAAAGATAAGGGATAACAGCGCCATTCTCACCGGTATCCCGTTGAATGCCTCTTTGAAATATAACGCATGCGAGGTGCTATCCACACCTGGATCGATTTCAATGACTCTTGGCAGGGGGTGCATCACAATGAGATCCTTTTTTGCCTCCTGTAACAAAGCGTTATCAACCTTATAGCTTCCGACAACCCGGTTGTATTCCTCTGCGTCAGGGAATCGCTCCTTCTGAATCCGTGTTACGTAGAGGACGTCCGCGTCTTTGATTGCTTTTTCAAGGCTCGTTGTACTTATCGGCTCAACGCCGAGTTCTTTACATTCATTGATAACTTCTTTCGGCATCTTTAATGTCTCAGGTGAGACAAACGTAAGATCCGCTTTGAAGAGGGAGAGGGCATATGCAAGCGAATGGACGGTCCGCCCGTACTTCAGGTCGCCAAGCAAGACGACATTATTGCCTTTGATTTTCTTTTTCTCTGTCATAATCGTGAATAAATCAAGCAGGCATTGTGTCGGATGCTGCCCGGCTCCATCACCAGCGTTCAGGACAGGAACCTCTGCGAATTCCGCGGCGAGCCGTGCCGCTCCCTCCTGTGGATGGCGGATAACGATAGCATCGCTGTACGCATCAGCCATGCGGATCGTATCAGCCAGGGATTCACCTTTTTTCTGCGACGTCCCACTCGGGTCTGAAAACCCGATCACCCGACCACCAAGGCGATGCATCGCGCTTTCAAAACTTAGGCGTGTGCGCGTGCTTGGCTCAAAAAACAATGTCGCTAAAATCTTTTCCTGCAAAAGCGTCGTGTGTTTCTCACCCTTCGCATATGGGATCATACGTTTCGCATAATCCAGGACAAACTCAATTTCCTCTTTAGAAAAATCCTTAATGGAAATAATATCCCTGTTTTTAAAGCTCATTTCTATCAAAAAGAGAAGAATAAGGACACTGTTTAATAACCTTCGTACTCGATGAAATCAAAGCAAAAAAACACTGGTAAATACATGAAAAAACAGAAGGGAATTTATTAATATACCCGGAATCTGATACTCTTTAGGAATTATGACTCGAGAGAAACAATCCAAAGTGGATGATATTGAAAAATTACGGAAAATCCTCGATAATCCATGGGATCCAAACAACGAGAAATTGATCTCAATGGGTGATAAAAACCTTAATTCCGTACGCAAAAGATTGAACTATGAACCAGACGTTTCATCGAAAAAATCCTCCGCTCCCACCGATAGAAAATCATCCTCGTTGGAATCTACAATCACGATTCATCCCCGCGTAAGAACAATCCCTATCCCTCAGCCTGCCGCACCGTTACCTGAATTCGAACCAGTGCCTACCCCGCCGGTCGTTGAAAAACCAATCGTCCCAGAAGAACCTCTTTTTGAAATGGAAGATCTCATTGAAATTGAAAAAGTCGATATGATGTACCCAGAGTTTTCAGAAGTAGTACCCACAGAAGTATCGATAAAACATGCGGAAATAACGAAACAACCAGAAGAAGCACCACCAAGAGCGCCTGTGGCAATCGATCAGAACTTCCCCGAATGGCAACCAGTCGACGAGACCCAACCAAGCGAACCAGTGGTTCGTCATGAAGAGCCAGCAGTGAAGCACGAAGAACTACCAGCCGAAGCGATTCCAGAGTTTGAACCACTTACTTCCAAAATGATTCCTTCAGAACCGTACGAAAAACCAGATGCGTGGGAACCTGTACCGATAAGCGAACCTAAAAAAGTGCCGCAACCCGAGCCTACAGGATTTCAACCATCGGAGCCGCAGGAACAGCCACAAAAACTATCTTGGCGGAAAGAACGCGCGCAAAAAAAATTAGAAAAACAAAAAGAAAAAGAAGCGAAACGTCAGAAAAAAATAGAGATGAAGAAATTAAAAATGGAAGCACGACAGAAGGAAAAGGAAGCAAAACGACTCGCCCGAGAACAATCAAAAGGTGAGCCGCTTCCTGAAGCACCGCCAATGGCACCCAAGCCCGCTCCTGTCGTCAAACAGCCGCAACAGATAAAAGTTGATATCTCCGCCTTCAAAGGCATTGAAAGCATCGATGAACACACTGGTGAGCTCCTATATAAAAACGGATATTTCTCGCTCGATAACCTTCGGGATGCGACGGTTGATGACCTTGTTCAAATCAAAGGGATTAAACGAAAACTCGCGAAAAAAATAAAAAAAGAGATCGAACAAAAAACAGCAAAAAAACCTGACGAAGAGTTCGTTCCTACCAAAAAGAGAATCAGTTCAAAAAAACCGAAAAAAGAACCTGAGGATCTCGCCGAATGGGAATCATTCAATGTGGAAAACTCCGAGGAGGAATTCTCAACAGCGGCTCCAGCCACCCGTGGGGAGTACACCCTCTATAAGAAAGAAATAGGGAAAGGTTCGAAAAAAACCACGATTCATTTTTTCAGAAAGGAGAAACCAGCAGTGGGGACCCCTACACCCGTACCCGACGGATATCAGATCGCTGTGAATAAAAAAACCAAGGTCCCCTATTTAAAAAAGAAAAAATAATGCGACTCGCAGTTTATATAAATCCTTTTCTTATTAGAACGCGGTGAAGAGTATGAACTGGAATGGCCCATTACAGAAAATCAAGGAATTCCGCTATGAAATCCCTCAAAGTTATCAAGGGGAGCAAAAAAATCTTCACATGCAAACCTCTGCGGTCATCTACGCGGATAATGGGATGATTGAGTGCATTCGGAAGGATAACGCCCCTGAGCAGGCTGCGAACGTGGCCATGCTTCCCGGTATTGTCGGTAAGTCCCTTGCGATGCCTGATATTCACTGGGGATACGGGTTTCCTATCGGCGGTGTCGCGGCAACAGACGCAGAGGTCGGTGTTATCTCGCCAGGCGGCGTCGGATTCGATATTAACTGCGGCGTGCGGTTGATGCGGACAAACCTCCAGGTTAGTGATTTGGATGCAAAAACAATCCAACAACTTGTCGATGAAATGTTCGTTAACATTCCCTCGGGACTTGGGTCGAAAGCGAAGGTTCATCTGAACCGCAGACAGTTGGATGACGCACTGAAGCTTGGGGCGAAATGGGCGATCGAGAACGGATACGGCTGGAAAGAAGACGTGGAGTATTTGGAGGAAAATGGTTGTCTTGCATCCGCTGAAATCTCGAAAATCTCCGATGAGGCGAAACAACGAGGTGCCCCTCAGCTTGGTTCACTTGGAGCCGGAAATCACTTTTTGGAGATTCAGAAGGTCGCTGAGATTTATGACCCAGTCGCGGCGAAAATATTTGGCATCAAAAACGAAGGACAGATCATGGTCATGATTCATACCGGGTCTCGCGGGTTTGGCCATCAGGTGTGTACCGATCATCTCAGGATTTTGGAACAAGCAGTGAAGAAATACAACATCTGGCTTCCTGACCGGCAACTCGCTTGTGCGCCAGTGACCTCTAAAGAAGGGCAAGACTACCTAAAAGCGATGGCATGCGCAGCGAACTTTGCCTGGTGTAATAGACAAATGATCGTGCATTGGGTCCGAGAATCTTTTGAAAAGGTACTGCACCGGCGAGCGGACGATCTTGACATGGGCATTGTCTACGATGTCTGTCATAACATCGCGAAACTCGAGGAGCATGAGATCGACGGTAAGAAGCGGAGCGTCTATGTGCATCGGAAAGGAGCAACGCGTTCCTTCGGACCAGGAATTCGTGAAGTCCCATTGAAATACCGAGATGTCGGCCAACCCGTGCTTATCCCAGGGGATATGGGTACGGAAAGCTACCTGCTCAAGGGGACGAAGGAAGCGGAAGAAACATTCGGCTCAACCTGTCATGGTGCTGGCAGGGTTATGTCGCGTACTGAGGCTGTCCATCGGTACCGCGGGGAGCAAATCATGAATGATCTCAAGAAGAGAGGGATCTACGTGCATCCAGCAAGTTGGAAGGTCATGGCAGAAGAAGCACCTGATGCCTACAAAGACGTCAGCCAGGTGGTCAACGTCACCCACGGTGCAGGTCTTTCACTCAAGGTCGCAAAACTTCTCCCGTTAGGCGTCGTAAAAGGATGACAGTTCGACATGTGTTTAAACCAATTAGTTTTAAAACCCCCGCATGGATTATGGTTCCGTTAAGTGGTGATGCAGTTGGAAGACGTACAGATCGTTGATTATGAAGAGATGAATCTCGCTGGCGGAACCGTAATCGCAGGGTTTCCATCGATAGGACTTGTCAGTACGATTGTCGCGAATTATCTCATTGACGCCCTAGGATTAAAACAAATCGGAGCAATTGATTCACCGTTCTTTCCTACCCTGTCCGTGGTTCATACAGGGGAGCCGCTCTCACCGGTTCGCATCTATGGCGGAACGCTGGCAAACGGGCAGAAGATTGCGGTATTTGTTTCCGAGTTCAAACCAAAACCCAACCTTATAAATGCATTATCTGACGCGATCATGGTCTGGGTGAAGAAAAAGGCATGCAAACTGCTCATCTCACCCGAAGGAATGGTCGTGGAGGGAAAATCATCGGAAGATGAAATGACCGTTGATGCCTACGCGATCGGATCAACCGAAAACGCGCGGGCGATGCTACAGGCAAAAAACATCCCGCAATTCAAAAACGGTATTATCGCTGGGGTCTCTGGCGTGCTTTTGAACAAGGGGAAACATGAGAAATTCGATGTGATCTCGATTCTTGCCGAGGCGCACCCGAATTACCCGGATGCGCGTGCCGCCGCTTCTGCGATTAACGTCATCGGCGTGGTCATCGGCGTTGAAATTAATGTTGGGCCGTTGTACGACGAGGCAGAGCGTATCGAAAAACAACTGCAGAAATTCCACAAACAGGCAAAACCGATCGTCTCCGGTACAAGTCAAATCCCACAGCCGAGCATGTACGGATAAAGAATATCCGTTCCCTCTTTCTTTTTCAGAAAAGAACAAGTAGTTTTTCATCCTTAATGTTTTAATAGATAGTGCTATTGTTCCTTGGGAATTATGAGACCTATACATTCGAGCCACCCTCGTTATGTGTCATTGATGACACGGGAGAAACTCTCCAAGGCAATGAAACAAGGGATTGTTCATGAGACCGGGTTAATCGCCCATGGACGCGGGGAAGCATTTGATTATCTTCTAGGTGAAACCACGATTCCAGAGGCTGATGCTGCTGCGAAAATCGCTGCGGCCGCTTTGCTTTGTGCAAGAAACCCGGTGATATCAATAAACGGAAATGTTGCTGCGCTTGCCGCTGAAACCTGTATTCAGCTCGCTGGTCACATCCCGGCGAAACTCGAGGTGAACCTCTTTCATCGCACCCAAGAGCGGGTGAAAAAAATTATTGCCGTGCTTCATAAGAATGGCGCGAAAACCGTCTATGGGATGAACCCCACCGCGAAAATACCGGGGCTTGCTCATGACCGCGCGCTGTGTGAAAAAGAAGGGATTTATTCGGCCGATGTCGTCCTAGTCCCTCTCGAGGACGGTGACCGTTGCCAGGCACTGCGAGATATGGGAAAGACCGTGATCGCGATCGATCTCAACCCATTGTCCCGGACAGCGCAGGCCGCCTCGATCACGATTGTGGATAACGTGACTAGGGCTATTCCTCGTATTGACCACTGGGTACAGAAATTGAAAGGTGTAAGACAATCCGAGCTTGAAAAACTTGTCCGTACATGGGATAATAGGAAAAACCTGGGTATGGTACTTGCTTTTCTTTCAAAAAGACTAAATTCATTGTCTTAATACGGAGTGTCGTATGTATCGAAGTCATTACTCAAAAGAAATCTCAAAAAAAGAGTATAATTCCTCGGTTACCGTCGCTGGGTGGGTTGAGGATATCAGAAATCTTGGGTCTATCGCATTTCTTATCCTTCGAGATAAGCAAGGGACATTGCAGCTGACGATTCTTAAGAAAAAAACCCCTGAGCTTTTTGAACAACTGATGTCGCTGCCGCGGGAGTCTGTGCTCTCGGTGAGAGGCCTGTGCAAAGAAAATGAGAAAGTCCGAAATGGCTACGAGATTCTTCCAGAGGCAATCACTGTTCTCTCTGTTGCAGAGACACCATTGCCGCTTGGTGTGGTCGATAAGGTCGAAGCTGATTTTGACACGAGACTTGACAATCGGGTCCTTGATCTCAGAAAACCGGAAACGCAAGCGGTTTTTAAGATACGCAGCACCGTGCTTGCGGCCGCGGATGAGTACCTCCGATCCCAGCAGTTTTTAGAGGTTCACACTCCGAAGATCATCGCAAGTTCATCCGAGGGCGGCACCGATATGTTCAAGCTTCGCTATTTCGAAAAAGAAGCGTTTCTTGCGCAGTCGCCTCAATTGTATAAACAAAGTTTAATGGCGACCGGTCTTGACCGGGTGTATGAGATCGCCTGGTATTTCCGGGCGGAGGAGCATAATACCCGGCGGCATTTGAACGAGTCAACCGCGGTTGATGTCGAGATGGCGTTCATCAACAGTGAAGAGGATGTGATGAAAATTCTTGAACATCTGGCTCGTGCGATGTGGAAGCGTG
>Ga0315282_10004990_pt1 | contig 22806 bp, 22 predicted proteins | sample YL17G07_20_MG_FD_203693 | JGI IMG/M metagenome (GOLD analysis project Ga0315282, IMG submission 203693) | Sediment microbial communities from Yellowstone Lake, YNP, Wyoming, USA - YL17G07_20 | ecosystem: Environmental > Aquatic > Freshwater > Lake > Sediment | place: USA: Wyoming | collected... | reverse complement strand
ATCTCTCCATCTTTATTGCGAGGCCAGAAGCCTCTGCCACGGTCGAAATGGGAGCTCGAATCCCCTGCGGATTTCCTCGACTCTTCGAGGATCTCCCTGAAGCGCTTCTTCCAGCGGGTGAGGTTCCCAGACCGAAGATCGATCCACTCCCGTGACGCCCACCGGTTAATGGTCTGAGAATTCATCACCCAATGTTCTCCCTCCCATCCCTTATCCGCGTGAGACCGTTTGGCGAAGAGTAGCGTCTTTCCATCAGGGAGAAGAATGGGAATGCCGAGTGAAATAGCCGTCCTGCGGATCATCTGATCTTTCTCAATTTCTCTCTCTACACATTTGACCATGTCTCTGAGTGGAGCTCGGATCACGCATTCCAACGTGTCATAACACGTCTTCAGGAGATGACTCTCAAAAATAAATTTACCAATTCGTGGTCCGAGAAGACCGTAAGCGATCCCTCCTGCGTTCAGACGCTCCACATCTCTCATCACCTCGTGCCTCATGAAACCTGCACGGTACGTGGACCCCAGGGCAGCTCCTGCCATTGCCCCAAGGACGTCTCCTGAGGTGTTCATGCCCTGAATTTCAAGCAAGGCGACATGGGCGATTTCTTCCGGAGTAATGTATTGCATGAGCCCCAGGGCAGTCACAACCTTGAATTCATCTAATGAAAAGAGGCCATTCTCTCCTGTATCCACGTAGGCCCCTTCCACAGCTTTCCCTTCGAGTCGTCTTCCAACGTCCAATTCTTGGACCTTAAAACGTTTCCCTCGCACCAATCGGAACCCTTCGCTTGGAAGACAGTCGTAGAGTGGGATCGGATGTCCACCCCTTGTGATCTTTCCTCGGCCAATCCCCTTCCAGCCGATAAGTGCTGCAGGTTTGAGTTCTTTTACTATGGGGCCTCCATGAGTTCTACTGATCAGGAAGAGCAGAAGGGTGTGAGCCCCTGCAACTGCCGCCTTTGACAGGAGAAGCCGGGACGGCTGCTCCTCGCCGTGGGTGAAGGGAATATTTAATCCCATCCCCCCTGTTCCCGTCGTCCCGATCTTCAGATAGAGAAGAGTTTTCTTCCTTTTCATGGCCTCATAAAGAATCTGGACATGACGAATGAGGGGGGGAACTTGAAGGGTGGAGAGAAGTCGATAGATCCCGCGCGTGAGACCCTCACCTTCTTGCGGCTTCTGGAGGGCGTCAGAAATCTCCCTGTAACTCTGATAGACGTTCTGGTATGCAAGGGCTGTCGCCGTATTGATGCAATCCACAATGATCTCTGGGGCCTGTTCAGAAATGACCCGATACAGGGTCGAAGCGGCAAGAATTTTCTCGCTCAATTCTTCAAGCGCATCTTCTGCAAGCCATCGTTGATACTGCGGTGTTGACAGGATCTCTTCCCTTGAAGCGTGTTTCATTGACCAGCGGGCAAACAGGTTTCCGTGAACGGGAGTTAACTGTACTGATTTAGGAGCCTCCTTTCTGAGTCTCTCTACTGCCATCGAGGCTTCTTCCTTTCTCAGAGACGTCACGACCAATTCCTTTGGGTTTTGATGGAGCACCTCTCGACAGATCGCAAATCCCACTTCCCCAAATCCTCCGAGAACCATGATCTTCTTTCCTCTAATGTCCATCTCGGCCCCTTTTTCTATGCTCGCGAGCTCGACAAAAGCAAAACATGAAGGTGAAGAATCAGTTCATGGTTGAACCCCGAAAGCATTATACGCCAGATTGACAAACGTGGCAAACCGAATACGCTGTGATCTCAGCGGCTCACTGGTGTCCGGCGAAATCGCCCTCGACGGTTGCCATGGACTCAAGGTCAGGGGTTTTTCTCCCCAGGGAATTGGGCTATAATTCAACGCATGGGATCTGAAATACGAAAAGCCAGATCGGACGACGTGTTGAAAACCCCGCAGCTCCACGAGGCCGCGATCGATTTCCGATATCTCCTCAACCGAGCCTATCCGCGTAAAGCTTCGCTAGAGTTGGTTGGAAATCACTATCAGCTCACTTTTGATGAACGTCACCTTCTCCACAGAGGAGTTTTCTCAGACGGCGATGCAAGGAAACGACTGAAAAAGAAGGTCTCTCTGCAGAAGATTTCGGGCCAAGAGCTGGCCATTGACGGGTACAACGTGGTCATAACCATCGAGGCTGCCCTATCAGGTCGGCCTCTTGTTTTTGGAGACGATGGGTTCCTGAGAGATATTTCAGGACTCTCAGGCAATTTCAGAAGAACAGGGAAGACCGAGGAATCCCTTCGGCTCATCTACGCTCTTTTGAAAGAAAGGAAGCCCCGTCGAACGGTATTCCTCTTCGATGCGCCCATCAGCAAGAGTGGAAGACTGGCTCAGGAAGTAAGGAGACATTTACAGGAAATGGAAATCCCGGGCGATGCGGAGGCCGTCAGGGTTCCCGAAGACATTCTCATCGGCTTTCCAGGAATCGTCGCAACCAGCGATACCGCTATCATTGATCAATCTGCAAAAATCGTCGATCTCGCCGGCTTCCTCATCAGGCAGAGAGTTCCATCTGCCCCTATCCTGCAATTCAAGAAGAGAGGGTTTCGTCCGATCAGGAAATGAAGGCCCCAGCACCTGTTTTCAAATGAAGCTCCCCGCCCTAAAGGGCGGCGCTTCCCGGGAAGGTTATTTCCTTCCATATTGTGCCCCTTGCCCCCGCCCTAAAGGGCGAGGCTTGAGGGGCACTTGCCGGTCACAGGAATACTCAAGAGACTTGACAAGTTGGAAACCCTTTCATATATAAATGGAGAACTGTCGTATTCAAAAAGCGGTGCCCAAGGAGCATCCGATGGAAACTGTGTTTGAGGGCATTCCGGTCACCAAAAGAAAATCCCTGAGAGAAGAAGTCTACCAGTCCTTGCGAAAATCGATTCTCCAAGGGAAGCTCAAACCGGGACAGCGTTTGATCGAGGAAAAGTTTTCTCATCAGGCTGGGATTAGCAGGACACCCGTACGGGAAGCCTTCTATGAGTTGGAGAGAGATGATTTGGTGGCCCGTCGAACCAAAGGCGGTTTCGTGGTAAGACAGTTCACCCGAGAAGATGTGGAAGAGATTCTCGGCATTCGCTGTGCCCTCGAAAGTTACGCCGCTTATCTTGCTACTCCCCATATGACGGCCGATCGAATGGCTGCCTTGGAAAAAAAGGTGTATGAGTCTGAAAAAGCACTCAAAGGTAAAGACCTGGATAAGCTGATTCAACTGCACACCGAGTTTCACAATCTCCTTTACAAATCCGCCAAGAGCAAGAAATTGCTGCAAATGATCAATGATTACAGCGATTATTTCTACCGTTACCGGGTCGCCTTACTCCGGGGAAATCGGAATATCGAGTATGTTCCTGAGGACCATCGGCGGATGCTGAAGGCCATGAAGAAGAAATCGCCCCGCGTGGTGGAAAGACTCGTCCGGAATCATCTGGAAAAGACAAAACAGATCTTACTCAAGTCAATTGATGAGGGAAAAATCATCCCATAGGTGCTGAACACTCAACTCGTGAAAACTAGATGGCAGGAGGCGCATAACGGCATTTACAATGTTTGGCAGGACCATTCGTAAGATTGGAGTGATCTGTTCAGGGAATATTGGCCCGGATATCGCCCTACATTTTAGCCAGAACTTGCAGGGTTATGGAGTTCCCGTCGTGGTCGTCGATATCCTGCAGGCGGCTCTGGATTCGGGACAAAAGAAGGCGGAATCCAAGATACTCAAGGCTGTCGAAAAGAAGGTCTTGAAGAAGGATGAGGCGGATGCAGTCTTCGCCAACATACGTTTCTCAACAGACTACGGCCAACTGAGTGATGCGGATTTCGTCATCGAAGCCGCCTTCGAAAGGACGGACGTGAAGCACAAGATCTTTGCCCAGTGCCAAGAGGTCTGTCCAAAGACAGCCATCTTCGCATCGAACTCTTCCCACATGGTTCCTGAAAAAATCTTCAAGAACATGAAGAACAAGAGTCAATGCCTCGTGATTCATTATTTCTTCCCTGCCGAGGGGAAACCTGTTGTCTGTGCCATGAACGGGCTTGCCTTCGGTGGAGGAAATGAGTTGGCCATGGCCTGTAGTGCCCGTATTGCTCGAAAGGGACTCAAGGTCTTTGTCGCCCAGCCTGAACCGAGACTGGGCATCATTCCTGGAGCTGGAGGGACACAGAGATTTCCGAGACTGGTTGGGATAGAGAAAGCATGGCCCATCCTGAGAACAGGGAACCCCATTTCCTCAACTCAGGCTAAAGAGATCGGGTTAATCCTTGAAGAAGTCGAGGGAGATCTTGTTGAAGCTGCCATGACCTTGATAAAGAAGATTCTCACAGGAGAAGTCCGTGTGTCTTCCATTGCCAAGGGACCTATTCCGATTCCTGCGAAACTACCCGACGTGGATATTGGGCACCTGAGCCGCAAGATCGATTCATTGCTCCAGAAAGCTATCCTCGAAGGAGCAAAGAAAACCCTTGAAGAGGGGCTCAAGCTTGAAGCAAAGACCTTCGGGGAATGTCTCCTGACTCAGGATATGAAGATCGGGATGGATAACTTCGTGAAAAATGGTCCCCGAGTCAACGCCAACTTTGTTCATGCCTAACAGGGCAAAAAAACTCACCAAAGGAGGGAATATGATACAATTCGAGCAAACCTTCAACAATTTTCTCCTTCAACACCAGGAACGCCACAATCGAACTTACCACTTTCTCATCCTGATGGACGCCTTGATCAATTCCGCAAGGCACATCCAGCACTACTACCTCACAGGTGCACTCAAGGGAAACCTGGGACTGGCCGGCGAGGTGAATGTCCAGAACGAGGATGTGATGCGAATGGACCAGATTGCTCAACAGATTACGATTCACTACCTCACATCATCGGGCCGCGTGATTCATGCCGTTAGCGAAGAGGCCAAAGAAATCATTCAGATCAATCCGGAAGGACGTTATTTCATCTACTTTGATCCCCTCGATGGCTCTTCGAACATTCCCCATGGACTGCCGGTAGGCTTTCTCTTTGGGATTGCCAAGCGAAATCTCGAGGGACCCGAGGACGGTCACCTCCGGGCTGGAAAGGACTATATTGCCGCAGGAATGTTTGTCATCCCTACAGGCACATTCACCCTCGCCCTCAAGGACGCGGGGACCTGGCGATTCCACATCGATGAAACTATGAACTTTGTTCGACCCACTCGCATGATGCTTCCAGAGGACACTAAGAGTTGGGAACTGTCTTTTAACGCGGCCAACCGACACACCTATTCTGAGAAAGTTCAGAACTGGATCGCCCAGAACGAAAATAAATATGCTTTCCGATACCTGGGTGCCTTGGCGGGCGACTTCCACAGGATTTTGACGAATGGCGGTATGTTCATGTACCCAGCCATTGTGAATCATCCCAATCCTAAGAAGAATCGTCCCCAGGGCAAATTGCGGCACATGTATGAGACCGCAGTTGTTAGCTTTATGTGCTGGGAAGCAGGGGGAGAGGCTGTGGACGAAACAGGGACACCCATCCTGGATATCCAACCGAAGGATCCTCATCAGCGATCTGCGATCTATGTGGGTTCAAAACCCCTGGTCGAAGAGATTACCCGCGTGTTGAAGAGTTGAGCGCTGGGGAGTTGTCTTCCGCTGGTCGCCAGAGCCGCATCTCCGGCAGAGACGGGTAACGCTTGCTCATGTGATTCGTGAACCACTCAGGGACAGTCTCTCCGGTTGTCGCCACGCAGCAGACGGGATGAGAAGGGATTTTTTGGCCGTCCGGTAGTTCAAGGGAATGGGATTCGCGAGGATCCGGCCACTTCCAAATCAAACCCTGGGCACGGCTGAAGACTAAGAAGCTTCTGTAAGGTGTATGGGGCACGGTATAGTCGCGGTTCGCAAAATGGGAATGCCCGCGAGCCAACTCCCATAATGGAGCCACGTCCTCGGGAAATACATCAGCGGGGACCTCAATCGAGAAAAGGCTGAAGGGATTGTGCTCCAGGTATTCGCGTAACTTTGAAATCCAAAGTGAGGGCTGACGTAATACCTCCCGAGAAATGGTTACCGTCAACGCATAAGCTGTCCGATTCCATGAACGAGACAGAGGTTGAACATCGTCGGCAACATGCCAGTCGATCTGGGTGATCAGGTCATGAAAGCATTTGCGAGAAGAGATTTTTGGATCCAGAGCAAAGGGCATCTCTATCGGTGCGACGTCATCCTCCATGCACCGCTCGTAATATCGAAAAGCCTCACACATCTCGGGAGCTGAAAGATTCCGGGTTCGGGTCACTAGATACGGCGGGTAGGGTAATGCAGAAAGTCCCAGATCAGAAGCATGCTGATGAAGCTCGGTAGAGACCAAGAGGCTAAGGGGATAGAGCATTAGAGTATCGAATGCATCATGTCTGAGAACCCAATCCATACTCTTGTGGACATCCTGCAGTCTGTCTCCCGGCAGACCAGCAATGAGGTCAACCATGACTTCAATGCCATGACCTTGGAGGGAACGAACCCCTTGCAGGAAACGCCTCGGACGGAAGCGGCGATGTATCACTTTTAGGGTCTCTCTGTTGACACTCTGCAAACCAACCTCCACCTGACTAAATCCGACCTTTCCCAATTTTTCTGCAAGAGTGGAATCAATGTCTTCGGCGTTCAATTCCGCATGAAAATGGAGCCTCCTTTCGCCAGTGACCTTTCCCAGAAGATCAAGGAGTTTCTCGAATCCTGGACGCCTTGCAAAGCATGGGTCTAAGAAAACAATTTCTTCAATTCCCTTTTCAACAGCCCTTCTTACCTCCGCTTCAATGCGATCCAGAGGGAAAGGTTTCAGTTTCTTGAACTGCTTGTGGTAATGACAGTACGCACACTGATGGACGCAACCCCTGACGGTTTCGAGCCAAAGGATTTTGTCCAGATGAGCGTCGAGGCATCCTAAAAGGTGAGGAGAGGGCAGATCTCTGACGGAAGGTTCATTCTCGTTGATCCCGGTGAAAGACCATTGCCCATGTTCCCCTTTTTTGAGCAGGCCTGGAATGTCAGGGACATCGGGAAAAGATTTGAGGAGGAGATTCCATACGTGTTCCCCTTGCCCTACAACACCCACGTCAAATTCACCGTGGGTGAGGAGATACTTGCTGTGCGGGGTAATCTCAGGTCCACCCAAAACAACGGTGCACATCGGTAACTCGCGATGGAGCTGTCGGGCTAGAAAGAGGCTGCGTTCCAGATTCCACAGATAACAGCTCATCCCCACGACATCAGGCCTAACATCCAACAGAAACCGCAGAATCGCCTGGTCGCTTCCATACGACATCAAGTCCTGAGGCAACAGAACGACATCCATGCCCTGCCCTACCGCTACAGCTTTCAGGCATGCGGGAGCTAGAGGGATATTTTCGTTGCTGTAAAAGAAATCAAATCCCTGGAGGGGAAGCTGCAACAGAATGATCTTCATAAGCCTGACTTTTGAAACTAAGAATTAGTATTGAAAATGCTTGCTATTGCGTTCGAGTCCTTCTCTGATTTCGAGGTTCTTGTGGGACCCACTCTTCTCTTGTATCATCTTCTCACCTTACATGGAGCAACTGGAATCACCATAATCTTATCATTTCTAATCTTGAGCTAACAAGGTGAGAAGAAGTGCTCTGGATCACCCGAAATAGTAGGCTGTGCCCAGGAAACAGATCCTCTTCTTCAGGATTGAACCCATAGACAAACAAGGACGCTTAAAGTATGATAGGGCGAATTCTCGGAGAATTGTGGTAACTTGGATCACTCTGACAACTTAGTAGCATAGCCAAATTTCCAAAGGACGTCATTCAACTCAAAAAGAGGTCTCGAATGACCAAAAACCCCAAAAAAGATATAGGAATGTGAGAAATAAGAAAACCCCCTATTGGTTTGTAGGTTTCGGTGATATAGAATATCACCTGGAAGGTGAAACCGACATAACCAAGAGGAGGTTAACAATGAGCATACAGCAAACGGTGTTCCCATTCAAGATAGAAAAGACGAAGGAGAGACTAACGGCGCACGGCGGGTTGGCTTTGATGGCTGAGTTCAACCGTGGGATGGGGTTGAGGGAGCTGACGGATCAGTCTCTTCCGGCCCCTGGGAGCAATCGGGGTTTTAATCCTTCCGCGATCGTGGATAGCATGGTGTTGATGTTGGAGGGGGGCGGGAGGAGTCTGGAAGATCTCCGGGAATTGAAGAATGAAGAGGGATTACTGAGGCTGATCGGACGTAAGGAGATTCCAGAACCCGATACGGTAGGAGATTGGTTAAGGAGGATGGGAGAACCGAAAACGGGGCAGCTTGGAATCGAGGGGTTGGATAGGGTGAGAGATAAGCTCAACGAACGGATTTTAAAAAGGGATGGGATTACGAAATATACGTTAGATGCGGATGCCACTGAGATTATCGGAGAGAAGGGCGATGCCTTGTTTACCTATAAGGGGAATAAGGGTTACATGCCGATGCTTGGATTTTTATATGAGACTCCCGTTTGCATTTATGATGAGTTTCGGGAGGGCAATGTTTCCCCTCAGAGTGGGCAGAAGGAGTTTTATCTTGAGTGTAAGAAGCGAATACCGGCGGGCAAAGTGATCGGGTATTATCGTGCGGACAGTGCTTCCTATCAGGCAGAATTGTTCAATCAGTTAGAGGAAGATGGGGTGAGGTATGCGATTACAGTAGATCAGGACAAAGCGGTCAAGCCGCTGATCGCATTGATTGGCGCGGAGGAATGGAAGGAACCGGTGAAGGGATGCGGCTATGAGCTAGCGGAGACGGTTCATTGCATGGAAAAAACGAAGAAGGCCTTTCGTTTAGTCATCAAACGTGAGGTGCGGAGGCAGGGAGAATTATTTGAGAAGGCCGAGCCGTTTTTTTATCATGCTGTGGCGACGAACTGGTCAGAGAAGGAGAAGAACACGGGTGAGGTGCTATCGTGGCATAATCAACGGGGGCAGGCAGAGAACTTTAACAAAGAATTAAAGAATGGGATGGGGATGGATCGAATGCCGTGTGGGCAGAGCTACGCCAATGCTGTCTTTTTCAGGATCGGAGTCATTGCCTATAATCTTTTTATCGGATTCAAACGACTTGCTTGTCCAGAATCATGGATGAAACAGACCATCGCCACGTTCAGGTGGAAGATGGTTCAAGTGGCGGGTCGAATTGTCAAACACGCAGGGGAGGTCGTCCTGAAGTTGATGATCGATTTGGAAAAATTGGAACTATTCCGAGGGATCAGAAAAAAGTCTTTTGAATTGAGCTTATGTCCAGATGGGTGAAAAAGGAGACGAATACAGCGGACAAGAGACAAAGCCAAGGGAGTCATTTGCCCAAAAAACTGAGGAATGGCCATACCCCACCCGGGGCGTCCTTTCCTGATACGGGATAGGGAGACAATTTGAGGAATCAGGAATTCCGCGTTTAAAAAAATCTCTCTAAATCCGGACGGTCAGTTATGTCTACTTTTTCTATATCGGGATTTGGGCTTCACTCAGCCCTTGACACCCTTTGGTACGTTGTCGGACACGATCCTGTTTAATGCACCGTCGCTGAACTTGATCATCACTTCCTCGGCCACCTTTGAAAGGACCAAAATTCCTTGGAAGGCGGAAAAATTCTTGGGAGGAACGGCAAAAACAAAGATTTTCTGCCCGGATCCTATCGAACAATATGCCGGTGATCCGATCATTGATATTGAAGAATACTTGCTCCCTGGGGTTCTCGATTGTACGGGCAATGCCAAGGTCATTATTAAGGAATATTAGCCTTCGCGAAAGGAGGATGCTATGGGTGGAAAGAAATTAAGAGTGGTTCATTTTCTCAATCAGTTTTTTGGCCAGATTGGCTCGGAAGAAAAGGCAACTACAGGTTTTGTCGTCAAAGAAGGTCCTGTGGGTCCTGGTCTGGCGTTACAGAAAGAGTTGGGCGACAGGGGGGACATCGTTGCCACGGTCATCTGTGGCGACGACTACTTCTCGGCCAATCTGGATAAGAATGCAGAAGAAGGCCTGAAGTTAGTGGCATCGTACCAGCCCGACCTTTTTTTCGCAGGGCCCGCTTTTGCAGGTGGGAGATACGGTGTTGCCTGCGGTGCGATGTGTAAAGCCGTGGGTGCAGAGTTGGGTATTCCCGTGATTACAGGGATGTATGAGGAAAATCCCGGCGTGGACCTCTACCGAAAGTATGCTTTTATCTGCAAGGCCCCAAACATTGCCAGAGGGATGCCCGAAGTCTTACGCAACATGGTCCGCTTGGCTTTCAGGGTCATCTCAGGCGAAAAGGAGATGCGCATCCTGACCCGGGAAAATCTGCCCAAACCCGGCGAATACAACTATTTTTCCCGCAATCTTTTGAGAAACGAATATTGCGAGAAGACTATTGCGGAAAGGGCTGTTGAAAAGCTCGTGGCCAAGCTTCAGGGGAAACCGTTCGAAAGCGAGGTGATTCCTCCCATATTTGAAAAAGTGCCACCGCCCGCTCCCATCAAGGATCTGAGTCATTCCGAAATTGCTCTGATCAGCGATGGCGGCTTAGTGCCTAAGGGGAATCCGGGTCGACTGGCCACAAGAAGCAACCTCAAATGGGGGGCCTATGATATCGAGGCGCTGTTCCGGGAATACGAGGTGACCCATGCGGGTTATTTTAATGATCACGTTTTGGAACGGCCAGACCGGTTAGTGCCATTCGACGTTATGCGTGATCTGGTGAAGGAAGGCAAGGTTGGGAAGATTCATCGCACTTTTTTTTCTACGAGCGGCAATTGCACGGTTTCAAAAAGGTGCGGTGAAATGGGAGAAGAGATGGGAGCTGAAATCAAGAGACGGGAGACCATCGCTGGCGCCATCCTCACCTCCACCTGAGGATCCAGCACTCGTTGCGGTGCAACGATCGCATCCAGCCTTGAGAAGTTGGGCATTCCTGTGGTTCAGATTACCGCCATTCCAAACATCGCACAGATGGTGGGTGTCAATCGGATTGTACAAGGGCGGGCTGTTCCAAACCCTGTGGGAGACCCTTCCCTGCCCAAGGAAAAAGAAAAAGAGTTACGCCGTGAGTATGTTCTAAAGGCCTTGGAGTTACTTCAAAAGGAAGTAGACGGGCCAACCGTCGTTACCTTGGAGAAGTAATGCTTGAAGCTCCCCGCTCCTGCCTACCTCAGGCAGGCACAGCGCGGGGAGCTTCATTTTACTAAGAACTTCTGCCTCGTTGGGAGGGAAAGCTGATATCTATTTACCATGACCTGGTCATTTTGGGTGGAGGACCTGCAGGGCTGACCGCGGGCCTGTACGCTGCGCGATCCCGCCTGGACGTGGTGTTGTTGGAGGGCAAGGCCTGCGGGGGGCAGTTGATGACCTATGAGTCGGTGGAAAATTATCCCGGCTTTCCGGAAGGAATTGAAGCCCCGGAACTGGTTCAAAGAATGGTCGATCAGGCGACAAAGTTCGGCTTGAAAATCGTAAAAGACCACGCGCTGTCCGTCGAGATTCGTCCGGACAAGCCTGAAAAGACCGTCGTGCTGAAGGACAGGGGGATCCGCTGCAAATCGATCATCGTTGCGACCGGCGCTCATGCACGGAAAATCAATGTGGAGGGCGAGGAAAAGCTTACGGGAAAAGGGGTTTCCTACTGCGCAACCTGTGATGGAGCCTTCTTCGAGGATTGTATGATTTCCGTTGTCGGAGGGGGGATCAGGCCGTTGAAGAAGCAATCTATTTAACGAAGTTCGGCCGGCAGGTGAATATTATCCATCGGAGAAACGAATTGCGCGCCACAAAGGTGATCCAGGAGAGAGCTTTCAACAACCCCAAGATTAAATTCATCTGGGACACCGTCGTCACGAATATTCATGGAGACGAACTGGTTAATAGCGTCACACTGAAGAACGTGAAAACCGGCGAAATTTCGGAGATGGCCACCGATAGCGTATTTGTCTTTGTCGGAACGTTGCCGTCCTCGGAATTTCTGAACGACGCGGTATCCTTGGACAAAGACGGGTTTGTCATTGTCAATAAAGAAATGGAAACGAACGTTCCGGGCATCTATGCGGCCGGGGATGTTATCAGCAAGCGCTTGCGGCAGATTTCATCTTCGGTGGGAGAAGGTGCGACCGCCGCTTTCAACGCGGAAAAATATTTGTAAAATTTATGAAATTGTTAAACATTGGGGGATAAGCCATATGCCCAACGCAGCCGTCAAGAACACTGTGTACTGCCTTAATCATACGCCTGAACTTGGCCTCCATTATGGTACAACCCCATATCTGGAGCGCCATGACAAACCCGACTCTCCCTTTCTCGCCAGTCTTCCCAAGTTTATCCAGCCCTACGCGGATGCGGTACGTTACGCTCCCAATCTTGCGTACATCGGCGCCATCACCCTTGAGCAACTGGGGGCGCAGCCTCGGCCGTGGCATGCCAACCTTTCGGGGGCTCCCACTCGCTTTGGCAAATATGGCGAAATTATGCCCGAGGATGAATTCCTCGGTTTGATGGATATCTGCGACGTCTTCGATCTCATTTGGCTCGAGACAAGCTTCGCAGCATCGGTTCGACACAAACTCCTCGCCCATCCCGCTCTTCCTGCCCACGTGCTCAAGCGCATGAAGGCCGGTCGGGAACTTGCCATCATTAAGGATGAGATCGCCACGAAGGCCGCACTTCCCTTATATTTCGGTGGTCAGGTGGTTGGGTGCTGCCGCCGGGCCCATGAGGTCGACGAGTCACTTTCGGCTCATGTCCTTCTGGAAAATTTGGCCAGCAAGGCGGGTGGCTTGCTCTCTCTCCTCCATCTGCTCAGGAACGCCGGCCTTCGCCCTGACGAGGTCGACTTCGTGATCGAATGCTCCGAAGAGGCAGCGGGTGACATGAACCAGCGCGGCGGCGGTAACTTTGCGAAGGCCATTGCCGAGATCGCCGGCTGTGTCAATGCAAGCGGCCTCGACGTTCGTGCCTTCTGCGCGGCTCCGGTTAACGCGCTTATCACCGGCGCATCCCTCGTCGCTTCCGGTGCCCGCAAGAACGTCATCGTGCTCGCCGGCGGTGCCTTGCCCAAGCTCTTCATGAACGCCCGCGACCATGTGAAAAAAGGACTCCCGGCCTTGGAAAACTGCCTGGGCAACTTCTCGGTGCTCCTCACTCCCGACGACGGAACGGCCCCGGTCATCCGCCTCGACGCCCTGGGGAAACACTCGGTCGGAGCCGGCGCTTCGCCCCAGGCCGTGACCACCGCCTTGGTGTGGGAACCCCTGCAGAAGGCGGGTCTGCAGTTTGCCGATGTGGATAAGTATGCGGCCGAGCTTCACATTTCTGAAATCACTCTACCGGCCGGAGCCGGCGACGTTCCCGAGGCCAACTCAAAAATGATCGCTGCCCTCGCGGTCATGAAGGGGCAACTGGAGCGTGCAGCCATCGGCAATTTCGTCGCCAAACACGGTCTTGTCGGCTTTGCCCACACCCAAGGGCACATTCCATCGGGTGTTCCCTTTCTTGGTCACGCCGTCGACGCCATAGCCTCGGGTACCATCAAACGCGCCATGATCATCGGCAAAGGCAGTCTCTTCTTGGCCCGGCTGACCAACCTTTCCGACGGCGCATCTTTCCTTGTGGAAGCATCGTCGGGCGAACCCGCTGGCGGCCTCACCCGTGATGAAGTGAAAAATGTTCTGCTGGATGCTTTGGGGGATCTGGCCGAGTCTCTGAGGAAGGCAAGCTGAGGGTATTTTATGATGAACAAGCGCAAGCTCATCGGTGATGCTTTGGCGGAGTTGGTGGATCAGGCTCGCACGGGTGGCCCCAAAGTCCGTGTGGGTCTCATGGCTGCGGGAAGCGAGCTGGGCGCGGAGGAGCTTTTGCGTGGAGCGGTTCTCTCTACGGACCAAGACTCTCGGCTCCAAGTGGTGGCCATCGGTGCCAAGGTGCCCGGCTACGACAACCTAGAATGGATCGAAGCACCCCATTGCGAGGCAGACATGGCCGCCGCCATGGAATCGGCCCTCGCGGACGGTCGTATTAGCGGAGCCGTGGCGCTCCACTACCCTTTTCCCATGGGCGTCACCACCATCGGGCGTGTCATCACACCGGCCCGGGGCAAGCCTTTGCTCATTGCATCATCCACCGGCATGTCTGCAACGTCCAGGACGGAGGCCATGTTGCGTAACGCCGTGTACGGTATCGCCGTGGCCAAGGCACTCGGCATGGAGAAACCCACAGTGGGTATTCTCAACCTGGAGGGTGCCGCCTCGGTTCAGCGTGCTCTTGTTCGCCTGTCGGAAAGCGGCTATGCCATCCAGTTCGCAAGCAGCGTGCGGGCCGACGGAGGTAGTCTGCTCCGTGGCAACGATCTTCTTGCCGGAGCTGCGGACGTTTGTGTTTGTGACACGCTCACCGGTAATGTGCTCATGAAGCTCTTTTCCGCTTTCAACACCGGTGGCAGCTTCGAAGCGCTCGGCTGGGGCTACGGGCCCTCTGTAGGCGAAAAATGGGAAAAGGTCGTAAGCATCATTTCCCGCGCATCCGGCGCACCGGTCATCGCCAACGCTTTGTGCTACACGGCGTCTCTCATCCGGGGAAAACTGATTCTTTGTGTCCAGAGGGAGCTTGCAGCCGCCAAAACCGCAGGGCTAGATCAGATCATTTCCTCCATCACTTCCACGCCCGTCCGTGGGGAAGAGATATCAGCACCTCTCCAGCAACCTACGGATTCCGAAATCCAGGGCGTTGATGTGCTTTCCATTGAAGCCGCGGTGGAGGAACTTTGGAAAGTTGGCATCTATGCGGAATCCGCGATGGGCTGCACGGGTCCGGTGGTCAAAGTGCCCGGCAGCTTAGTGGGGCGATCCAGGGAAGTCTTGAGTAAAACCGGCTATCTGTAAATGTTGGTTTTTTTGAGTAGGGTTCCATTCCTTTTCGGAGGAATGGGTTAATCAGTTTACTTCATCAGGGGGAAAAAGATCATGCTGGTGGTCAATGCGGAAAATTTTGAATCGGAAGTTATGAAGAGTGAACAACCCGTCGTGGTGGACCTCTGGGGACCCAAGTGTGGTCCTTGCCTCGCCCTGATGCCGGATGTCGAAGCCTTGGCTGAGCAATATGCGGGGAAAATCAAGTTCGCTAAACTCAATGTCATGGAAAATCGCCGACTCTGCATAACCCTCAAGGTTATGGGAGTCCCAACGTTTCTCTTTTACACGAGGGGCGAGCAGAAGGAACGGATTACCGGCGATCAGGTGACCCTAGAAACCATCCGCGCAGGAGCGGAAAGGCTTCTTTGTGAAGCTCCTCGCGCACAGCGCGAGGCTTCCCGGCAATGATTTATCATTAATATTGTGCCCCTTAACCCCACTCACAGGGCGGGGGTAAAGGGCACACTCCGGTCAATGAAGCAGCAGCGGTAAAGTATTTCTAGTAGGAGGTGAAAAATGGGAAAGTTGTCAGGAAAAAAGTTGATTCTCCTGGGAGAACGGGATGGAGTACCCAGTCCCGCCATGGAGGCCTGTTTTGCCGGAAGCGGAGCCGAGGTGGTTTTTTCGGCCACTGAATGCTTTGTCTGAACGGCGGCAGGAGCGATGGACCTGCAGAATCAGCAGCGGATTCTCGACGCCGCCAAGCAATACGGCGCAGAGAACGTGGTTGTGCTGCTGGGTTCCTCCGATGCCGACGGAGCTGGACTTTATGCCGAAACCGTTACCGCCGGCGATCCCACTTACGCAGGGCCATTGGCAGGAGTCTCGTTGGGACTCCCCGTGTACCACGTGTTCGATGAAGCCATCAAAGCCGAAGCCGATAAGGGTGTTTGGGAAGAGCAGATCAGTATGATGGAAATGGTGCTTGACACTGCAAAGTTGGCTGGATCTGTGGCGAGCATGCGCGACCAGCACAGCAAGAACAAGCTATGACGATCTGCCCACGGAGCCGCTTCCGAGCGGTTCCGTGGAGTTCCGTTCGGTGAGATTTGCATCCTCCCGATTATTCTCCACTGATCAAACCGGGCAACCTTCTTTTGAACTTGCCTGAACACACCTTCCTGTGTAAACCTGCAAGAATCGGCGGAAATAAAAGCAATCCATGACGATACGGGTTACACCTCTGGAAGGGCTGGGGTACAAACAATTAAGTGCAGGGGTTGTAAGGTTATTGGCTGCGGAGAAAGATACTTGATGAAGGAATAGAAGGGGGACCCAATGAACCTAGAAATCGAATCAATCGATATACGCGAACTTAAAAAAGGTGCAAAGACCTGCGTTTCCGATCATGTGCTGACTGTTAATCTGAAAGAGCTGGAGCAAGTTCTTCTCAAGGGCAGTGGGTGCTTAAAAAGTGTCGATATCCATCTTGTCTATCCGGGCGATTCGGTCAGGATCGTCAATTTAATGGATGTGGTGCAGCCAAGATGCAAGGTAGATGTTCAGGATGCCCATTTCCCCGGTTTTATTGGAAAAGTACAGAGAGCAGGGGTTGGGAGGACTAGATCGTTGCGAGGAATTGCGGTTGTGGTGGCCAATCCCTACACGAAGAGGCACTACTCCGCGCTTCTTGACATGAGCGGCAAGGCTGCAGAATTGAGCAAGTACGGCCAAATGCGAAACGTCGTTGTAGTGCCGCATATGGCAGAAGATGCTGAAGATCGTGATTTCGAAGATGTCGTCAAGATTGCGGGATTGAAGACCGCCGTTTATCTGGCGCAGGCTGCGGATGGACACCCCGCGGACGAGATCGAGCATTTCGATCTGCACCTGCCTTCGTTGCCCCGTGACAACGGCCTACCGCGAGTGGCCTGTTACTACCAGCTGTACACCCCGCAGCACGATTATAAAGGCATTTCGGACAAGTGCTTCTACGGTACGGATGTGAGAAATCTGCTTCCGACGATTATCCACCCCAATGAGGTTCTTGACGGAGGTGTGACGGGTCATCAGACGATCAGGTCCCTAGATACATACACCGTCCAGAACCATGGCGTGATTAAAGAGCTTTACAGCCGTCATGGTCGAGATTTGACCTTTTGCGGGGTGGTTATCGGTGTAGCCAACATGGACCCGGTTCAGAGACAGCGCAAGGCCATGATGGCGTCCGGTCTTATTGCCAACGTGCTGGGTGCGGACGGCGTCATGACGGTCAAGGCTCACGGCGGAATGCCCCACGTGGACACCGGGCTCGTTGCCGAGGAATGCGAAAGACTGGGGGTAAAAACCGTTTATTCCATTCAGTGTCTCGTCGGCCATGGAAGCTTGGCGGAAGCGGCTATTTACGGTTCAAACTTGCTGGATGCGATCGTTGTTACCGGGGCGCCCGTGGAAAAGATGAAGTTGGCGTTCAAACCGGAAAGAGTACTGGGCGGGACTCCCAAGACAAAAATATACCACCCGGATCCCGTAACCCAATTGGCGGGCGATTCGACCATTGAGGTAGAGGAGTTCCTGATTGCGGGAGTACACGATCAGACCGGCGGCGCGCGCATTATCGTAAGTGAATATTAACTCAGTCCGAAAGGAGAGAGCAATGAGTGAGAAGAAGTTGAGAATGGTGCACTATCTGAACCAGTTTTTTGGCCAGATAGGGGGGGAGGAAAAAGCGGATGTCGCATTTTCCGTGAAGGAGGGCCCTGTGGGCCCCGGAGTACTCTTGCAGAAGCTTCTGGGTGAAGACGGGACGATCATGGCAACCATCATCTGCGGCGATAATTACTTTGCCGGCAACCTCGATCGAGCGTCTGAAGAAGCACTCAAGCTCGTTGAACCGTTCAAACCGGATATCCTGTTTGCAGGGCCTGCATTCGCTGCGGGACGGTACGGGTTGAATTGCGGAGAGTTCTGCAAGACTGTTGGAGGGAAACTCGGGATTCCGGCTATCACGGGCATGTATCAGGAAAATCCCGGAGTGGAGATCTATCGGAAGGACTGTTACATCGCGCAGACAGGCGACTCGGCGGCGAAAATGGCCGAAGCCGTCAACAGAATGGTGAGTATTGCTCGGAAAGTAATTTCAACTGAGACCCATTCCAAGGTTCTAGCGGGAGATCAAATCGGGAAACCCTCCGAGGACGAGTATTTCCCACGAGGAGTGCTGAGGAACGAACACACCGAAAAAACGGCCGCATGTCGTGGCCTGGATATGCTCTTGGCAAAGATCAAAGGCCAACCGTTCGTAAGTGAAGTGGTGATGGCGAAGTACGATTCGATACCGCCTCCCCCGCCGGTGAAAGATCTGAAATCCTGTGAAGTTGCTTTGGTAAGCGACTGCGGACTGTGCCCGAAGGGAAACCCCCATGGGCTGAGCGGACGCGGCAACAAAGTATGGTGCACCTACGAGACAAAGGATCTTTTCCCGGAAAAAGGGTCTTTACCGGAATATGAGGTCGCGCACACCGGATATTACCCGAAGGAAGTCCTAGAAAATCCATACAGGATCTTGCCGGTCGACATTATGCGCGAATTGGAGAATGAGGGAATCATAGGGAAGTTCCATCCCACCTATTTCTGCACATCCGGCAATGTTACTCCTAATCTGGTTTGCCACGACATGGGAGAGGGGATTGCTGCGGAAATCAAGAAACGGCAGATTGGTGCAGTTATACTGACGTCGACCTGAGGATCGAGCACTCGTTGCGGGTCAACGATAGGAACTCGGATTGAAAACGTCGGTGTCCCGGTTGTTCAGATAACCGCTGTGCCACCGGTGGCGAAAATGGTTGGAATCAACCGAGCGTTGCGCGGACAGACGATTACCAATCTCCTGGGCGATTCGAATCTTCCGCCTGAAAAGGAGAAGGAGCTCCGGCGAAAGTACGTTTTGCGTGCCTTGGAAATTCTAAGCACGGATGTCCAGAAACCACAAATGTTTTCCCTCGATGGAGTTGAGTGATCCGAAACAAAATGGAATTCAATGAAGCGCACAAGAAATAGAATCATCGCGACCCTGATCACACTGACCACGGGTTTGTTGTTCGCATCGGCAGGGATCGCCGCGGAAAAGGCCTGACTGATGAGCACCTCCTCGGCCGGGACGGCGGGCTACGCCTGCACGATGGGGTTCTCGTCGCCGGTGAACAAGCACACAAAGTGCAAACTGGAGGCGGTGCCGAACCCCGGCAGCACGGCAACGGTCCGGCTTTTCGGGAAGAAGGAGTGCGATTTTGCCTACCAGAGCGGCTGGCGGCGGAAATAAAAGCAATCCATGAAGATTGCCTTGGAGAGGTTACCCTCATGAATATCTTGGTTATCAATGCCGGCAGTTCATCTGTGAAGTTCACTTGCATGAACAGTGAGGATTTTAGCGTCCTCGCTTCAGGGTTGGTGGAACGAATCGGGTTGGTGGGAACGCTCTTCAATTACAAGCGCCACGGATCCGAAAAGATCACGAAGGATGTGGACGTCAAAAACACCCAACAGGCCGTGACCCTCATCACTTCTTACCTGTGTGATGCCAAGTTGGGAGTGATGAAATCCCTGGATGAGATCGTCGCCATCGGACATCGGGTTGTCCATGGAGGGGAGAAAATCACTGCGCCAGCGCTCATCGACAGCCAGGTCAAGAGCGTAATAGAAAAATGCTCTGAATTGGCACCGCTTCACAATCCTCCCAACCTGGAGGGTATCAAGGCCTGCGAAGAGGTTTTCCCCGGCATTCCACAGGTGGGTGTCTTCGACACGGCATTTCATTCCACCATGCCCCCCAGGGCCTATCTGTACGCTCTCCCCTTCGAACTCTACGAGAATGACCGCGTGCGCCGATACGGTTTCCACGGCACTAGCCATAAATACGTTTCGTGTGAAGCGGCCCGCACCCTGAACCAAGGCATGGGGAACTTGAAGATTATCACCTGTCACCTGGGGAATGGAAGCAGCATGGCCGCGGTGAAGGGGGGCCGGTGTATCGACACCAGTATGGGGTTCACTCCTCTCGAAGGCCTGATCATGGGCACACGCTGTGGTGACCTTGACCCGGCAATCATCTTTTATCTGATGGAACGTAAACAAATGACCGTCGCAGAAGTTAATGAAATGCTCAATAGGAAGAGCGGTATGCTCGGCCTGGCAGACATTGGAAGCAGCGATCTGCGAGACGTGGAACAAAAGATCATGGAAGGACATGCTCAAGCCAAAACCGCATTCGAGGCGTTCTGCTACAGAATCCGAAAATATATCGGAGCCTACATTGCAGCCATGGGGGGGGTCGACGTTATCGTTTTCACTGCGGGAATAGGTGAGAATTCAGACAAGGTCAGGGCCGCCGTCTGCAGTGGCATGGAAGGGCTGGGAATCGTACTGGATACTCAAAAGAACGTTTCCTTGAACCGTTCCAAGGGAGAAATCAGCAAGCCGGAAAGCAGGGTGAAGATCCTCATCATCCCTACCAACGAGGAGTTGGAGATCGCCCGCGAGACCATGGAAGTGTTGAACTCACGGGCAAAGGTGTGAATGTGAAGCTCCACGCCCTAAAGGGCGTCGCTTCCCGGTAAGGTGTTTTCTTTATACTGTGCCCCTTGACCCTGCCCTCAAGGGCGGGGCTTGCGGGGCACTTACCGGTCAGACATCCTCGTAGATATTCGCGATACAGCATAAGAAGGTGGCGTTCTCTGAAGGGCTGACATTCTTCAGGCTATGGGGTTCCATGCTGGGAACGAAGACGAAGTCACCCGCGCTAACGGTTTTCTCTTCCACCTTTTCATCGGTCTCCCCCTTATACGAGGTGACAGAGAGACGGCCACTTAAAATGAACATGGTCTGTATGTAAAAGTGGTTGTGAATCGGGATCTCGCCGCTGGGACCTACGGTGAAGTATCGGAGTCCGTACTCTGGTGATTCCTTTGGCCCTGCCTGAGATAACCACCGGATCCACACATTCTTCACTTCATAGGGCTTCCCTTTGTACGGAAATGTTTCTATCTTGGTCTCTTTTGCACCATTCATATTCATTACAATCATCTCTACGCTCCTTTCTCATTAGTCCATTCCTGTCCAAATCAAATCCGCACCGAAAAGGCGCGAAGTGCGCTGAGCAACCAGGGTTCTCTCCTGCCGTCGAGAGGAACGGACCTAACCCTATAAAGAGGTCGTAAAAAAAGGGCCACGAACTCTTCGCAGTCCTCCAACAAAAGAGTGGGGTCAGGCTTCCCTAATTCGGTATTTTCGTTTTCTCCCTTTGATCAAATTCTTGGCCAGAATTTTTAAGCCCTTCGCGAATGCTCTGTCCTTCCAAACGAGATCTTCGACCTTCGTGATCGCCTCACTGACCGTCACGGAACTCCGCCGGAAATGATCGACTATCTCCCTCACCGGAATTAGTGAACCCCATTTCCTCTATTTTTCTTAGGCTACCGGTTCAGAATCCTAAAACACAGCAACGGGTCGGCACGGAGCACCATCCAAATCCTGAAGCTTTATGGGTAATGTAAAAACCTGAAACCGAGGCACCTTGATTTGAGAAAGATTGTTGGCATATTCAAGATTCAGAACTCCGTTCCGAAGTAAGATCAGGTGGACTGTAAAGTCTTCGGTGGGCGCAGAACCCTTCCGGATAGCATCCCTCACAATATAATCTTGAATAAAATCATATGCAGCAATCCGCGCCTTCAATTTCACCAGCCATTCCGCCGCATCGTCTGTAAGATAAGGGGAGTCGATAAACTCTTCTTTCTCCCACATCTTTTCTAACCACCCAGTCCTAATCAGAACAATATCTCCATCTTTGCAATGTTTTCCTGCCGCCTCAAGATCCATAGCCGATATCGGTCCGTTCTTTCCCCGAGGCACGTCAATGAGCGATGCTTCGCCGATAAAATAGTCAATGGGGTAGTCTGTAATGGTTTTTGTACTTGGCCCGGCCATATGAATGGGGGCGTCAGCTCGGTGCCTTGTGTCCTGGTTGCCACTAGCAGAGGGGGCCTCTGAAGTGTGGCTCCCTTCCGTCTCCTGCAAGGCACCCAGGGACTTGTTTGCCTTAGTTGACGCGGAATCTCCAAGACGGGGGGAGCCTCTTTCCATGTCGCCTCCTTCCATGCAGGAGTTGTGGCACAATCCCCGCGTCTGCAACAGGGAAAGCTGGTGACAGCCTACCTATGTCGATTTCTGTCAATAGTACCCATTGTAACTGGCGAGCCCGGCATAATAAGCTGCCAAACTATTATAGTATTGCGCATTATAGGTATTACTGATGGCACTACCGGAATAATCAAGGTGTGAATAGCAGTAATACGTATATGTAGCTGCGTTGGATGCATATAGATAATCAGAGTAGGCGTAGACATAGGCATAGTAAGCATTAGTGCTGCCAAGGTTAGAATAGCCATAATAACAGTACAGACAGGCATAGTACGCGCTTGTAGCTGCATTATTCAAATTTGTGTATGCATAATACAGATAATCGTAAGATTCATAATATAAGGCGTATTCGCCGTACATATGAGCAAAATTCCCATAAATGTTACTGACTAACAGACAATAGCTCCCATCTCCAAGATTTCCGGCGTTCGCGATATTTACACCGCTACAGAGGACCACCAATGTAACAATCACCAGGGTTTTCAATAAACTTTTTCTAGTTTTTACTGACATGGCATTTCCCTCCCCTCTCAAAGATCCTTCTTTCAGTGAATTTTACCCTTTCCGACACAAACACAATAGCCTATGGCCCTCAGCCCGCAAAAATCGAAAAAACCCTTCTTCCTCTCATGTAAGCTGTGTTATTGAGTTTTGCATAAATAATGGAAAACTTCATTTTCATCGTACCCATGGTAAATCGGAGGCATAGATACAGGACCAAAGAAGCTTTTGGGATCTTCGTATCCGCCGCACTGAATTTCGGAGCAT
>Ga0315282_10004989_pt1 | contig 22807 bp, 21 predicted proteins | sample YL17G07_20_MG_FD_203693 | JGI IMG/M metagenome (GOLD analysis project Ga0315282, IMG submission 203693) | Sediment microbial communities from Yellowstone Lake, YNP, Wyoming, USA - YL17G07_20 | ecosystem: Environmental > Aquatic > Freshwater > Lake > Sediment | place: USA: Wyoming | collected... | reverse complement strand
ATTTGCGAATGCGCCAATGCCGGCTACCGGAAACTCGAGAGCTACGTCGACAGCGCCACGAACCCCCTGGGCGCGGCACGGAAGATATTCTGAGCTATATCAGGATCGCCTCGACGAAACCCCAGGCCTTGGGCGCGCTCCACGGCCTGCGGAAGATGCGTGGATGGGTGATCTTCCTTCAGGGCGCGAGCCAGTTCTCGACCTTGAGGCCGGGGATGCCGGAGAAGTGGCGGACGTTACCGGTCACGACTGTCAGGCGATGCCGGAGGGCGATGGCGGCGATTTGAAGGTCGGGCTCGAAACGCGGCCGGCCTTTCCGCTCCAGCCCGGACTTGAGGCGCCCGTAGATCAGGGTGCTTTCCCGGTCAAAGGGAAGGATCGTCAGCCGCGGGAAGATCTGCTCCTCGAAAAACCGGAGGAGGCTTTCCCGGCCCTCCGCCCTGAAGATCCCATAATAGATCTCGGCCGCGTTCACGGCGCTCGTGTGCTGAGAAGCGAGCGGAGTCCGGGCCAGCCTCGACATCAGGGCTTCCGGCCGCCGTTTTTTCGCGATCCGGCTGAGGATATCCGTATCGAAGAGGTACATCAGAGGGCCGGCTTTCGCGATTTGGATTTCTCCCGGGCTTCGTAGATCTCTTCGACCATGGCGTCGATTTCCGAGTCGAGATTTTCCGGGGGCGGTGCGACGGACGCCAGCCCGCCGGCGGCCTCGGCCGCGCGCCTTTCCCAATCCTCATAGGGGACAAGGGCCGCCACGGGCTTTCCATGTTTCGTGATCACGATTTGTTCCTTCCGATGGATAAGACGGTCCACGAGCGCCGAGAATCTCGCTTTGGCCTTGGTCAAAGGGATTGATTCCATGAATTCACCCTCCCGGGCCAATATGGTCAAAATGACCAGATTTGTCAAGGGCTGCACGCCGGCATCCGGCGGCCGCCAGGCCGTGGCCTGGGTCAGACCCATTTTCCCGGCCCTTGACATCCGCGTCGAGACTATTCATACTGTGGTATGACCAATTCATACCAAGGCTACTAAAATGAGCAAAACGGCCAAGTTCACGGTCAGCATGCCCGAGGAGGAGTTCCAAATCATCGAGGCCGAACGGCGCCGGGCAAAGAAGACGAGGAGCGAGTTTATCCGCGAGGCCGTCCGGGCCTGGCGGAGGCGCGAAGGCGGACAGGGAGTCACAGGCGCCCACGCCCTACGGTCTTCCGTCAAAGAGGAGTCCGGCCGTTACGGGCCGGGAACGCCTGCTCGGGAGACGTCTGAGCCGGAATATCCGAAGGACGTCGCCGAGCTTCGGCGGCGGGCGATCGCCGCGGCCGGGAGCTTCCGGTCCGGCGTGTCGGACCTCTCGGTGTCCCATGATAAGTATCTTGAGGAGGATTACGCGGTCACAGGACCGGCGGACGCCCGCGACGACAAGAAAAAATCCGGGGCGAAGCCTTGAACATCCTGGTCGATACGAGCGCTTTCCTGGCCGTCCTCGATCAGGGCGACCACAACCACCCGGCCGCCAAAGCCCGATGGATCGAGATGCTCGATCGCGGGGATGAACTCGTCAGCCATAATTATATCCTGGTCGAGACATCGGCCGTCGTCCTGTGCAGGCTGGGGTTGGAAGCCGTCCGGGTCTTCGAACGCGACGTCGTGCCGGTCCTGCGCCTGGTCTGGGTGACGCGCGAGATCCACGAAGCCGCCGCGGGCGCCCACCTGGTCGCCGGGCGCCGCACCCTGAGCCTCGTGGATTGCGTGAGCTTTGAAGTGATGCGCCGGACGGGCGTCCAGACGGCCTTCGCCTTCGACCGCCATTTTCGAGAGTACGGATATCAGACGATCCCGTCCGAGCCTTAAGTCGGAGGCCCGACCCCAAATGTTGACAAATCAACCTGCGCTAATTATCATATACACATATCGTTACACATATATGCAGGGGTCATGAAGCGGACGAATATCATGCTCACGGAGAGCCAGCACAAAACGATCAAGGCCTATGCCAGGAAGGAGGGGAAAACCCTCGGGAACATGGTCCGGGACGCCTTGGACGTCGTTTATAAAAAGAAAGATATTCTCGAGCGGAGGAAGCAAACGGCCCTGGACGCCTATGGCGAGGGCCTGATCAGCCTTGGCAAGCTTGCGGAAATCCTGGGCCTCGATCCGGTCAGCGCCCGGCTCTACCTCAAGGATCTGGGCATCCCGCTCCAGGTCCAGGACCGAAGCGGAGCCGCCGGCGACGCGGCCGACGCCTGATCGGGCCGCCCGCCGCGAGGCCGGGCGTCTCGACGTCAGGCTGACCGGGACGATCGGGATTCTCGCGAGGGCCGTGCGGTTGCGTATCTGCGATATTAAAACAGCCGACCGCTATCTCGCAAAAATGATCGGCTCTATCAATCCTTGTCCTGTTCCGCTTCAGCGTCGCGGCGGCGCGTAGAACGAGTCCGGGTTCGACGTGTAGATGGCGCCGGCGAAAACCTCCTCGCTTCCCCCTGCGAATTTCTTCGGATTCGGCGCTCCCTTGGGCGCGAGGGCGAGCTGGGCGGTCGTCCGGTGTTCGAATGAGCGCTGGTCGTTGCCGAACTTGAAATAGAAGGCGTTCCTCAGGATGAACGGCTTCCACTCGACGAGCATATCGGCTCCCGCGCTGGAGACGACCGGGCGGTCGGCCACGAGCTTAAGCATCCGGTCGATAACGGACATCGCCCCAGGCCAGTCCTTCTGGTCGTAGGCGCGTTTCAGTTCTTTGTTGAACGCTACCCACTGGTCATCGACGCTCGGCTTCTGCGCGAAGAGGGGAGCGCAAACGAGGGCAAGAACGAGTGCGGCGAGAATCGCGAATTTCATGCGAATCATGGTTCACCCCCTCGGTGAGGCTTTTCTCTCGGTATCCATCATAATACTACGGGAGACGGGTTCGAAAAGGTTTATCTGTCGTATTGTTTCATGGCACACTACCCGTGGCATGGACTACGGGCGGGATCGCCGAGGCCTTTTAGGGCCCGCTCGCGCCGCCCATCCGCATCCGCCAGCGCGTTCAAGAGACTCTCACCCCCGCGCTTTGGGAGATCACTGAAGCGTTCTGCGCCAGACACGCGCTCGGGCTGCGCGCCGGACTGCCTTAAGTCTTCGTTTTCGGGGGCGAAAACGCGGACTTAAGGCCTAAAAAGGGGCTCATAATATGGCTATTTCATTCTTTTTCATCAAGATCCTGAGGTCCGACCCCAATGTTGGAATTTCCGGAAGGCGAAAAAAACAGCTGATAATTTTTCCTATAGGCAAAAAATCTTGACATCCTGCTTGCCTTTTCCTATAATCCCGTTATGCTTAAGGAAAGGTATCTGACCGGCCCCGTTTTCGAAGACCTCAAGGAGAAAATGGTCTTCGTCGGTGGCGCACGCCAAGTCGGTAAAATGACGTTCGCCGTTGACCTCTTGGGGAAAAGGTTCCGATCCCCGGCCTATTACAATTGGGACAATCGCTCCGACCGGCGAGAGATCGCCGCCTCCCGTTGGCCCGGCGATGCGGACCTCATCATCCTGGACGAAATCCACAAGCTCCGGGGCTGGAAGGGTCTTGTCAAAGGCGAATTCGACAAGCTGAAGGACAGATACAAGTTCCTTGTCACCGGGAGCGCCCGGCTGGATGTCGTCCGAAGGGGTGGGGATTCCCTGCAGGGACGTTATCATTATTACCGACTGCATCCCTTTTCGCTTGCGGAATTACTGGGCAAATTCGATACCCCGCGGGTCTTTGAGGAGGTCTCCGTCGCTGCGGCCTCGCACTCCTCGGAATTCCAGTCCCTTCTCGAATTCGGCGGATTCCCCGAGCCCCTTTTCCGCCAGAGTCCCCGTCACCTCCGACGGTGGCACAACGAAAAGATCGAGAGGATGTTCAGGGACGACATCACCAGCATCGAACAGGTTCGCGACCTGGGCCGGATGAAGCTCCTGAGCGATATCTTACCCGAACGCGTGGGATCGCTGTTTTCGACGAACGCCGTCCGCGAAGATCTCGAGACGGGCTTCAAAGCTGTCTCGAACTGGCTGGCGATCTTCGAATCCTATTATTACGCCTTCCGGATCCGGCCCTTCACGCACCGCTGGATACGTTCGATCAAGAAAGAACCAAAGCTCTATCTCTGGGACTGGTCCGAGGTTGCGGCCGCCGGAGCGCGTTTCGAGAACCTCGTCGCGGGACATCTCTTGAAGCTCTGCCATTTTCTTCATGACAGGGATGGGTTCGCCGCCGAGCTTTCTTTCCTGAGGGACGTCGACAAGAGAGAAGTCGATTTCCTGGTGACCGTGGACAGGAAACCGTGGTTCGCCGTGGAGGTCAAGTTCTCGGACGAGAAGCCTTCCCGGGACCTCATTTATTTCAAAGACAAGCTCAAGATCCCGTTTGCCTATCAAGTCGTCGCGAAACCAGGGGTCCATGTGCTTGTCCAAGGCGTCCACGTAGTCTCGGCCGAACGCTTCCTGGCCGGACTGGTATAGATACCGGGCCCGCGCCGATGACGGCATTAGCTCAGCGAGTCGGCCGATTAAGCAGAAAATTCGGAAACTGGTATTGTGCCCCGAATTAAAAGCGCGAGGAGGCTGAGATGAGAAAACCAGTGCCCGTCATATCTACGGGACATGTACCGAAGGTACGTGTCCCAATTCTTATGTTCCCGTCGGCGATCTCGCCGGCGGCGACCATTTCCAGATCAGGGATCGCCCGAATCTCGCCCCATTCGGCTAGCTGGTCGATGATCACAACGGCAGAAGGAATCCCGATGGGGTACTCCTCCCTCGGGCCCTCTCGGATTCGCTCGAGGAGCTTGAGATGAAAAAAACGATTTTCGGGCGTATCTGGGAGCGGGACCAGAACCTGTCGATTCCCCAGAGAATCTCCCGTGTAGACTGAACCGACCGGAGCTTCGACCTTTCCGGGCATACGATGGGGGTGATTGGCGCAATAGGTATAGAAAGGATTCTGAATTCCAACTCCCCGAATCACGCAGAAACCCGGCTCCGGATCGTCTACGTGTGCATACCCCGGCTCCCCCTTATTCTTAGCGTTGAACCAGCAGGTCCCGCAGCAGTCACTCCCGCCGTTAGGCATCTTTGCCTCCGTTTCTATTCCGACATCATGATAATCGCTCTGTCAATCGCCTGATTGTTGCTCATCCGAATTCTATCACAACGTTCCCGGCACACAAGTCAATTGAGCCGGATCGGGCTTGATGATAATACGCCTTTCTTGGCCTGAAGCAGTTGGCGGATCTCCCCATTTATCGTAAAATGACTGAGTCCAAGAATTGCATGAAATCGGGCAAGCAACATTCTATCGAGTGCTATGGGGCGACGCGCACTCAGGCTGGGCACAAGGCCAATGAAGATGCCTTCGTCATTGAGCGCGAACCGGTGCCCTACGCCGCGGTTTTTGATGGGGCCGGAAACGCTGAGCAAGCGGCCCAACGAGTCGCCCGCTTCTTCAAGTACCTCATCAACGATCAGGCAGCCAAGGTTGGGGACCCTGTCGCTTGGGAAGGCTGGGTTCGCCTTATGGACTCCCAGCTCATGGGAGGGGCTCAGAGTACGTTCATCGGGATAGCTGTGTCCGACGTCGAGGCGGGCCAGGTCATTGGAGCTTATGCAGGGAACTCACGAGCCTATCTTATCGGCGAGAACGGCGTTAGACTCATCACCTTCGAAAACTCTCCGGGCCGTCTGGGGAGCGGTCGTGCCCTTGCTGAAACGTTCTCCCTAAAGCTCGGCCACTACGATATATTCCTGCTCATGAGTGATGGGGCTTGGGTGCCTTTTGGAAGCACGTATCTCATGCGGAAAGCTGTCATGTCGGCCATGGGAGGGCATTTCTCAGATGTCCCGCAAGCGATCCTTGATGCGGCGACTTCGTCAGACGGGCCGGCCGATGACATGACCGTCGTCGCGTTGCGTCTTCACTACAAGCCAAAGGTAAGCTAAATGATCGGTGCAATAGCGGGCGACATCATCGGCTCGGTGTACGAATTCAATCAGATCAAGACCAAGGATTTTCCGTTTTTTCGCCAGGACTGCAATTTTACTGACGATACAGTCCTCACCGTGGCTGTAGCTAACGCCATCCTGACGGACGGAGATTATCGAAAAGCCGTTCTGGATTTCGGCCGGCGCTACCCGAATTCGGGATACGGCGGCTCTTTCAGGGATTGGCTCCGTTCGTCGGACCCGAAACCCTACAACAGCTGGGGCAATGGATCTGCTATGCGCGTCAGCCCTATCGGTTTCGCGTTCAATTCGGTCGATGACGTCCTCCGCGAGGCTACCCGCACGGCAGAGTTCACTCATAACCACCCCGAGGGCATAAAGGGCGCCCAAGCTACGGCGCTGGCCGTTTTTCTTGGAAGGACTACTCGGGACAAGGACCTTATCAGAAAAGAGATCACCTCGAAGTTCGGCTACGACCTCGCCCGAACCGTTAACGAAATCCGCCCCTCTTACGGATTCGATGAATCCTGCCAACGGACCGTCCCTGAGGCGATCGTCGCGTTCCTCGACTCTACCTCCTACGAGGATGCCGTCCGGAACGCCGTTTCCCTGGGCGGCGACAGCGACACGCTGGCCTGCATCACAGGCGGTATCGCCGAGGCCTTCTATGGCCACGTTCTCCCCTCTATTCATAAAAAGGTCCTTGAGATCCTCACACCTGAGCTTTGGGAGATTTTGGAAGCGTTTTCCGCCAAATTCGGGCTCTAACTACTAATGGCTGGTTGGCCCTGCTCCTTCATGAATTCTTCTTTGAATCCGCCACCATAGTAAAGCTTGAGCAAGATATCTCTGGCCAAAGCCCCGATGATGAAGAACGATATGCCCATGGAATCCGCGGCCGCCATGACGCGGGCCAAGGCTCTTACAGTTTCCTCGTCAATCTTCCCTGAGATATCGAGCGATGTGTTGGTCATAGATTATCTTCGCGGTTTCGATGTTGCGCTCGTTTCCCATCGCGATGAGGTCGGCGTAGACCAGCATGGGATGAACGGTTTCAAGGATTTGCCCGAGGTCGCCCGTCGGCCAGAACCTCTCGAGGATTTCGACAGTGCCGTTGCCATCCAAACGGAGCTTGTTTTCCAGCAGGAATTCGTCGAGGCGCACCCCCACCAGATAAACGGTAATAGCCTGGGGGAATAAGTAGTTGGTAAGCCGGGATGCGGCGACTTCGCCGCCCCATTGTGCCCACGCCGGCTGCAGGACCTTCTCGTACCACCATCCGTGTTCACCCCGATATTTCCCTAAGTGGATCTTCGGACGCAGCTGCTCGGGATATGCGGTGACCCAGGCCTCAAATAGGTCTTTTTTCCGAATCAGCCGCCGAGTGCCCTTGTTGTCCTCGATCAGGTAGAGGCGGGCCTTGATCTCCTCCACGATGCCAGCTGCCGTCCCCAATGACACGCCGCTCTTCGTGGCGATTTCACGAAGAGTTCCGGTGATCAGATCGGGCCGGGATAATAAGGCAAAGACAACTTTCAGCCCTGAGGCCTTGAATAGACGAGGGGAGGAGGGTAGAGGCGCCCTGTTCTTCGGCAGGTTTCCTTTTGAGATGATTCGCAAGAAGCCCAAATTGATAAAAGCGTTTCCAGCCGAATCGATGAATTGCATGTTGTCCCGGATGAGCTGATCGGCCATTTCAGGATTTACATAGTGAGTGACCAATAGTAAAGGACGATTTGCAGAGGCTTTTTGCATCAATAGAAGCTGTCTGACGGTATGGGAAAACCGAGGTTTTATCTCCGCCTGATATAAGCTCTCCCGCTTTCCAGATCGGAGATGTACTTTCGTATCGTACCTTTGATTGCCAACTTGAGGGAGCGGAGCAGTTGCGGAAAATTCGAGTGCCTTGAGGCCGGTAAAGCGATCATTGAAAGCCGTGATGGCTTTCCTCAGGAGGTCGGTGTCTTTCGCCATGGATTGTTTTTTCATTATTGTGTTCATATAATGCCAACGTTCAACAATAATGAACATAGCAATATACTGAACATTTGTCAAGCGTTTTTTTCTTGACCGAGCAGAGATCTGGGGACACGTACCGGAGGTACATGTCCCCATTCTTTTTAGATTTGACTGTCCGCAAGGGCCGCAAAAGAATTCTTGACATCCTCTTGACCCGGCGTTATAGTCACCTCTCGAAGCTTTCAGCGGGGCTTGGGGAGAGATGGGAAACTTCATTCCTGCACGTCTCAAGAAGGCCCGTGAGGAAATGGGTCTGACCCAGGAAGCGTTCGCCCGCTCCGTCGGCCTATCGTCCGAATTCATTTCCCTCCTCGAAGCCGGAAAGCGCGCCCCGTCCCTCGACACTCTCGCCCGGATTGCCGCCCGCTTCCACCGCGACGCCTCGTTCTTCCTGGGGGAGAAGGAGCCGGCCTTCACGGTCCTCTTCCGGGCCGCGGCTCAGAGCCTTTCGCCGACCGCCCTCCTCGAGCTCGAGCACTTCCAGCGCTATTGCGAGGACTATCTCCGCCTCGAGGCGGCGGCCGGACGCCGCCTTGAGCTTGCCCCGCTCTACTCGGGCCGTCTCTCCCCCGAGCGCATGGCCGCCGAAGAGCGCCGCCGCCTGGGACTGGGCGACGAGCCCATCCGCGACATATTCTCCCTCCTCGAGCTCAACGGCTGCCGCATCCTTCGCCGGCCATTCCCTGAAGATGCGGAGATCTCGGGAGTCTTCGTCTTTCTCGAGGCTCATAACGCCGCTTTCGCCCTGATCAATTCTGCCCAAACCCTCTGCCGCCAGGCGTTCACGGCCGCCCACGAATATTGCCACTACCTCAAGGACCGCCACGACGCCCCGCTCATCGACAGTCGGGAGATTTTCGAGGTGAAGCCGCAGGGCTCGGGAAGGGAGCAAGCTGCCAAGGAAAAATTCGCTCAGGAATTCGCCGCTCGCTTCCTGATGCCCCCGGCCAAAGTCCGGGAGTTCGTCGAAAAGGAATTCGGCGCGCGCCGCCCGTCCTATGACGACATCCTTCTCGTAAAGCGTTATTTCGGCGTGAGTGCCCAGGCGATACTGCGCACCCTCCGCGGCCTCGATTTCCTCACGGCCGCCCAGCATAACGATTTCCGCACCCGCGACCCAGTGTCCCGCGAGCGCGAGATCTTCGGCGATTCGGCCGAGGAATGCTGGACGGCGCAGGGCGCGCCGGGCGGGGCGGTCGTCCCGGGGGCATCGTTCGCTCCCGGCGCGCCGCCGGTCCCGGGCGGGTCGCCGGCGCCGTCTCCGCGCGACATGATCGTTTCCGACCGTTTCAGGTTATTGCAGAAATCCATGGAATCCGGATGACCGTACAAGGAATTTGATCATGGCTCTACCCGATGCGATCCGCACCCAGGTATCGGAAATCCTCGCCCCGTACTGCGCCCTGAGATGCCCGGCCAAATTCAAGGACAAAGTCAGGCTGGGCTTCAAGTTCCGGGGGAATTCGGTGACGCTCTTTGAAGAGAGACCGGCATTCACGCGCCCGGACATTTGGCTTGACATCGTCGTCGCCCAGTTCCGGTTCGATCCGAAATCCAAACTCTGGACGCTCTATTGGGCGGACCGGAATTCCCGCCGGCTCCGATACTGGGACCTCGATTCCCGCAAGGATTTCCTTGAACTCCTGGCCGAGGTCGAAGCCGACCCTTCAGGGGCGTTTTGGGGGTGAGCAGAGGAAGAACGTGCCAAAGGAGACGTGCGATGGAGGCCCCGGACAGACAGCCGTGCAAGAAGCTCTCGAGGGTAATGATAAGGGCAATAAGATGAAATCCGGCAGGATCCGCGCGATCGGCGTCGACTTGGGGACGACCAATTCGGCCGCGGCAGAGAGCCTTTTGCCGGCCGCGCGCTTCGATCTCGAACACTTCCAGCGCTTTTGCACGGTGGGACCATAATTATGAATGTGCTCTGGCAGCCGATTCCCGAGGTACTGCGCCCTAGGGTCGATATGCTCCTGGAGCAAGGAATCCTCGAGCGAGTGGGGCGCGGGCGTGGATCTCGCCTGCTTCTTTCGCGGCGGTTCTACAGGCATCTTGGCAGGACGGGGACGTACACGCGCAAAATAGGGCTTGACCGAGAGACAAACAGGCAGCTTCTGCTCAAACACATTCATGACAATGCACGAGTGGGGACGGCTCTAGCGGACCTTCAAGAAGTTTTGCCTGCTCTGAGCCGGCGATCGATTCAGGGTCTGTTGAAAAATCTCCGAAGCGAGGGAAAAATCCGATTGGAAGGCAAAACTCGAGCAGCAAAATGGTACGCTACCTGACCCAATCAACCCATTCGACTCCCCGGTCTGCAGCCCGGGGTATGCTCAGGGTTAATACTGAGCGGCGCTTTTTACCCCGATTTAAAAATCGGGGTTTGGCGCCGTCGAACGTATCAAAAGGCGAGTAACGTTTTTTGTATCGGGGCAATAGAATGACCGGGATGAGGTTGCTTTGAAGTCCAAATATATTCGCGCGATTGGCATCGACCTGGGGACGACGAACTCGGCCGCAGCCTCGTAGCAGACTCCTAAAATAATACGCCAAGGAGGATTTAGATCATGCCAACCGATGAAGGATTGATGCGTCAGATGGACGATGCCGCAGCACAGGCCCAGACCGAGATTGGACAGAACATTGATAACTTGTCTGCTCGGGATATAATCACCTGGTGGTCCAAGTGGTATATGAAGACCGGGCATAAGCGGCTTGGTCGAATCCTCGTGGCGATGGGGAAAGCGCAACAACAGTGATGGGGATTATGAACAGCAAGAATTCGAAACAACGTCATGCGGCTCTGGAGCAGACGTGAAAGGAAATCGAGGAGGAAATTGGGCAGCCTCTGACCTGGCATTATTCGGAAGGCAAGAACGCTTGAAGGATATATGGTCGAACTAACGCCGATTGTGTATCTGGAGAAGACAAATGGATGTAGTTGATTTAGTAGCGAAAACTAGATCAGGGGTAGCCCAAGTACTTATTGAGAGAAAAGGAGAAATAATAGGGACCGGAAGTGGATTCCTTACTAAGGCTGGACTAGCGACTTGTAGCCATTGCATTCGTGAGGGTGATTATGATGCCGCACTTATTAAATTTGAAAGAATAAGTCCAGATGATTCTGATAATTTTATCCGGTTAATTCCTAAAGACAATATTGTTATTGAATCACCTCAAGTAGATAAAGATTATGTGATACTTAAGCTAGAGGATGAAGAGATTCATGGACGCCACGTATTTGAATTCATTGAAGCAGAGACTAAACTGTCCGTCGGAGAACAGGTATTATTTATCGGGTATCCATTTGGGATGAAAAATCTAACCGCTCATTTGGGGTATATCTCGAGTATTCATGAAAAAGAGGGGATTGAAATTATCCAAATTGATGGAAGCGTAAACGGAGGGAACTCCGGCGGACCGCTTCTTGAATTAAGAACTGGTGCCGTCGTAGGAATTGTTACTCGAGCTGTTACTGGCTTAATTGAAAAACAGTTTCTCTCGCTCATAGATACATTAAAAAGAAACAAGGAAATATTGCTTGCGTCCAAGTCGATTATGAAGATAGGAGGAATCGATCCAATACAAGCGTTGGCGGCTTCCCAAGCGGCAATGGAACAGATAGCTATGGATTTGCACCGCTCTGCCAATGTTGGAATTGGCTACGCTTATTCCTCCAGATATATCTCCGACAATTTCATACGAATCAATGGCGAGAGAAATTGAAATGCCTATTCCTGAAGGCAGCCTAGCTTGTTTTCTCGATGAGCGAGATTCGGAAAAAAGTATTGTTGTGGGCGGGTTTTTTGTTTCAAAAAAGCATTTATTGGAGCTCGACAAATATATAGTGTCAGTGAAGAAAGAGTTTGATCTAGATGAAGGCGATGCAATCAAATGGAATTTAAAAGATAGCCATTGTGACAAGGCGCGAAAGCTTATCGAACAAAACCGCGTAAATGAACTTCGGATAAAAATGCTATCTATCACAGATAAAATCCCCTTGCGTATTATCATGTCCTATATTTGGAAAGGTAAACCCGAAAATCTGGAAGATGCCTGGAAATGGGGCTTTATCAATATTCTACAGCGCCTAAGTATCATAATGGACAGAAAAAGAAGTAAGGAAGAAGGAGTAGATCTTTATCCTGCTTTGGACGTTGTATTTGATTGGTTTCCAGGAAAAAAGAAGCTTGATTTTTATTTTGGTGTTTATCACCAAGCCTTTATGAAAGGCTTCGTCTTTGAAAAAAATAAGTTGCCCCCCCTGCGAGAATTTGGCGCGTGCCCATGTCTTCTTGTAAGTTCGGCAAAGTACTCTCAATGTTTACAGCTTACCGACTTCTTTGTGGGTGCGTCTGCAGATTTTTTTACATGGTGCTTTTCTGGAGAGAGGAAGCAAAGCGTTAAACTCTTTTTCTCAAAAATATTCGGTGCTTTTCATCATGACGAGCGAGATGGAGCGTTGGGGCGTGGACTTATCGTCCATAAAGATGTACGCGCCAAAATAGCAAGAAAACTGGAAGAGATGGAAGATTGCATAACACCAGAATGATGAATTATTCATCTCGAAGGAGGTTGTTATATGGGAGTTCTAACCGGCTGTAAGCCTCGTAAAGAGGTCCTTAAAGGTGATCTTGATGATGCCATTTTTGCCGCGGATTTCGGGGACCTGATCTCAGGCAAGGCACCAAAAGTCTACGGGGATGCGAAGACCTTTTACCAAAACACGCACCCCGCCAAACAGCTATGCAAAGTCATCGAAGTGGTTTTCGAGCGTTTGGCCGACCCGAAAGAAGCAGGAGCAACGATTCGTCTCAGCACCGGCTTCGGCGGCGGAAAAACCCACACCCTGATGGCGTTATGGCATCTAGCCCAAAATATCGAGAACCTGGGCACGGGTACGGATCTCCTTCCAGCCGCAGGCCGTCCGAAATCTGTTACTGTCGTCGCAGTCGACTTTAGCAAAGCCGGTCAGCCTATATTTTCCCAGCATGGGAATACCAAAATCCATAGCTTCTGGGGGGAGATCGCTTATCAACTTGGCGGTGATAAAGCGCTCAAGTCACTCGGAGAAGCGGACCATCCCGAAAAGCAGCCTATCGAGGAACTCATCTCGAAATGGTTTCCAACCGGTCCTGTCCTTATTCTCGTCGACGAGATCGTTATCTATATGGCGAGTCTTTCCGAACAAGGACAGAATAATCTTCTTGCATTTCTTAAAAAGCTTTCATCGATTGTATCAAAACGCCCACAAACGGTATTTGTCGTCACCGATCCGGCTGACCAGCGCGCATATGCAAAGCAAGCCCAAAAAATCGGCGATGCGACTCTTGCCGCTGCAATCCGGCTCGACGACCTTTTCGGCCGCACTATGACGGACTTTGATCCTATTGGAGAAGAAACCGCTAAAGTGATCGTCCGGCGTTTGTTTGAAAAAGTCGATCCTGCATCCGCTCAGGAAGCCTCCGCCTCTTATCATTCGCTTTATGAACGAGTTTCACAGGAGTCTCCGGGCCTGATTCCCCCTGCCGCGGCCTCTTCAGGTTACGCTAAGAGGATCGTTGAATGCTACCCATTCCATCCGAGGCTGATGGATACCGCACAGGGGCGGCTCGGAGCTCTCCAGGAGTTCAATAAGAGCCGGGGCACCCTCAGACTTTTTGCCCGGATTCTGCGCTCCGTTTGGGAATTCGGCCAGGACCTGGAGCTCATCACGGCGGGCGATATAGATTGGTCCAGTCCCCGCATTCAAGCGGATCTCCTCCACCGCTTGAACAAGGATAGCTTTAAGGCAGCCGTATCTTCGGACATTGAAAAGCATGCCCAAGAGCTTGACGAACCCAATGTCCGTGGTGTGCACGTCCGAATTGCCTCGGCGCTTCTCCTGGAGAGCATTCCCATGCAGTCCCATAGCGGGTTTGACCCAGCCGATCTGACCCTGGCCGTCCTTCGGCCCGACGAAGCCGGCCCCGAGCCAAGCGAAGCTCTCGACCGACTGGTCGGCGTTTGCTGGCATACATATCCGCTCGCCGGTGGCCGCGGATGGCAGTTCCGCTACGAGCCGAACATCATCAAGCAGATCGAGGAGCGGATGAATGATATTTCCCTTGAAGACGCCCGGAGCCGGGTTTACGGCGAGACTCTGGGCTATTTTCAGGGCCCGGTGTTTCGCCTCTCAGCCTGGCCCATCAATGCTCGTCAGGTGCACGAATCTTCCGATCTTCAACTCGCCCTTTGTGAAAACGACCAGATTGCGCGAGCCGTTTGCGCCTACTCGGACGACACCAATCCCCAAGCCCCGCTCCCTCGTAGATTCCTTAACGCCATATTGGCGGTTACTGCGACCCAGACATCTCTGAATTCAGCCGTTGAGCGGGCCCAGCGACTGATGGCGGCCGAAATTATCGAGAAGGATTATAAAATAGGCGAAGCCGGCAAATTAATTCGGGACCAACTCCAGCGGCTAATGCCCGAGCTTAAGCGTCAGTTTCGTGTGCAAACCTGTCGGGCATTCGATCGCGTAATCTTTGCCGGAGGGGCGTCTTATCCCATAGAAGAAAAATATCAAGTTTCCGAAGAAATGATCATGCAAAGAGCCCAGGGCCAAGCATGCCTGCGAAGATATCTTGAAGAAAAAGGCCTGATCTATCTTGCCGGGGATGCCATCGATGTCAGCCGATTCGTCAAGGAAATTCTTCCAGGGGCCACTCCTCTTGCAGACAAACCCGGCGTGTATACCGCAAAATCCATCCATGAGCGCTTTTTGTCTGCCCCTGGCCTCCGGCTTATTCCGGACGGTGCCGTCGTTCGACAAACGCTCTTGAAATCCGTTAGGGAAGGCAAGATCATAATCCGACTTGCCGATGTGCGGGCTTACGATAAGAATGGATGCGTTGAGGGGCCTGAAGGCCGCCGCAGACGGATACCGGGAGAATTAACAACACTCTCTCTGGACGAGTCTGTCCAACTAACGCTCTCCGGAACGGATACAGCAGCACTCTGGGTTAAGGAAGACAAGCAGGGAACAAAAACGACACCAGGTGGGGTAAAAGAAGATTCGGTGCCTCCATCCGAAACCAAAGTTCGGGCCTCGACCTGGGCGAAAGCCGAGGAATATGCAAAAGTAAGGCCTTTGCTTAAGCTCGAACTCATTGCGCATTCTCCGGTTGAAGCGCAATCATTGCTGGCTTTAGCGCAGCCATTCGGATCGGAGAGCATTTCTTTATCCGTGGATATCAGCGGTGACCTCAAGGATGGAGGCAAGACCAACTTCCGCATGGAGGATGTTAAACCGACTCACGGATTGAAGCCGCTAGAAATTGCCCAGCGGCTCTATACCGCAACACTGGAAGGCGCGATTTATGAAGCGATCCTCGTTCTGGGTTTCGGCGCGGCTGGCCGTACAGGACTCGAGGCCCAATTCCGAAAGGCTTCAGAGGATGCCCCTGATGGCATTGCACTGAACGCTGATTTCGATAAGCCGATAGGAGGCCGCTCATGAACATCAGACGCGCCTCGTTCGCTCTCCGTGTTGTTCGTAGGCGAGGTGGAGACGCGGCCATCCTCTACCGGAGACGCTTAACCGGTAAGGGTGAGGAACGGCTTGATCGAGTGGCCGCGATCTCACCGCTCGCCTTTTCTGCCTCCCAAAGCCTCCTCCGGGCGGCTGTCCGGGCTAATTCCGGACTTGCGGCCAAGTTGATGTATGGGCCTTTTCATCCGCTTGATGACGACTGGGGGGCGAGGGTCGCAGCTTTTGCCTTGGTTTCCCGTGGACTGAGAAAGGCTGATCGTCTCCATCGGGCCGCTTCGCATCTTCAACATGCCGACGGCACCGAAGCCGCCTGGTGGTTGGGGCTCATGGAGAAATCCGGGGGATTACGTGCCGTGCGTGCCCTTCGAATTCTCTTGGAGGCGGTGAAATGAAGGTTTCTGATAAACGGCCAGAAGTCCTAATAGAGGATTGGTTGCCAGCCGGCGCAATAGGCGTGGAGTGTATGAGAGAAAGGGGAAGTGCGAGCGCTTTGGCCCCCCATACTTATCTCCACGTCTGGTGGGCGCGCCGTCCTCTCTGCGTATCCCGGGCCGCTGTTCTTGCATCTTTGCTTCCGGCGGAATTCCCCCGCAATATTTTCGAGCGACTCTTGGGCTTCGGGAAGCCTGGACCCGAGCTCGTCGAGACTCGGCGCCTCATGGACACTGGCATTAGGGTTGAGGGCGGTTTCAATTGTGATCGGGCGTTCAAGAATCATATCCGAGAGGACGACCTGGGAAAAGCGCGCGAGGCGATTGAAGCAGTCTGGGGGCCTGATATCATAGTCATGGATCCTATGGCCGGCGGCGGCTCAATTCCGCTGGAGTCAGCCCGGCTTGGGTTCAAGACGTTAGCTAACGAATATAATCCTGTCGCTTGCTCAATTCTTGAGGCGACTGTTGATTATCCCTTCAGGTTTGGAGAAGACCTAGGGAGGATAGCAAGAGAATGGGCGAGAAAATGGATCAAAGGCATCGAGCTGCGCCTAGGAAAGTTTTATCCGAAGCGCCAAGATGGTTTCGTTCATGCTTACATATTTGCCCGGACGGTGCCGGACCCGGACTATCCCAAACGGCAGACGCCGCTCGTGCCGGACTGGCACCTTCTTAAGCCCAAGGGCGAATCTGGCCATGTGGTAGCGGAACCGGTTGTTGATAAAGAAAGAGGCACCTGGACCGTCCGAGTTCGGGAAGTTGGGAAACGGGCCGGCCAGTTGAGGGAAATACCACGGCCTACGTATGGCAACGGTAAAGGGGTGTCGATTTTCACTGGCTACCAAATACCCTCGGATTATATCAAAGCCAAGGCTCAGGCGGGCGAGATGAAAAGCGCGCTCTATGCGATCGCCGTGAAAAGTAAAGGACTCAAGTTCTACCCGCCGGAGGAATCTGATCTTAGGGCGCTTCAGGATGCAGAAAAAGAGCTGGCCAATGTTCTCGAAAGCTGGAAGAAGAATAACGTTATTCCAACGGAGCAAATCCCAGCTGGGGATAAAACGGGGGAACCTATAGCTAGAGGCATTAGGCGCTGGACAGATATGTTTTCGCCCCGCCAGCTCTTGGCCATGGGGACGCTCGTCAAAGAACTTCGTAACCTTCGGCCGGAAATCATCCAGGCGGAGGGAGAGGACTTAGGGGAGGCCGTGGTTCATCTGCTGGCGTTCGTGATTAACAAATTCATTAACCGTAATTGCGCTCTAACAAGATTTGAGCCAAGCCAAGGAACTATTGTAGGCAAGATGGACAGGCATGATTATGCTTTTAAACCAGCTTACGCTGAAATGGCGCCGTGCAATGCGGGATCAGGGCTGGACTGGTCTGTAGATAATGTTTTAGAAGCATATGAGGGTATTGCTGATTTTTCAAAATCGGATAAGACAGCTCCAGTTGAAATCTCACTCGGCTCTGCTACGAACCTCTCTCATATCGCAGATAAATCCATTACCTCGATTATCGTCGACCCGCCCTATGCTGATAATGTCCAATACTCGGAACTTGCCGATTTTTTCTATGTCTGGCTGAAACGGACGCAGGGTCACCGTCGGCCGGAATGGTTCTCCACATATCTCTGCGATCATGACCAGGAGGCGGTTGTTAACATAAGCCGCCACCGCGATGACAACGGAAAGGCAAAAGATGCTAAGGCCAAGGCGCACGAATTCTACCAGAACCTGATGACGGAATGCTTCAGGGAATTCCGGCGTATTCTTCGCGATGACGGCGTTTTGACTGTGATGTTCACCCACAAGAAACAGGAGGCTTGGGAAGCCCTTTTTGAATCTCTCATCAAGGCGGGCTTTTCCATCATTGCCACTTGGCCGGTTAAGACGGAAAGTGAACATTCCCTCCATCAGGCGAAAAAGAACGCAGCCCAGAGTACGGTACTGCTTGTCGCCAGAAAACGTGCCGCTAATGGGGACGTGGGCTATTTTGACAGCAATATGAAGGAGCAAATTAGAAGAAAAGCCAGAGAAAGCGCGGAGCGTCTTCAGAAAGAAGGCCTTAATCCTGTTGACCAGCTGGTGGGATCCTTCGGTCCGGCCATGGAGGTTTATAGCCGCTACGATGTAGTAAAGACGGACACCGGTGTGTCCGTGAATGTCGGGATGGCGATTGACGAGGCTGCCGATGCCGTCAGTTCGTGGAGGATCGAACAGCTTGCCGAGCGCGGACTCGAGGGGGTTGAGGCTGAGGGCAAGTTCTATCTGCTTTGCTGGGATGTCCTAGGCGCGGCTGAGTTTCGCTTTAACGAGTCGAAGCTTTTGGGGCACGCGGTCGGTATGGACGTTAGCCAGCTCCAGGCGGCAGGGCTCATCGAGAAATCGAGCGACAAGATCAAGATTCTGGCGGCCATGAAGAGGCGCCGGTCGAAAGCCCTGGAGCAGGACGAAATCGAGCAGACGCTTTTTGGTCCCGTAACCAAGGAGAAAAAGCGCCGGAAGCAGGATGCCCTTAAAGTACATCCCAACGATCCTGTTTTCAGGACTGCTCTCGACGGATGCCATGCCTTGGCGATTCGCTACATTGAGGCGGGGAGTTCGGGAGGCGGCGTCGGCTCGGCAAAGGCCCTGGTCAGGCAACAGAGATGGTCCAAGGAGTCGGGGGTGGCACGCCTCATGGAGGCATTGGTTATAGCGGCGCCTGAAGCCCTGCGATTTGAGGCGGGAAAAAAATCAGCGGCAGCTGAATTTCCGGAATTCCGGGCTTGGCATGCACTCCTCGAGCCGCTGTTTGGCATCAAGCCCCCCGAATGGAAGAGAAAAGCCGAACCTCAGGCCAAACTGTTCATTGAGGATGAAGAGGAAGAGCCGGAAGAAGGCGCAGAAGCAGAGGAAGAAGCGGAAAAATCGGATTCCTAGAAAGGGCGGCGAAATGGCACAAGGGGATGGCAAGAGAATGATCCGAAAACAAGAGGGGATACCCGAAGGCCTGCGATCTAGGAGCTGGAAACGATTCCTTAAGGGACCTGATTCTTCCTTGCTCGAAGAACTCTACGTCCCCGGTCTGAGCGAGGCGATCCGTTATGACCGATGCTGTTCGTATTTTTCGAGCACGGTGCTGGCGGCGGCCGCGCGGGGTTTCGCGGGATTGATCGAGCGGCTTGAAGCAATGGGCGATGACGCGCCGCGCCCGGCTGTTCGGCTCGTCGTCAATGAAGTATTGGCCGAGGAGGATGTCCAGGCCATGCTCGAGTCCGGAGATCTCACGGCGCTCGAGAGAGAACTAAAGAAGCGCTTTAAGAAACCCAAGGATATCCTCGAGAAGCAGCGGCTCGAGATGCTTGCCTGGCTTGTCAAAAAGGGATTCCTGGCGATTAGAGTGGGCGTCATGCGCCGCGGGGAAGGCATCGTCCATGCCAAGTTTGGGATCATCATGGATGCGGAAGGGGATTCGGTGGTTTTTAGCGGCTCCGGAAACGAATCTGCGTCCGGGCTCATTGCCAACTACGAACGACTTGAGGTTTCGACATCCTGGGATGATCGGGAGAGATATGAGGAATATACAAACGAGTTTGAGGCGCTCTGGAAGGATGGCCATCCTGATGTCCATACGGTGACTCTGCCGGAAGCGCTGAGACTCCAGATCATTAAGTTCGCGCCGCTAGAAGCTCCGACAGTCGAGCCGAGCAATGCGGTTGCGCGTCAGAAGGCGGCGATGGTGTGGCAGTTCATATCCGAAGCTCCCTATCTTGAGCACGGGGCTACGGCCTGTGATGCAACGGCTATGGTGGAGCTATGGCCGCATCAGAGGAGGGTTGTATCCGAGACGGCGGACTCCTGGCCGGCGGGCCGGCTCCTCTGCGACGAAGTGGGAATGGGAAAAACCATTGAAGCCATTTGCGTCGTGCGGCGATTGTTGGCGGGCAGGGGCGTTGCGCGCGTGCTGTTTTTGCTTCCGGCTGCTATCGTGAAGCAATGGCAGATGGAGCTTCGGGAAAAAGGTGGGATTATTGCGCCTCGCTTAGAGGGGCAAACAGCGTTGGTTTGGCCAAATGAAAGGATTGAGCGGATTGAAGGCCTCGAGGTGGCGTTAAAAAGCGATATCCTGCTTATGAGCCGGGAGACGGCACGAACCGAGAATAATCTGCCCATATTAATGCAGGCGGAGCCCTGGGACCTCTTGGTGCTCGATGAATCCCACGCGGCCAGACGGAAGAAACAGGTGGAAGGTGAATTCAATAGCGGGACACTCCTCCTGAATCTTATAAGGCGACTCCAACTCAAAGGACGGCCTAAGGGATTTTTGTTGCTCAGCGCGACGCCGATGCAGACACATCCATGGGAACCATGGGATCTATTGACTGTGCTTGGAGAAGGCGGAGCCTGGCTGGCCGAATTCAACGATGTTCGGCAGTATTATGAGGCGATTGCGGCTCTGCGAGCAGGCAGGCTAGATGGCGGGCTAGCGAAAAAGGCGGCAGAGTTGCTTGCGGCGGACAAACACGTACCGCCCTTTCGGGGCGAGGAGGGCGGGGAGATAAGCCAAAAAAGCCTGGCCTGGAAACTGACCTCAGCTCCGATCTCGAAAAGATTAGAAATAGCGGATTGGATGAGATGCGCTTCCCCTCTCGGCAGGAGGATGCATCGAAACACGCGAGATACGTTGAGAGAGTATTATCAGATGGGCAAACTCAGCGCTCCGCCGCCGCACCGCGATATCGAAGATATTTTGTATGACTACGCGGAAACAAGCGAACGAAGAGTCTATGAATCCATAAAAGGCTATATCGACCGAAGGTTTGCTGAGCTTGAAACAGAGAAACCCGGCAAAGGATTCGTTATGACGATATATCGTCGCCGGGCCAGCAGTTCGCCGCATGCGCTTGAAAAAAGTCTTGAACGAAGGTTAGACGGACTCCAGAGAGTCGTGGCGCGAAAGGCCTATGACTTCGAAGTTGCAGAAGATGAGAAGGTCGATAGCCGCGACGGGGCAGATGCGGGTATTGGGGAAGACTCCGAGAAGATTTCAGCGGCATATCCGACTGATCCAAAGATTGCTCAGGCGGAAAGCGTTGAAGTCCAGAGGCTCCTCGGCGACCTTAGAGGACTGCACGGAGCCGACAGTAAGAGAGACCAATTCTATGAAGTCCTTAGGCGTGTGACCGATGATGGTCGTGCCGTCCTCATTTTTACTGAATATGTTGATACGATGGAGCATGTCAAGGATAACCTGCTCGCGTATTATGGGAAATTCCTTGGGTGCTACAGCGGTGATGGCGGTCAGCTCTGGGATGGAACATGTTGGAAGCATGTAACTAAGGATGCTATCACGACAAAGCTCAAGAATGGAGATATCAAAGTCATGGTATGCACGGATGCGGCGAGCGAAGGATTAAACCTGCAAGCTGCCGGCGCCGTCATAAATTACGACCTTCCTTGGAATCCGTCAAAGGTCGAGCAGAGAATAGGAAGAATTGACAGAATCGGTCAGAGCCTGCCGAACATCAAAGTCGTCAATTTTTTCTTGAAGGATAGCATTGACGAAAAAGTCTACAAGGTGCTGAGACAAAGGTGCGGAGTTTTTGAGCATTTCGTAGGGGCCATGCAGCCAGTTTTGTCTAAAGCCAGGACAATGCTACTTGGTCAAGAACCGGCAAACATGGGGCAACTTGAGCAGGAAGCGACATCCCTAGAGAGCGACGCGCTGGCTTCCGAAACTTATATGAGCAGCAAGGCGTCCTCGGATGAACCGGCTGTCGAGCTTGCATTAACAAAAGAACAAATCAGGGCCGCGCTCGACTACCTTAGTCAAGAAATCGGGGTGGCAGCGAGTATCGACAAGTCTGGGAAGGTTATAAAAATTAAGGGAAATAACCTAGCGGCAATAAAATGTTCCTCGTATATTCAATCACTTGAAGCAGATAACAGTCTTCTCCCTTTGACGCCGCTTGGAACCATTCCGAGAAGAATATTAGAGAGAGTATCGCGCCCGGGAGAGAACCTGCCGCTAGTTGTGGGGTCGTATCAGGAGCGAGGCTTTAGGGTAAGTACCGTTTACTGGATTGGGAATGGCTTTCTAGAGAATATTCGTAACTTTGACGAGATCGAAAACAAATTGAACGCTTGGCGGGGCGATTTGCCGGATTCCGGATTGTGGATAACGGCCTTGGAAAAGGCAAAAGAAAAAGCACGAAAACTCGTAAAACATATGGCCCGGCGGGCTGATGAAATCGAGAAAGAAGGAAAATGTCTCCAAGCAGAGGCCGCGCGGCTGAGGCTGCTGAAAGAACTAGGGCGGTATCTTGTTTGTGTCAATGAAGAAATCTGGGACTTAAACACTACCCTTTACAAGCAAATGAACCGGGATATCGCCAGCAAACAGCGTTTAGCGAGATGCCTGGAAAAGCTCGGCGGGTATCCTGAATGGTCGGAATCACTGAAAGATGAGCTGAAGTGCTTTTTGGAGGACTCAAAGGCCAACGACCGAAACGCTCGCCTCCTGGGAAGCCAGTTGGATGCCGCCTTGGAGGACCCGCGGTGGCAAGCGGTATGAGCGCCCGAATTGTAGATTTATTGGAGCCTTTGAAGAGTTTCTTTTCTGAAGCCTGTATCCACATTCGCTTTCTGAACATGCTGTATCATGAGAATATTATGCGCACTACGAAAAAGGGAGGTAAGTTCAGATGAAAATCACACCAAGTCAATTAACAATTGGCCAACTCTTACTGAACCTCGCATAATATAGTGACATTTGCGGATGATGAGTGTATGCTGATGGTATGCATACTCAGTATCGTCCACGGCGAGATTTTGAGGCTCTGGAGCAACGGCGAAAGCGAGCCGCGC
>Ga0315282_10004988_pt1 | contig 22810 bp, 18 predicted proteins | sample YL17G07_20_MG_FD_203693 | JGI IMG/M metagenome (GOLD analysis project Ga0315282, IMG submission 203693) | Sediment microbial communities from Yellowstone Lake, YNP, Wyoming, USA - YL17G07_20 | ecosystem: Environmental > Aquatic > Freshwater > Lake > Sediment | place: USA: Wyoming | collected... | reverse complement strand
TTTAATAACCTTAGCCGGCGCATTACCCAACTTAATTTTTATATTTTCTTTATCCAACAAAACCAATATAGATTCTATAGGCCTTGCAAATCTAACACCTGAATCATCCCATTTCATTGTCTTTGGAAAACTGATTGATTTTATTATTTCCGGAATAATGGCTGATAGAACTTCTTTCGCAGGCTTTGCTTTGATCCTCTTAACAATAAATACATATTCTCCTTTTAGTGTTGATTTTATCTTTAAATCTTTTACATTCACGCCCTGGTTCTTTGCAAAGCCTATACCCTGAGGCGTAGGATTATTATTTTCATCAAATGCTATTCTCTTAGGCGGGCCGCTTATCTCCCGGGAAAGCTCTTCCTGTTTTAATTGCATATCCTTTATATAGCATATCAAAATCCCTGCTGTCCCAAAAACAGCAACGTCTCCATGCGCTATGCGCTCTGCTCTAAGCCTTTCTATAAACGCGTTTCTCAGCTTATCTAAAGCAGGCCTTACATAACTGGCAGGCAACTCTTCAACATTAATCTCTAATAAAAAATCTTTGTGTCTAATTTCCATACATACCATACCCTGCCTGATATCCCTAGCTTTACAAATAATGCCTGGCACGAATTGTAAAGTTAGGGGTTGATAGAGAGGTAAAGTTCCGCACAGCGTTTGGCAAGAGAACGAACCCTGGCAATATAGCGGGGCCTCTCGTTCTGGCTTATTGCGCCCCTTGCGTCCAAAACATTGAATGCGTGCGACGCCTTCAATACAAAACTATACGCAGGATACGCAAGAGCTTTATCAACTAGAGCGTTTGCCTCTTTTTCAAAATATTCAAACATTTTTGAATGCATCTCTATGCTGGCTTCTTCGAAATTATACCTTGAATATTCTATTTCGTGCTGCCTGTGAATGTCACCATAAGTCACTCCGTTATGCCACTCCAAGTCGAATAAATTAAATTTTCCCTGGATAAACATGCATATGCGTTCAAGGCCATATGTAATTTCGCACGGCACAATATCCAATTCTATACCTGCCACCTGTTGAAAATATGTAAATTGCGTAATTTCTAAGCTGTCCAGCCAAACCTCCCAGCCAAGGCCTGAGGCTCCCAGAGTTGGAGATTCCCAATCATCTTCTACAAATCTAACTTCATGAGCCTTTAAATCTATGCCAAGCGCCTTAAGACTATCAAGATAAATCTTTCTTATGCCAGGCACTGTTGGTTTTATAATCACCTGATACTGGTAATAATGCTGAAGCCTGAGCGGATTATCCGCATATCTTCCGTCACAAGGCCGCCTTGAAGGCTGGACATAAGCGCAGTTCCAAGGTTTTTTCCCAAGCGATTTAAAAAATGTGGCTGGATGAAAAGTGCCTGCGCCAACCTCTGTATCAAGAGGTTCGACGATCAAACACCCTCTATTAGACCAGAACTTGTTAAGTTTATCTATTACTTCCTGAAAAGATAATTTTCGCATATAATTTAATAGTATAGGAATTTCCTTTTTGCGCGGAGCTTCGCTCCGCTATTCCAAAAGATTTTGGAGTAGCGGAGCGAACGAAGTGAGCTCCGCGCTAACTCGAATCCTAAACTCGAAACTCTAAATCCTAAATCTAAATTCCTTAAACACAATGTTTTGAATTTGTTTAGAGTTTAACATTTCTATCTCAAAAACCTTGCTGTCTTTAACGGCCTGTCCAAATTTTCCTCTATTATCTTACCTGTAATCCTCTTTATCTCAGCGTTAACATCTTTTGTTAATTTCATATTAGAGGCAAACTTCCATGATTCTTTTTCCAGGTGCATAACGCTGGACATCGCGCCTTTGGTTAATTTAAAATATTCGGCGCCCGGCCAGAAACCTGTGGCCATTAATAATCTTATTTCAAAAAGCCTGGTTATACTTTCTGATTCTTTGCCGCTATCCAGAGATTTAAAACTATTATAGAGGCTCTCGAATACATCTTCTGATTTTCCCTCAGGCTCAGTAAATACATCTGTCAATTCCAGCATATAATACGCTGATGTAGCCCTGCCCCATTCCTTAAGTATATTAAGGAATACTTCCTGAGTTTCGCATTGCGATATTATAGAAATACCTCTGGTTTTCTTTTCGTAAAAAACTATCTGGTCCAGGCTGAAAAATATTGGGTTTGCATCACCCCTGGGCCTCGCGCCCCTGGCGCCTTTTATAATACCATCTACTTTTCCGAAATCTTTTGTAAAAAAAGTAAGGATGAGGCTAGTTTCCCTGAAGTCCTTCTTTTTTAAAAGTATTGCTTCTGTTTTCTGTATTGCCATAATCTGCTTTTGGCGTAACCACTCCGCCTGAAATAATCATTTTCATGCCGTCTGCCACAGACATATCCAGCAAAATTACATCCTTCTGCGGCACAAGTACCAGCATACCCGAAGTAGGGTTCGGCGTAGTGGGCACAAAAACATTAATGACGTTTTCTTTTGTTTTTTCCTGGGCCTCGCCTTGTGTTTCCGAAGTAACAAATCCTATAGCATAAACCCCGTCCTTAGGGTATTCTACTAAAACAACTTTTTTAAAAATAGACTTCTGGTCAGATAAAAAAGCGGAGGACATCTCTTTCAGGCCTTTATAAACAGTACTTATCATTGGGACCCGGTACAAAATGCTTTCTCCGAAACCGAAAATATTCCTTAACAATATTATTTTTGCGGCAAATCCGGTCAAAGTCAAAATCGCCAGCAAAATAAGAAATATCACAACTTTCGTAAAAAATTCCACAGATACCCTATCCGGCAGCCATATCTGAAATATTTTCATAATAGGCTCCAGCAATAAAAAATTTAGCCTGCTTATGATAAAATACAACACCCAAAAGGTTAAAACTACTGGTATTGCTATCAATAACCCTGCAAAAAAATTAGCCCTGATTTTACGCCACATATTATTTCCTTAAAAATTGAAAAACAAATACTGTTACCAGAACCCCGACTAAAGCGCCTATAAAGACTTCCATGAGACTGTGAATCTTGGCGCTGACCCTGCTTCTTGCCACAAGAATCGCTAATATAAATACAAGAAAAATCACCAGGCTATTAGGATAAAGAAGCGAAATAATTGTCCATATTGAAAAAGCTGCTGCGGTATGGCCGCTAGGCATGCCTCCTCTTAAAGGCGTGCCTCTGTGTAAATATAACTTACTAAAAATCACTATAGCCAGAATGAATATCAGTATTATAAATGTTATGTGCCAGTTGGATTCCCTTATCTTTAGAATATTATCTTCTATCCTAATCCCTGCTTTAGAGGCAAATAAAATATAGCCTATCGCAATAGCAGTCATAGCGCTTAATAAAACTGCTCCTGCGCCTATGTCCTTTACTATCCTCGCTAGAGGGTGGTATTCCTGGCTTACCAGATCCACTGTGTACTCAATAGCCGTATTAAACATCTCTGCAAAAAGGACAAACGCTATTGTAAGGCAAAGCACCATTACTTCTATATAAGTAAAATTCAGGAGTATTCCCAGAAGTACAGCAAAGAGCCCCATTAAAAAATGAAGCCTCATATTGCGCTGACTCTTAAAAACATACACAAAACCTTCTATGGCTGCATTAAAACTACTTACTAAACTTTGCTGTTGCATAAACTTTCCATTAATTCTTTTTCTTTTGCTTTCATCTTTTTCCTTGCCCTTGGCTTTTCATCATCATAACCTAATAGATGCAGTATGCCGTGCACAAAATAAAGATCAAACTCTTCTTGAAAATCCTTTTTCCGCTTTTTGGCTTCCCTCTTAGCTGTTTCCACTGATATCACCACATCCCCTAGCACAGGTCCTGAAAGCCCCCTGGAGTCGCGCATAGGAAATGCCAGGACATCTGTAGCTGAATCCTTTCTTCTATATTTCCAATTCAAGTTCCTGATATACATATCATTTACAAGAACGAGGCTCAATTCAACATCATCCTCAGCCATAGCTTTTAATACATGATCAGCGCATTTTATTATTTTATTTTTATCGATCTTTTCTATGCTTTGTAAATTTTGTATACCTATTTTCATGGTTTTGCGCGGAGCTTTGCTCCGCTACTTTTACTTCTTCTTTCCGGTATCTTCCGGATATTCTACACGGCTATGATATATGCCCGTAAGGATGTGCATAAAAACATCTGCTATTTTTTCAAGATCCTTAAGGGTTAATTCGCATTCATCTAATTGTCCGTCTATAAATTTATTATTTATAATCTTTTTTACAAGCCCCTGTATGCTGGAAGGCGTTGGGTCGCTAAGCGTACGCGAAGCAGCCTCTACTGAATCCGCCAGAAGTACGCACGCAGCTTCCTTTGTCTGAGGCCTTGGCCCAGGATATCTAAAACCCTCTTCAAATACCTCTTTGTCATCTGTTTTTTCAAGAGCTCTCTTAAAAAAATAAAAAACAAGGCCCGTGCCATGATGCTGCCTTATTATATCTACTATCTTTTTATTCAAACCATACCGCTCGGCCAACTCAACGCCATTTTTAACATGATTGGTAATTATAAGGCTGCTCATTGTAGGAGAAAGTCTGTCGTGCATTGACTCGCCCGTCTGATTTTCGCTGAAATACTCTGCTTTTTCTATTTTGCCTATATCATGAAAATAAGCGCTTACGCGGGCTAAAAGAGCGTTTGCGCCTATTGCTTCGCACGCCGCCTCTGCGAGATTGCCCACCACAAGACTGTGATGATAAGTACCCGGCGCTTTTATAACCATTTCCTTTAAAATCGGATGGTTTAAATCAGCTGTTTCCAGAAGGCTTATATCTGTAATTGTTTTAGATGCTATTTCAAAAATAGGCAAAACCCCTGTGACTATTACTGCTGACATCACTCCATTGGCAAGCCCTATAAACGCCTCAGTCATATAGGTATGAAAATCCAATGAATTTATAAGGCCTACTCCTATAAAATACGCCATATTGGCAAACCCAACTGCAAACCCCGCTGTTATAAGCTGTGACCTTCTTCTCACGTCTCTAACTGCAAAAATCCCAACCATGCCGCCCACTACAGATACTGCTGCTATGTCCAGCCTGCCACCTGAAACCATGCCTATAATCAGGCTTAAAAAACACGTGGTTATTATAGCTAATCTGCTATTCAATAACAATGCTATAAGCATTGAGGCGGCTGATGCAGGAATTATATTGCTGGGCCAGGGAGATATCACGATAATCTTTGCCGCAATAGTCATAAGAATGCATATTGAAGCCAGCAGCAGAAGTTCTTTATTGCCTACCATTAGATCAGGCTCATAAAATTCAATATAAAGAACAAGGAGCAATATAAATAAACCTATTATCAAGGCTATTCCAAAAAATGCCACTACTTTAAGAGGATATGGTTCGCGCTGTTCAATTGCCTTAAGTTTTGCTATATGATCTTTTGATATACGCTCTCCTTTACTAAGTATCAGCTCATTCTTTTTAACCTCCAGCATCTCATAGACAGGCTTTGCCTTTGCCGCCATAGCCTGCTTTCTAAAATTTGTCTCTTCTTCCTGATACTTTAAATTAGGGCTTAATATTACGCTTATGAAATCTATGAGAAGCGCTTTTTCTTTCCTGTCTTTCAGGGAAGTTAAAATTAAATCTGCCTTTTTTCTTATATCTGAAAACGGCCAGAGTTCTTCTGTGAATTTTGCCTGTTCTGTATTTTTGGATTTATCTATAAGTGTTAGTGTCTTTATCAGGTCTTTATTCAGCCCGGCTAACTCTGAGACAGGGATAACTCCTATATCCATTATATATTCTATTATTTTTATTGCTTCTATAGAAAAGGCTTGCGGATCTTTAAGTTCCAGAATGCTGTTTGCTATTGGCAAAGGTATATTATAAGGCGCAATAATTTCTTTTATTTTCGAAAGTTTATCTTGCGTGCTTGTATCGTTTTTAAGCGCCAGTACAGAATTAAAAAACAAATTAATTTTATCTAAAACAGCTTCTTTCACAGAATTGTCAATAAGATAGACTGGCGGCACTAAACTCATAGCCTCTTTCTTTACAGCTTCTGTGGATTTATAATCTATCTCTCCTTTTATCTTGAAATCAAAAGGCGCATATACTGATTTAAGCACTATGTCGCCTTCAAGAGATTCTGTCTTAAAAAAACCGGAATCCCACTCTACTGCTGCTACCAGGATCAAGCATGTAATAACCGCTATTAAAATATGAGATATTTTATTAGGGATTTTATTAATCTTCTGGCGTCTTTTATTTAGAACTTTCTTCATAAGCCTTTATTATCTCCTGCACAAGAGCATAACTTTACAAATAGTGCCAGGCACGAATTGTGAAGTTACGTTAATTAGGGAATAAGAAGTTTCTGGCCTGACCTTATTCTGTCCGGACTCTTGAGCATATGCTTATTTGCATTGTATAAGCTTTGCCATTTCCGGGTAGTTCCATAAAGCTTCTCGGATATCTTTTGAAGAGTATCGCCTTTCTGGACAACATAAAATTCCTTATGCTTTGCTCCGCTGGAAGATAAATTCTCTGTTCCCGTATCACTGGAAGGCTCACTATAAACTATTTGCGGCATTCTTCCGGAACCTGATTTATTGCCGAGTCTTCCAGTGGAAACCCGCTCTTTTCCGCTTTCGGATACATAAACTTCTTTTTCAGGAGCCATATTTCCCTGTATATATCCTCTGTTTCCATACAGATCTTTGTCTTTATTTCTCTCAGCTGGCGCTCTATAAATTGAAGGGACCTCTACTTCTACATTGTAAATTGTCCTGGTCTTTTTTGCTTGAGTTGTATCTTCAACCACAGGCGGGGTACCCATGATAACGCCTCTATTGCCATATATTTCCTGGTCAACTCTTTCCATTTCAGTAGTATAAGTCCTAACTACACAACCAGACACTAAAAACATAGCTAACAATAAACAACAAATCATAAACTTATTCATAAAATCCTCCCAAATTTTGTGAAACAAAATTTGATCCCGAGTCCGCCATAGAACTTAGGCGGACGAGGGACCTTTACTTTTTATCATTATCCCCAGTTCTTTAAGCTGTCTCTCGTCTACCGACGATGGGGCATTTGTCAATGGACATCCTGCTTTCTGAGTCTTTGGAAAAGCAATAACATCTCTTATTGTATCTGAACCTGCCATGAGCGCTATCAGCCTGTCCAGGCCAAGCGCAATACCTCCATGCGGAGGCGCGCCATATTCAAATGCCTCCAGCAAAAATCCAAAACGCTCTTTTGCCTCGTCCATACTCAAACCTATGCGGTTAAATATTTTTTCCTGCAGATCTCTTTTGTGAATCCTTATACTGCCAGAAGCAATTTCCACTCCATTTATTACAAGGTCATACGCCCTGGACATTACTTTCGCAGGATCTTTTTCTATCAGGTCAATATCTTCTACCAGAGGGCATGTAAATGGATGATGCTCCATATCCCATTTTTTCTCTTCTTCGTTATATTTGAATAATGGAAAACTAGTGACCCACAAAAACTGAAATCCAACTTTGTTCTCTCTTATGTCAGGCTTGTCTGAATTATATTTTTCCATTGCCTCTTTGTAAGATATCCTTGGAAACGGTATCTTTAGCTCAAGGCCAATAGATTCCTTGAATACATAATAAAGCAGTTTTTCTATTATCCCGAAAATCTCTTCCTCGTCAGTAAAAGAAAGCTCCATATCAAGCTGTGTAAATTCAGGCTGCCTGTCAGCCCTGAGATCCTCGTCCCTGAAACACTTTGCTACCTGAAAATATCTTTCAAGGCCTGAGACCATCAACAATTGCTTGAAAAGCTGAGGTGACTGAGGAAGCGCAAAAAATTTCCCATGATTGAGCCTGGATGGCACCAGGAAATCTCTTGCGCCCTCAGGGGTTGACTTTGTAAGCACAGGCGTTTCTACTTCTATAAAACCTTTTTTATCCAAAAAATCCCTCATTGATTTTATTATCCTATGCCGTAAAATAAGCTTTTTTTGGACATCAGGCCTTCTTAAATCAATATATCTGTATTTTAATCTTACCTCTTCAGATATCTCATTAACATTATCCAATTCAAAAGGAGGCGTTAGGGACGGGTTCAATATCTCCAGTTCTTCAACGCCCAGTTCAACCTGGCCCGTAGGAATATCTGGGTTTTCCGTGCCTTTTGGCCTTTGCTGCACAACGCCTTTTACCGCTATAACATATTCACTGCGAAGTTCTTCTGCTGCTTTCATTTTAAAGAATACTATCTGGGTCATGCCGCATCTATCGCGTATATCTACAAAAATTAATTTGCCATGATCCCGCCTTTTATGCACCCAGCCGGTCAGCACCGCTTTCCGTCCTATGTTCTTCGCTGTCAGTTCTCCGCATGTGTGTGTACGTTTCATTTGTTTGTCCGTATTAGCGCGAAGCTCACTGCGTTCGCTTCGCTACTCCATCATGAGCGGAGTAGCGGAGCGGGCGATAGCGAACTCCGCGTTATGCTCCGCGTATTTCCACGATTAAATTAGTTAGCTCTATTTCCTTCTGGCTGTGGTTCTCCATATCCCTGACAACGACTCTTTTATTCTTAAATTCTTCCTCTCCTAGAATAACCACATATTTAACTCCTAGTTTTTCTGCCTTTCTCATTTGAGCTTTTAAACTTTTTGTATCATAATCTATCTCGCATGAGATTCCAGCGCTACGCAGAGAATCCAGCAATTTAAACGCTTCATTATAAAGCGTATCTCCTGTAACCGCAATGAAAACACCGCCACCTGGGCATAGAGCATAGGGTATAGGGCCTTTGTTTAACGCCAATATCAGCCTCTCCATCCCAAACGCAAATCCTATGGCAGGTGTATCTTTTCCGCCCAGTTCTTTGACAAGATTATTATATCTTCCGCCTGCGCATATAGCATCTTTTGCTCCAAGAGATTCCTGGGTTATTTCAAATACAGTCTTGGTGTAATAATCCAGGCCTCTTACTATTTTATTATCCAATGTATATTTAATGTTTATAGCGGCCAAACCGGCTTTAACTTTTTCAAAATGCCCTGCGCATTCGCTGCACAATGCGCTCTCAGCCTTAACATTCTCCGCGATAACTTTGCAAGAATCCTCTTTGCAATCAAATATTCTGAGCACATTTTTATCAAACCTGTCTTTGCAAGTCTCGCATAATTTTTCAAAATGAGGCCTGAAACTTTCCTTATGTTTTTCTATAACCCTGATTTTATCTTTCTGACAACCCAGGCTGTTTAATTTTACATGAAATTTTTTAATTCCCAGATGTTCAAGAAATTTTGCGGCAAGCGCTATAACCTCTACATCTATAAATGGACTATCTGAACCTATTGCCTCAAGGCCTATCTGATAAAATTGCCTCTGCCTGCCCTGCTGAGGCCTTTCGCTCCTAAACATCGGGCCTATATAAAATAATTTGGCAACCCCCCCTGATTGGAATAAAGAATTTTCTATATAAGCGCGCACAATAGAGGCTGTGGCCTCTGGCCTCAGGGCAATATTTCTTCCGCCTCTGTCAGAAAAAACATACATCTCTTTCTGGACAATATCAGTGGCATCGCCTATGCTTCTTATAAATAAACCTGCCTCTTCTATTATGGGCGTCCTTATCTCCTTATACCCATATATATTAAATATATCCCTGCCAATAGATTCTATAAAATTCCAAAGACTTATCTCTTCAGGCAGAATATCTTTTGTGCCGCGGAGAGCTTTTATCATTTTTTATCTTATTCCACCTACGCGGTGTAAAAATATATTTTTACACCGCGTAGGTGGAGAGGTTTAATCGGTTTATTTTACCTTCGTCTTCATGACAAGACCAGGTTTAAATACAGCGACCCTTTTAGGCTGAACAGGTACAGGGACTCCAGTCCTCGGGTTGCGGCCCATGCGGCCTTTTCTTGACTTCGTCTTAAAAATTCCAAAATTCCTGAGTTCTATCTTTTCTCCTCTTGACAGCGCATCAGTGATAACATCAAACGTCATCTGCACCACTTTTTTAACATCTATCTGCTTGATATTGGCGTCCGTCGAGATCTTCATTACAATGTCTTTTTTGGTCATACTCTTAGCCATAATAACCCTCCTTAGTTTTTTTTATATCTATCGTAAATACAATGGGTAGTGTAACAGGTTAGGTGGGTATTGTCAAATAAAATTTGCCGACTGGCGGTTAAATTTTATTTGATGCCGCAAAGACTTTTGCGGCGCAAACAAAAAAGCGTAGGGGACAGGCATGCCTGTCCCCTACATAATTTATTTCTCAAACCTAATACGCTCACGGCCTAGAAGAGTTTCGAGTTCTAAGGCAAATTCATTGGTGGGATTTACAAAGAGTTTGCGATCCACTAGCATACGATAGGAACCATTTGTCTTTGTTGCAAAATTCAAGTAAACAGGCGTATCTCCTGAATATCTGGTAAAAACAGCCCTTAGCTGGCCAAAAAGCTCATCGTCCATGGCCTGCGATAAAAAATCTATAGAAATAGACTGGGTAAATTTTTTCCTTACATCCGTAATAGGTATTATTTCTTCAACTATTATTTTCGGCCTTTCTTCTTTAAGGCTTAACCTGCCGTTTATAAATATAGCTGCGTTAAGCATTATATACTTAGAAACATTTTTGTATGAATTCGGAAACACAAGGGCTTCTACGCTGCCTTCCATATCTTCTACCATCATAATAGCCATCTTTTCGCCTGTGCGCTTGGTAACTGTATTTTTTATCTTATTTATGATGCCGCCAAACCAGACCTTCTGGCCATCTTCCATGTCCCTTAGCCCAGTGCTTGCGGCAGTAGAATATTCTTTTAGCATTTTTTCATACTTGGCTAGCGGATGGCCTGTTATATAAAATCCTATCATCTCTTTTTCAAAATTTAAAAGCTGGCTTTCAGGCCACTCCTTAATATCAGGCGCTTTAGGCAAAGAGCTGGATTCCGCAAAAAACGTCATCTGGCCTATAGCTGATTCTTTATGCGCTGTGGCTGCTACATCCATTACTTCGCTTAATGTCGCCATTAATTGCGATCTCTTTATACCCAAACTGTCAAACGCACCGCATTTAATAAGGCTCTCCAGGACTTTTTTATTTACAAGCCTTGAGTCTGTCCTTTCACAAAATTCATACAAACTGGTGAAACGGCCGTATTTTCCCCTAGCCTCGATTATAAATTCTATAGCGCCCTCTCCGACGTTCTTAACAGCGCTCAGGCCGAATCTTATTTCATTTTTATTTATCATTGTAAAGTTCGCGTAACTCTCATTAACATCCGGCGGCAATATCTTTATACCCATACGCTCAGCTTCGTCTATATATTCAACTATCTTATCTGTGTCATCTTTTTCACTTGTCAGCAACGCTGTAATAAATTCAATGGGATAACTGGCCTTTAAGTACGCAGTCCTGTAAGAAATCATTGCGTATGCGGCTGAATGGCTTTTATTAAAACCGTATCCTGCAAAATGTTCTATTAAACTGAATATCTTTTCCGCAATCCTTTTGTCGATCTTATTCTTTACAGCACCGTCTATAAACGCCTTCCTCTGCTGTTCCATTATCTCAGGAGTTTTCTTGCCTATTGCCCTTCTTAAAATATCTGCTTGGGCAAGCGAAAAACCCGCAAGGCTGGAAACTATAGTCATGACCTGTTCCTGATAGACAATAATACCGTATGTTTCCTTAAGGCTTGCTTCAAGAAGCGGGTGGTCATATCTCACTTCTATTTTGCCGTGTTTACGTTTCATGTAATCATCCAACATCCCGCTTCCTATAGGGCCTGGCCTGTATAAAGCAAGAAGAGCAATTATATCTTCAAATTTTTCAGCTTTCAATTTCCTTAACAAATCTCTCATGCCTGAACTTTCTAATTGGAATATGCCTGCGGACTCTGCTTTGTTCAAAAGCTTATATGTGTTTGGGTCATCCATCGGGATATCTTCGACTTTCAAATTGATCCCGTTTACCCTGTTTATTATTTTGAGCGCCTCCTGAATAACTGTCAAAGTCCTCAAGCCCAGGAAGTCCATTTTTAAAAGCCCTACTTTTTCAAGCGAACCCATTGCGTAACCTGTAGAGACCTGGCCGTCGCTGGTTTTGAAAAGCGGCACGTGATTAGTCAGTAAGTCTTCGCTTATAACAACGCCTGCGGCATGAGTAGACGCGTGACGGGTAAGGCCTTCAAGTTTTTTCGAAACATCTATAAGCTCTCTTATTTTTAGATCTTCCTTATAGAGTTTTGCAAGCTCGGGCTCCTGGTCAAGGGCAAGCTCCAGGGTCATATCAGGGTCCATTGGCACAAGTTTTGCGATTTTATCCACGTCCACATACGGAAGATTCATTGCCCTCCCTACATCCCTTATAACTGCCTTGGCTGCCATGGTTCCGAATGTTATAATCTGAGCTACGTTATCTTTGCCATATTTCTGAATGACATAATCTATAACTTCGCCTCTTTTTTCATAACAAAAATCTATATCTATATCAGGCATGCTGACGCGTTCAGAATTCAAAAATCTTTCAAAGAGAAGATTGTATCTCAGAGGATCTATGTCTGTTATCCCGAGAAGATAACTTACAATGCTTCCTGCGGCAGAGCCTCGCCCAGGGCCCACTGCTATGCCTTTTGATTTTGCGTAATTAACAAAGTCCCAGACTATTAAAAAATAACTTGTGTAACCGGATTTAGTAATAACCTTCAATTCATTATCCAATCTTTCTCTTATTTGTAGGGGACAGGCATGCCTGTCCCCTACCCCGTATCTATGTCCGAGATTCTGTTCGCACAAATCTTTCAAATATTTTTCACGCGTTACGCCCTGCGGAACAGTATAATGAGGAAGAAAAGTCTTCTTGAAATCCAACTCCAGGTTGCATTTCTCGGCTATCTTTATTGTATTAGAAATCGCCTCCGGCACATCTTTAAAAAGCGCTTTCATTTCCTCTGTAGACTTAAAATAAAACTGATCTGTCTGAAGTTTCATGTGATTCGGATCGTCAAGTGTAGTCTGAGTTTGTATGCAAAGAAGCGCTTCATGAGCCTTTGCGCTGTCTTTAGTGAGATAATGCACATCGTTCGTAGCCACAAGGGGAATACCTAATTCCTTTCCCAATTTTATAAGCTTTTTACTTACTTCTTTCTGCTCAGGTATGGAATTATCCTGTAGTTCAAAATAAAAATTTTCCTTGCCCATGATATTGCGGTATTCAGCCGTAAGCTCCCTGAGTTTTTCTTCTTTATTATTCATTGCTGAACGCGGAATTTCGCCTTTCAAGCAGCTTGAAAGCGCTATTAATCCTTCTGAATACTGCGCCAGCACATCCTTGTCTATCCTTGGCTTATAATAAAACCCTTCCAAATAACCAATAGAAACCAGTTTCATTAAATTTTTATACCCTGTTTCATCTTTCACAAGCAGTATTAAATGATTTGCTGTTTCTTCTCCTTGTGTAAAAGTTTTATCAAACCTGCCCTTTGGGGCAATATAAACCTCTGAACCTATTATAGGTTTTATTCCGTTTGCTATCGAAGACTGATAGAATTCAATGGCGCCGAACATGTTGCCATGGTCTGTTAGTGCGCATGCCGGCATTTTCATGCGCCTTGCAAGATCTGTAAGTTTGGGTATTAAGCAGGCACCGTCGAGAAGACTGTATTGCGTGTGGACATGAAGATGGACGAAATCTGAATGAAGCATTTTTAAAAAAAGTAACTAGGGGCTAGTAACTCGTAACTAGGAATTTAAAAAATCCTATTTATTTACAAGTTTAAAATTCCTAGTTACTGGTTACGAGTTACTAGTACCTAAAATCATTTCCCCATCCCCACCCTTTGGACACGTTGCATTATTTTCCCTTCGGTCTTAATAGATGGGGCGATAATAATATCTGTCAATTGCATCTCTCTTATATTTCTTGCACCAAGATTTCCCATTGAGGTCATAAGCGCGCCTACAAGATTCTGCGATCCGTCGTCAAGCTTTGCAGGCCCGAGAAGTATCTCTTCCAAGGTTCCTGTTGTTCCGACATGAATCCTGGTTCCGCGTGGTAGATTAGCGTGAGGCGTTGCCATGCCCCAGTGATAACCTTTGCCAGGCGCTTCTTTCGCCCTCGCGAAAGCAGACCCTACCATCACTGCATCCGCTCCGCAGGCGAATGCCTTGCATATATCTCCGCCTGAATCCATTCCACCATCTGTAATAATGGGTATATATTTTGCGGTTTTCTTATAATAAAAATCTCTTGCCGATGCAACATCTGAAGTTGCTGTTACCTGAGGCACGCCTATACCAAGAACTCCTCGAGTAGTGCAGGCTGCGCCAGGCCCTATGCCCACAAGAATTGCGCTCGTGCCTGTCTCCATAAGTTCCAACGCCACAGAATATGTAACGCAATTCCCGAGAATCACTGGTATCTTCATTGATTTTATAAATTTCGCAAGGTCCACGACTTTATATTCGCTGGAAATATGTTTTACGCTGATGACAGTTGATTGGATCACAAAAATATCTGCGCCTGAATCCTGGGCAATCTTCCCGAACTTCTCTGCGTCCTGGGGAATAGAGCTTACTACGCTAACACCCTTCTTGCTTTTTATCTCTTTTATTCTTTTGGCAACAAGCTTCTCCTGTATAGGCTTTAAATAAAGGGATTGAACTAGTTTCGTAGCTTCTTCAGGATTTGCGCGCGATATCTTTTTAAGTACTTCTCCAGGATCCTCATAGCGAGTCTGGACGCCATTCAGATTCAATACCGCGATGCCGCCAAGTTTAGACATGGCTATTGCAAAATTTACATCCACTACCCCGTCCATTGCAGCAGCAAGTATAGGAACTTTATATTTCTTGCCCGCCAGTTCCCAGCTCGGATCCACCTCTTTGGGATTTATTGTAACAGCGCTTGGAACAAGCGCTATCTCGTCAAAACCATAACATCTTCTCGCTTTTCTGCCTCTTCCAACCCACTCACCCATTTTATGCCTCCCAAATCCGCCTAGGCGGATTTGATCCCGAACCCCGATTTATCGGGGCGAGGGACAATTTTTAATGTTAATGTGGTGTATAATACAGCAAATTAGCTGTAAAGTCAAGATGGTATTGCAAAAAAAGCGTAGGGGACAGGCATGCCTGTCCCCTACTACTATTTAGTGTGCCTAGGAACCAATAGGACATCTAACACGCAAAACCTGAACAGCGTATTTTTCCAAAAGATGTTTCGCTCTTCTCTTTCCAGAATAACATCTTTAACTTCGTGGAATGATTCGATGGCCTTTTGCGTATGTTCTGCGGAAATTTCGTGAGTTGAAAAACTCGCTTCTAAAAAATCTTCTGTCAAATCCTGCATAGGTCCAGGCTTTTTGGCAATAAGTTCTTTTGCAAGATTGTAAAATTCTCTGTAAGCGGTATAATTAAATTTTGAAATACCATAAACCTTAAAGGCCTTGCACAAAACATAATACACTTCTTTTATGAATTTTCTAGGATTATTTCTTCGCATCGCGGCTAATTTCCTAGATCTGATGAAAGCTATAATTAAAAAAATCACCATAGCTGCCGCTATGAGCAACAATAAAAAAATAATGAGGTAAAATAAAAATCCTCTTTTCTTTTTTGGCTTAGCTTGCGGCGGCGCTATTATCTTTATAGCCAGCTCGTTACTGAATGTGCCCATATAACTTGCCGAAACATGAATAGAACCCCAATCTTTAGGAGTCAAATTTCCATCTTTATCTATTGAAACTCTCGCAGTTCCAACAACTTTCCAGTCAACAAGTTTTGTGGCAAGGAGCGCAGAGCCATCTGCTAGTTTTAATTCTGCTGTCAAAACGACTAGCAGGCCTATTATTGTCTCGTATCTGCTCGCGCTTATCTCAAGCGACTCTATTTTATTTACGTCCATATCTTTTTTGAATCCACCTGCCTGAAACCTCTCTGTAGTTTCTTTTTTATCCGTTCTTGCCGCAAGCAACTCTATATTATTTACGTCTATATCTTTTTTCGTCTCTATTGGCTCAGACATCTTTGGAGTTTCTTCTTCCTTGTTTTTAGACTTATCTTTGTCCACCTCTCTCTTTTTAATACCATCTATAAGCTGCTCTTTTGCTTTCTTTTTGTGTGTCACAGTCTTATCGGCTTTTTTCAATATTTTTAAAAGAGATATATATTCAGGCAGATTCAGGAGCGAAGACGGTATCCAGCTTAAAGAAAGGCTGTTAAATCTTGGGACAGCAGGATACGCAAGCGCCGATAATATCAGAATAATAGAAAACATGATTGCGCCAACCTTTATCTGGTGCCATAAACTCATTACTTCATCTTTATCGCCTATTATCAAAGAACCTTTACTCTGTTTTTCACATACTAAAGCTAGTCTCATCGTAAAAATAAGTATAAATAAAAAAACCGTCAGGTATAAAATATAAACAGTTTCTGCTTCAAGCGCCAAACTCACTGAAGAAATTAAAAGGGCAGCAGAAATAAATTGTATCATGCTATAGCTCTTTTGCGCCCTGAGTCCAAATGATTGAAAAAGACTTAGCCACACAAGAGCAGTTGAGAAAATAGTAAGGAGGTTTTCAAAATTTATTTCTATTTCATATAAATTGCTCAAGACAATCACTACGCTGGCCAAAGAAAGCATTCCGATAAAAGTATCTATATGCGGCAGCTTGGAGTTTTTCATATACCAACTAAATAAAAATCCACACATAACTCCCAAAATCAAGACTGCCGTTATGATAGGGCTTAATTCTTTATGAATGCTCAGGATTCCTATAATTATAAGCCCCAGATTTGCAAAATGAAAATATAATGCGTCTCTATCCATAATTAAACAGCCTCAAAAATTTTTTCGAAGTCATCGCCTTTGGAAATTCTATATACATGCGCCTCCAGCCCAGCAAGAGCCTCATCGAATCTCTTTGCGCCTTCAGCATCAAGATACTCGCTTTCTTCTATGTGGCCAAATGTGGAACTGGAAAGCACAACAACTATAAGCTTAACGCCTTTCAGCCTAAATTGCACAAGACTTGAGAGGGCATCCATATCGTTATCAAGCATTATAGGAATAAGCGTTGAACTATAAGGCGTAATAAAACTCGCTTCTTCAAGTGTTTCGCTAAGAGTAAAGATACCTTCTGAGCGTAAGCCAGCCAGAAACTCCAGTACCTTATATATATGAGATTCGCCTTTTCCAAAAGGCACTATCATTGCCTCTTTTGCATATCCTATGATCTGCACAAAAGCCCCGCTATTCATAAGAAATTTGGCAATGGAACCTGCTATTTTTACAGAATATTCAAGAGTGGTTTCTCTTCCCGCTCCTATATCATTGCCTTTTTTAAGGTCCAAAACAATTGTCGCTTCCTGGACTGAATTACGCTCAAATTGCTTTACGATCAATTTATTATGCCTTGCCGTAGAAGGCCAGTGTATTCGGCTAACAGCGTCTCCGCGCAAGTATTCTCTAATCCCAAAAAATTCATGGCTGTCTCCGCTTATCTTTGCAGTTTCCACGCCCATCCATGAAACAGATCCGCTGGCAAGAGGAGAAAACGCAAAAATCCTGAAAAACGCAGGATAGACAATAATATTCGATATTACATTGTATGTCTTTTTCATACTAAAAAATCCAAGCGCATCCTGCGAGACAACTTCAATAGGCCCAATCTTCCATATGCCTCTCTTATAGCAATCAATCGTGTAGTTAAAAATTTTTTCCTCTTTTGCATTGAGATTAAGTATAAATAAAGAAGTTTTTTCTTTTCCCAACTGGGCTGCTGGGAAAAAATCCAATATCTCAAAAAAAGATTTACCTATAAAAGCATTGTTACTGATGCTCATTTTAACATTCAGCATCTCATCTTCAAACGCAGTCTCCTGCACAAAACGCTGTATTTCTATATTCGGTATATTTAAACGCATATGAAGATAAGACAGGACAAACATAACAAATGTTATGACGAAAAAGATGTACACCATTGTTATGTCAGTATTCCAGGCAATTGCTAGAAGAATGATTACAGCTAAAAGAAGCGAGATGCCTCTGAAAGTTAGCATATGCTAAGCCGGCACAGCGACTTTTTTTAATATATGGCTTACTGTGTCTTTTACAGTCAAGCCGCGTACCATGGAGCGAGGTTGTAAAATAAGTCTATGTTTAAGGACAGAGTAGGCGAGGTTCTTCACGTCATCAGGTATGACATAATCTCTTTTATCAAGAAATGCCAATGCCCTTGATGTACGCATAAGCGCAAGAGATGCCCTTGGGCTTGCCCCAAGCTTTATATCGCCAGGCATGCTTCTTGAAGCAGATACTATCTGAACTATATAATCTACTATTTTCTGGTCTATATGAACCATTGTTACTGCTTTCTGTGCTTCGATTATATCTTGAATACTGACTACGCTCTGCAGCGAGTCTAACGGAGGATCTTTTAAGTTTCTAATCAATATATTGGATTCTTCCTGGTTAGAGGGATAACCTACGGCAAGCTGCATTAAAAACCTGTCTACCTGCGACTCTGGCAAAGGATATGTACCATGAAATTCTATAGGATTCTCAGTAGCTATTACAAAAAATGGCGTTGGAAGATCTCTTACTACGCCATCAATAGTAACCCTGAACTCCTGCATAGCTTCGAGAAGCGCTGATTGGGTCCTAGGGGTGGTGCGGTTTATTTCATCAGCCAGGACTATATTTGCAAATATAGGGCCTTCGTTAAATTCGAATTCCCCTATTTTCTGATTATAAATAGAAACTCCTGTAATGTCTGAAGGTAATAGGTCGGGGGTAAACTGGATTCTTTTAAATTTACCTGTTATGGATTTTGCAAGAGTACGCGAAAGCATTGTTTTGCCAAGGCCAGGCACATCTTCCAGAAGCACATGGCCGTTACTGATAAGGCTCACAACTACAAGCTCAATTACATCGCGCTTACCGACTATAACCTTTGAAATATTTTCGATGAGTTTTTGAGGGATTTCATGAATATCTGACATATTATATCCTCCTAGCATTGTTAGTATGGCATATTATTGTTAATATACCATACTAAATGACTATTGTCAAAAAGATATTGTCATCCGCCTTCGCTCTGGAGTATATGTGTTAGTTTGCTGTGACGAGCTACGGCGGGATTAATTCGCAGACGGCCTTTGGCCTACTATTTATGTCGCTCCGCTCCATAAATAGTCTGCTCATTAAAAAATAAAAAGCCTGCGGTGATATTCTCACCGCAGGCCGTGCATTACTGCCTTTGAATTTTGCCCCTGTCGCTTTGCTTCGCAAAGCGAAACATCAGGGACAAAATTGGCTAAGGAATTAATGACTACAGTCTATATTAATACATCCCTGCTCCAGGAGGCATTCCGCCTGGCATTCCACCGCCATGCCCTGGTTTATCTTCCTCAGGTATATCAGCCACAAGAACTTCTGTCATGAGTAAAAGCCCTGCAATGCTTGCCGCATTTTCAAGGGCTGTCCTAGCCACCTTTGTAGGATCTATAATACCTGCCACCACCATATCCACATATTCGTCAGTTTCTGCATTATAACCTACATTCTGCTTCTCACTCTTTACTTTATTTACCACAACAGAACCTTCCATGCCTGCGTTTTCTACTATCTGGCGGATAGGCTCTTCGAGCGCGCGTTTTATGATATTGGCGCCTATCTTTTCGTCGCCTTCTAACTTTAAATCATCCAACTTCGGAGCGCATCTTAAGAAAGCAACTCCGCCGCCCGGAACAATGCCTTCTTCTACGGCAGCCCTTGTCGCGTGAAGCGCGTCTTCAACTCTCGCTTTCTTTTCTTTCATCTCTGTTTCTGTAGAAGCGCCTACGTTAATAACAGCTACTCCGCCCGCGAGTTTAGCAAGGCGTTCCTGCAGTTTTTCCTTGTCATAATCCGAGTCAGTTTCTTCTATCTGCCTCTTTATCTGGGAAATCCTGGCTTTGACATCGGCTGTCTTGCCTGCGCCTTCAACTATTGTAGTCTCTTCTTTTCCTATAGTAACTCTTTTTGCTTTTCCTAAATCATCCAGGCTTATATTCTCCATCTTTATGCCAAGATCTTCCGTAATAGCCTTGCCGCCTGTGAGAATCGCTATGTCCTCTAACATTGCCTTGCGCCTGTCGCCGTAACCGGGCGCTTTTACCGCACAGCAATTAAGAGTGCCTCTTAATTTATTCACAACAAGTGTTGCAAGGGCTTCTCCCTCAACGTCCTCTGCAATTATGATAAGAGGCCTCCCTGAGTGCGCTATCTTTTCAAGTAATGGCAGCATATCCTTCATGCCCGAGATCTTTTTCTCGTTAATAAGGATATAAGAGTCTTCTATTACCGCTTCCATTCTTTCCGCGTCTGTTACAAAATAAGGAGAGAGATATCCCTGGTCAAACTGCATACCTTCCACTACATCCAGAGTGGTGGCCATTGACTTTGCTTCTTCAACAGTTATAACCCCATCTTTTCCTACTTTTTCCATTGCCTCTGCTATAAGCTCACCTATCGCAACATCGTTGTTTGCCGCTATTGAAGCAACCTGGGAAATTTCTTTCTTATCCTTTATGGACTTGGACATTTTCTTTAAGTTTTCAACTACATTAACTACAGCCTTGTCAATCCCACGCTTTAACCCAGTTGGGTTTGAACCTGCTGTAACGTTCTTCAGGCCTTCCTTATATATAGCCTGGGCAAGCACTGTGGCAGTAGTTGTTCCGTCTCCTGCCAGGTCGCTTGTTTTCTCAGCAACCTCTTTAACCATCTGCGCGCCCATATTTTCGTAAGGGTCTTTTAGTTCTATTTCTTTTGCAACACTAACTCCATCTTTGGTAATTGTCGAGGAGCCGAACTTCTTTTCCAGAATAACGTTTCTTCCTTTTGGACCAAGCGTAGCTTTTACAGCCTTAGCAAGCTGATCAATGCCTCTTGCCAGCTTCTGCCTAGCCTCCTCACTAAATAATAACTGCTTTGCCATCTTCAATTCCTCCTCTTGTTTATCAGATTGGCGCGGAGCTCACTTCGTTCGCTCCGCTATTCCATATTATTCTGGAGTAGCGGAGCGAAACTCCGCGCTAAAAAGAAATTACTATTTAATTATCGCTAAAATGTCTTCTTCTTTCAATATAAGATACTCTTCTTCCTTATAAGTAACTTCTGCGCCTGAGTATTTTCCGAAAAGCACTGTATCGCCTTTTTTAACTTCCAAAGGCTCTACCTTACCGCTTTCCAGCATTTTACCTTTGCCCACACTTACAACTTCTCCTTTTTGAGGTTTCTCCTTTGCAGTGTCAGGTAAAACAATGCCTCCTTTTGTCTTTTCCTCTGCTTCAAGCCTCTTTATGAGCACTCTGTCTCCTAAAGGTTGAATTGCCATATTGTGCCTCCCAAATTTTGTGAAACAAAATTTGATCCCGAGCCGCCCTTATACTCCAGTATATACGGCGAAGGACCTATTTTATCAGCACTCTGTTAAGAGGAGTGCTATTTATAGATTAATATAATACTCTAATCCTGAAATTTGTCAAGAAAAAAAATTAACAAATTGTAAAATTACTTATTCAATTCAAAAGAGATTACTACGTTAAAGGTAATCTGGTATTGATTCATGCCTTGCGGAAATGCTGGGAATGGGCTTGCGTCTCTTATGCTATTTATAGCTATACTCCTTAACAATGCATCATCCGCTGACCTCGCATCAATTACCATTATATGAAGAAGTTCTCCGCTGGAAGTCACCACAAAAGACAGAAAAACTTCTCCCTGGTTTGCGCTTCCTTCTTTTATATAATTTTTATCAGCATAATATCTTATCTTTTCCCTAACTGACCTGTAATAACCTATATACGCTGCCTTCCTGCTGCTGTTCTTTTCATTACTGACAACTGCTTCAAATTTATCGCCTTTACCTTCTATAATAGCGCCTGAACCCTGGCCGCCTATTGTTTCAACAGTCGGTTCTTCTTTTTTAACCTGCTCCTGCTTCGGGGCAGTTTGCGGCAGAGGCTCAAAAACCGGAAGCGGATTTGCAATATCTTCTTTTCTTACCTCAGGCAATGCTTCAGGCGCTACAGGCGGAAGCACCTGATAGCGCGAAGATTCAGATTTCTTACCAACAAGTTTTTTAGGCGGCTCCTTTTCTTTCATTTTAAGGTAAGCCACCTTTATGGGTTCAAAAGGCTGTTTTTTAGGCATAACTCCGACATACGAAGCGCTTAAAAATACAGTAAAATGCAAAAGGACTGAAACCAATACTGCTAGTTGAAATGATTTATTCTCATACATTCGTACTTATAATAGCAATTACCTTCTATTTTGTCAAATACAACCACCTCCACCTCGTAGGCGGGGTTTATAAACCCCGCCTACATGATGGATGATTCTACATTTTCTAAAAAGTTAATTTTATTCCGCTGGTAAAGGTTCTTGCCTGAGCAGGATTAAAATATTTCGTAGCGCCGCTTTTATATCCATAAGAATTGTATTTTTTATTCAAAAGATTGTCTACTGCCAAAAACATAGACCACCATTTATGCTCATAAGCAATTTTTGTATCTACGGTAGTGTAACTGGAAAGCTTATCGTTGTTTGCGGAATCTATGTACGAACTGCCCATCTTCGTAACGACAAGGCTTGCTTCCATGCCGAATTTTGTTTTGCCCTTTAGGCCAAGGCTCCCTTTATGTATAGGGATGTTGGTCAAATATCTACCTGCATCTGTCCCGTTTTCATTCTTGGCTCTTGTATAAGCGTAATTCACAAATCCCGTTAATCCTTCAATGATTTTAAAATCAAGGCTTGTTTCTACCCCTTCATGAGAGGT
>Ga0315282_10004987_pt1 | contig 22814 bp, 14 predicted proteins | sample YL17G07_20_MG_FD_203693 | JGI IMG/M metagenome (GOLD analysis project Ga0315282, IMG submission 203693) | Sediment microbial communities from Yellowstone Lake, YNP, Wyoming, USA - YL17G07_20 | ecosystem: Environmental > Aquatic > Freshwater > Lake > Sediment | place: USA: Wyoming | collected... | reverse complement strand
CAACGCCGCGTACAGCGGTTCGTACACGAGCCCTTTGTACGCAAGCTCTGACCACTTGTCGTCAACCATCCGCTTGAACGCAAGTTCCTGCCGGGTGAGTACGAGCGCTTCCAGGTCCCGGTGCGCCATGAGGATGACTGTCGCAGCCGGGTGTTCATAATTCTCCCGCGCTTTCAGGCCCAGGATCCGGTCCTCGATCATATCATTCCTGCCCACCCCATGCTTTCCGGCAAGTACGTTCAGTGCCCCTATGAGGTCAATTCCTGAAAGTCTCTTCTTGTTCAGGGTAACCGGAACACCGGCTGCAAACCCGAGGGTGATCTGTTCCGGTTTTTCCGGGGCTTTTTCCGGGGATACGGTCCAGAGATAGATCTCTTCAGGCGGGTGAGAGGCAGGATCCTCCAGAGTGCCACCTTCAATACTCCGGCTCCAGCAGTTCTCATCCATGCTCCACGGTTTGTCCTTTTTGACCGGCACCGGGATATTGTGCTCCTGTGCATACCCGATCTCCCAGTCACGGGTGAGATTCAGTTCCCGGATAGGCGCAACCACCTCGAGCCCGGCACCGCGGATGATAAAATCGAACCTGAGCTGGTCGTTGCCTTTGCCGGTACACCCGTGCGCAACCGCGGTTGCCTTCTCTTTTCGTGCAACCTTAACCACTTCCTGTGCGATCAGCGGGCGGGCAAGCGATGTCCCCATCGGGTAGCCCTCATATGAACCGTTCGCTTTGATGGCAGGGAAGATATGCTCTTTTACAAATTTTTCCCGCAGGTCAAGCGTATAATGGCGGTCAGCAAGTTTTTTCCCTTTCTTTGATGCCATTTCGATCTCGTCATCGCTCTGACCAACATTCACCGCAACGGTGACGACCCTATCATAAAGATAGCGTTCTCTTAAAAGCGGAATACAGATGGAGGTGTCAAGCCCTCCGGAATATGCAAGTACAATGGTTCCTTTTCCCATGATGGACACTTCCGGTATCAGGTATCGTTACTACAGATACGAGTTCTCACCATATATTTCCTGATGAAACCCGTCTGGCATTGAATAAAACTGATACTAAACAATATAACTAAAAAGGTGTGTTCAGGTGGATGTCCTGAACGATCGTATCGGGATACCTTATTTTACGGTAATTTTCCCTGTGAACTGTGGTTGGAACAGCGTGTAATATTGATAAGTGCCCGCTTTGTCAAAGGTTGCATTAAATGACTGACCGTAGGGAATGAGGTGCTGGTTCATATCACCAAAGTAATTTCCCGTTGGAATTTCAGCCGCCTGAACTCCGTGGGGTTTGAAGGGATCCATGTTCATCCACATGACTTTTGTACCAACCGGTACAGTTGCCGATATATCTGGCGTTACGGTCATAGTCTGCGTAAATGTAATAGTGTACGTTGGTACTGGAGTCGGAACCGCAGTTGCCGTAACATTGGGCGTGACATTAGCCTTCACCACAACCACCACAACTGGGGGGGCAACGGTTTTCGCAACGGTTGGTGCAACTGTAGGCACCGGTGTTGGAGCCGGGGTGGCTACAGGAGCTGCCGGCTGGGAAGTGCATCCCGCAAGCAGGATCCCGATAAACAGGACTGCAAGTACAACAAGAAGTTTCTTCATGCATGTTTTTTTGTTATCTCGGTATATAAGCATATTCAATTATTGTGATAACAAAGGCATGTACGGCCATTAAGATGGATCTATGCTGATACGATTTTCTGCGTAAAAGCAGGGTCCTTCAGGAGAAATTATTTCAGGTAATGGCTTAACGGCTCCAGTGTCATCTTCTCGCGCTTGATCGCATCGATGGCAAGAGCTGCGGCACGCGCTGCCTGGAGCGTCGTTATATACGGGATACTGAAGTCCACCGCCGCACGCATGATCTGGTAATGGTCCTGTCTGGACTGTTTGTCCTGCGGGGTGTTGATGATCAGGCGGATCTCGCCATGGCGCATCATATCAAGCACATTGGGAGACCCCTCCTGCACTTTTCGGACGAGGTGCGCCTCAACACCCGCTTCATACAGGTAATCTACTGTTCCTTCCGTGCCGTAGAGCATGAGCCCGAGATCGCGCAGCTGCCGGGCAATCGGTATTACATCGTCCTTCTGCTCAATGTTGACCGAGATGAAGATATTTCCTTTCAGGGGGAGCTCATTGTCCGCGGAGAGACACGCCTTGTAGAAGGCAAGCCCGAAATCGTAATCAATCCCCATCACTTCTCCCGTGCTCTTCATCTCCGGACCAAGCATCGTATCGACTCCGGACAACTTGTTGAACGGCAGGAGTACCTCTTTTACTGCGACATGCGCGATATCGCGTTCTTCGCAGCCAAGATCGTGCAGTCTCTTACCGATCATCACCTTTGCCGCGATCTTTGCGATGGGGATTCCGGTTGCCTTTGATACAAACGGAACCGTACGGCTCGCGCGGGGATTTGCCTCGAGTACATATACCACGTTATGTTTGACCGCCATCTGGATGTTGACAAGCCCCACGACCCCAAGACCGAGTGCAATCTTCTTCGTGTGCTCGCGCACCATGCGAACGACCTCAGGTGAGAGAGACTGCGTCGGTATGACACAGGCAGAATCACCCGAGTGAATGCCTGCCTGCTCAATGTGCTCCATAATACCCCCGATGAGCACATCTTCGCCATCGCAGACTGCATCGACATCGAGTTCTATTGCATTCTGAAGATAGGAATCGATCAGGACCGGGTGGTTCTGGCTGACACGGACGGCTTCTTTCATATATGTTTCGAGCTCGGTCGCGTCATGGACGATCTCCATTGCCCTGCCGCCCAGCACATACGAAGGTCGGACGAGGACCGGATACCCAATCTTCTCCGCCTTATCACGCGCTTCTGCTTCCGAATATGCCGAACTGTTTGCCGGGCTGGGGATGTGCAGTTCATCGAGAAGGATGCTGAACCGATCCCGGTCTTCTGCAATATCCATCGCATCCGGGCTGGTACCAAGGATCTTCGTTGACAGCCCGAGCCGTTTGATCTCTTTTTCGATGGGTACCGCAAGATTCACCGCGTTCTGCCCGCCGAACTGGACCATCACGCCATAATAATGATCCTTTTTGAGGATGTTTGCGATGTCCTCAAGTTGCATTGGTTCAAAGAAGAGGCGGTCAGAAGTGTCGAAATCGGTGGATACGGTCTCCGGGTTATTATTGACAATATGGACTTCAACTCCCTCTTCCCGGAGTGCCTTTACCGCATGAACCGTGCAGTAATCAAACTCGATCCCCTGCCCGATACGGATCGGTCCGGACCCAAGAATGAGCACTTTCTGCCGGGTTGTAGGAACAATCTCGCAGACCGGTTCCTGTGTTGAGTAGAAGTAGGGGGTGGTTGCGGGAAATTCTGCTGCGCAGGTGTCTACCATTTTGTACGAAGGGGTTTGTGCCAGTGCTTCAATCTTGTAGGGGTCCAATCCAGTGATGGCAGCAATTTCCGTATCCGTAAACCCGTATTTTTTTCCCGCGAGGATATCAGAAGAGGTGTGGTGGCTGGCAAGGTATTTTTCCAAATCCACGATATTTTTTATTTTCTCTAAAAAGAACGGCGTGATAGAGGTGAGTTGCACGATCTCGTCAAGGGAAAAACCCTGCCGGAAGGCATCGAAGAGACAATGGAACCGCTCATCGGTCGGCCGTGAGAGGATCATCCGTATCTCGCTTGGACTCGTGTGAGATCGCACATCGGTATCGATCGAGCGCTTCGCTTTCATGAACGCTTCTTCAAGTGTGCGCCCGATTGCCATCACTTCCCCGGTACTCTTCATCGAAGTCGTAAGCGTCCTGTCTGCCCCCTTAAACTTGTCAAACGGCCAGCGGGGCACCTTCACGACCACGTAATCGATAGTCGGCTCGAACGATGCCGCTGTACACCCGGTCACCGTGTTCTTGATTTCATCCAGTCGCAGCCCGATGGCGATCTTCGCCGCCACCCGTGCAATTGGATATCCGGTTGCTTTCGATGCGAGTGCCGAAGAACGGGAGACCCGGGGATTCACCTCGATGACGCGGTAATCTCCCTCCCAGAATGCAAACTGGATGTTGCAACCGCCCTGTACGTCAAGTGCGCGGATAATATGAATTGCGGCAGTCCGCAATTTCTGGAACTCATCATCGCGGAGCGTGAGGATCGGGGCGACGACAACACTCTCCCCGGTGTGGATACCCATCGGATCAACGTTCTCCATCCCGCAGATGATGATGCAGGTATCAGACGAGTCGCGCATCACTTCGAATTCAATCTCTTTCCAGCCCATCACACTCTCTTCGATGAGCACCTGGTGAATACGCGAACGGGAGAGTCCGAGTTCAACGATCCTCATCAGCTCTTCCCGGGTGCGGGCGATCCCTCCACCGGCACCACCGAGGGTATATGCCGGACGAACGACCGCAGGAAGCCCGATCACTTTGATGGCATCATCAATCTGGCTAGCAGTATTGAGAATGACACTTTTCGGTACCGGTTCACCGATCTCATTCATCAGATCCCGGAACTTCTCACGATCCTCCCCCCGGTATATTGCCAGGAGCGGTGTACCGAGAATCTCCACGTCTTTAAGCGCTCCCATCTCGGCAAGCTCTGCGGTGAGGTTGAGTCCTGTCTGCCCGCCCATACCGGACAGGATACCGTCGGGTCTTTCTTTTTCGATAATTTTTGCGATAATATCAGCCCGGAGTGGCTCGATATAAATCTCGTCCGCTGTCTCGGGATCGGTCATGATTGTCGCCGGGTTCGAGTTGACAAGCACAACCCTGATCCCCTCTTCGCGGAGCGCCTTACACGCCTGAGTCCCCGAGAAGTCGAACTCCGCTGCCTGCCCGATCTGGATAGGTCCTGACCCGATTAACAGGACTTTTTTGATATCCGTCCGTTTCGGCATCAGGATATCCTCCTGAAGAGCCCGTCAAAGAAATGGGATTCCGTATCCCGTGGACCCCCGTGTGCTTCCGGGTGGAACTGCACGGTAGTGAGCTGGAGGTCTTTATTCTCAAACCCTTCCACGGTTTCATCGTTCACGTTGGTATATGTAACGATGCACCCCTCGGGGAGTGTGTCTTCATCCACCGCAAACCCGTGGTTCTGGGTGGTGATATAGATCCGCCCGCCGATGTGCCGGACCGGCTGGTTTGCACCCCGGTGTCCGAATTTGAGCTTGTATGTATCGCCGCCCACTGCAAGCGCCGAGACCTGGTTGCCCATGCAGATGCCGAAGATGGGGAGTTGTCCAAGCAGATCCCTGATACACCGTATCGCCTCTTTTGCCTGCTTCGGGTCGCCCGGCCCGTTACTCACAAAGAGCGCATCAGGTTTGCAGGCAAGGATCCGGTCGGCGGTCACATCGTGGGGAAAGACAAAGAGGTCGCCTTTTCGTTTTGCAAGGCTCGTGATCATATTCTTCTTGATGCCGAGGTCGATCACCGCAATCCGTTTCCCGCTCCCTTCCACATGGTACGGGGCTTTGCACGAGACATTCGGGATGGGAATAATATCAGAAATCTGCGGCGTTTTTTTGGCGAGCCTGATCGCCGCTTCGCCATCATCGCTTCCGGTGATAAGGGCAGCACGCATTGTCCCGTGCACCCGGGTCTTGATGGTCAGCGCACGGGTATCAACACCCTGCATGCCAAAAAGACCCTGTTCCTCAAAATAGGATCTGATGGACGGTTTGCCGGCAGGCTTCTCGCAGATCTCTTTTGCAACGCAACCAAGTGCGCAGACACGGGGGTTCTGGAAGTTCGCTTCATCAACACCATAGTTGCCGATCTGGGGGAACGTGAACATCAGGATCTGCCCGAAGTAACTGGGATCGGTGAGGGATTCCATGTACCCGGTCATCTGCGTATTGAAGACGAGTTCCCCGGCACATTCCCCCTCAACCCCAAATCCTTCACCGACAACAAATTCACCATCCTCAAGACCCAGAACCGCCTTCATGATTTCCATATCTTATGCGCCTGTCAGGTTATTAACGATAATGCAGGTGATAACCGGGCGAGGGTATGGTTTGTTCCTGCACAGGGAATATACATAAAAGGATTGACCTTCGATATTCCATTAACTCACCGGTTATGGAAAGTGAACTTCATGGGAACATTTGGAAGAAAGATTGTTGATACCGATGTAGAGGATCTGGCGAAACTCCTCAACAAGGCGTATTCCGATGAATGGCTCGCATACTACCAGTACTGGATCGGATCCAAGATCGTCCGGGGACCGAACAAGGAAGCCGTGATCGCCGAACTAACCCTGCATGCTACCGAAGAACTGGGACATGCCACACTGCTTACCACCCGTATCATCCAGCTGGGCGGCACCCCGGTGACAAAACCGCAGGACTGGTTCAAACTCACGAACTGCGGGTATGATGCGCCCGATGATCCATCAGTATTCAAAGTGCTTGAACAGAATATCAAAGGAGAGCAGTGTGCGATCAAGACATACAACAGTCTCTTAAAAAAGGTAAAAGATAAGGATCCGATCACCTACAATATTGTGATCGGTATACTCCAGATGGAAGTCGAGCACGAAGAAGATCTCCAGGCACTTCTCGAAGATATCAACGTGATGTTGAAGAAACGGTGATCTGGGCGTTTTTTCTCTCTCACTTTTTTCTGTTTTTTTTGAAACTCACATCCAGAACAACAGTTTCCCCTTTCCGAACGCGAGGGAAAACGGTTTTCTCTTCCCCGATATTCTGCGTGATCTTTTTCTTCATGGAGAGCGGAAAAAATCTCCGTGTTATGATCTGATCAATATTACTCACACGTCCCATCCCTGAATATCCCGTTCACCCGTCCTACATCCCCATTTTTATATAGTATTCACCGCAATTTCCCTACATCGGAACGTGAACATTCTATGGCCATCGAACACGTAAATGGAAAAAATAAGGGTACGGTCATGCTGTATGCGCTTACCACCTGCCAGTGGTGCGCAAAGACAAAAGAACTCTTAAAAGAACTGGGCGTTGCATTCGATTTCGAATATGTCGATCTTCTCGAAGAAAAAGAACAGGATGAAACCATGAAGGCTCTTGAACGGGTGAACCCGCACGGCTCGTTTCCCACCCTTGTCATCGATGGCAGGCGCTCTATCATCGGGTTCCGGGAACAGGAGATCCGGGAGGCATTCGGTCAATGAACACTGTTGTAGTGGGCGAATCCGATATTACCGGTTATTACGATGCACTGAAACGCGATGCTGAAGAAGGGGGTTACCTGCTCAATAAGGATATTGAATTTGTCAAAAATCTTGTGCGCGGGCTTATGAAGAATGAACGCAGGTACGGATACCGTGCCTGCCCGTGCCGGCTCGCTTCTGGTAAAAAGGAAGAGGATCTTGATATCATCTGTCCCTGCGATTACCGGGACCCTGATCTTGATGATTTTGGCACCTGTTACTGCGCCCTGTATGTGACGGAACAGGTCTTTAACGGGCAGCAGAAACTCACCCCAATTCCGGACCGGCGTCCACCCCGTACAGAGCGGAAATATAAAAAATCTGCCACGCCTTCCGGGACAAATTCCCTCTCATCCCTGCCCTACCCGGTCTGGCGGTGCAAGGTCTGCGGGTATCTCTGCGCACGGGAACAACCGCCCGGGGTATGTCCGGTCTGCAAGGCAAAGAAGGACCGGTTCGAACGGTTCATCTGATCCAATCCCAGTATTTTTTCCCTTAATGAAGAAAATTTCCGGGACTGGATGCGTCCTCTTCCTAACCCTGATATAATTCCCCGCCAAACATATCTGGCATGGCGGATACAATACTGGTCGAGATCGTCGGTTTGAAAAATTCCGAGTGCTCACCATTTCCCTGTGATGCAAAACGCAGCTGCGGGCTTTCGGGATGCTACCCGAAGGGAACACTTGCCGATGCTTTCTATGAGTTAAAAAAAGTCCTCCACGAGCAGTATGGCGATCGGGTTGACTGCCGGTTGACACTGATTGATGACGGGGTGCCGGAACATATCAAAAAGATCCTGATCACAGAATATCCCCCGATCCCCATGGTTCTTGTCAACGGGCGGCTGACACGGATCGGTCGGATTGCGCTCGGCCGGATAAAAGATGAGATTGAAAAAGATCTCTAAGATCACACAATTTTTGTGAGTGCACCCGTGTCCAGGTTGTAATACAGACCGTGCACCTGGATCGCCTTTTTTGTGAGCGCTTCTTTTACGAGCGGGTATTTCTTCAGGTGTTCGATCTGGAGCCGGACATTCTCCTGCTCGATCATCGTCGAACGTGCTTTGATCTCTTCCGGGGTCTTCGGTTTATTGATCTTTGTATCGACCCGCTGCTTGGCCTCGGTTGCATTGTTGAGCCAGAGCGGGATGTAGACATCATCCGTTTCTTTGTCAAGCGCTTTTATCGCACCGCAGTCCGAGTGCCCGCAGATAACGATATGCTGGACTTTTAAGTGTTTGACTGCATACTCAAGGACGGTCGCAAAATTCCAGTCATGGACCGGCGCGACGTTTCCGATATTGCGCTGGATGAACAGTACTCCCGGTGCAGCACTCGTGATATGCCCGGTCTGTATCCGCGAATCTGAGCACCCGATCCAGAGCACAGAGGGTTTCTGTCCCTTTGCTAGTTCACTGTAGCGCTCGATGTTATCCTTGAATACCGTCTCCTGGAATTTTTTATTTCCTGCCAGTAGTTGATCAATCATGTGTCATCATCTCCATCTCGCCCGGCATGAGCCGTAGCCATACCGGGTGCGGATGCTTAATTTTTCCATGGGTTGTAAATCAATTAACCTTTCGAAATTATTCCGGAGACTACCATCTCATGGTTTCCTGCTGGTGTAATGATCCCGCGATGGAACCGGAACCCGTTTGGGCATGTGCATTAGGGCAAGTGAGAAAAAGAAGGGCCTCACTGTTTCCTGAACCGGCCGAAAATAGCATGATATGTCTGTGTAAACACATTGGATGTTTTCGGGCGGAATACCCCGGAATTGACATACCGTACGTCTTCTATCGAGAAAAATGCTGTCGGATTGGTTTTTTCGATATGTGCCATGATCCGGGGGACATCGACCCGGTTCACGAGTGACAGGATCATCTTCACACCGCCCCGTGAACCTTTCGCATCCATACAGGTGGCACCGTAATGTTCTGACTGTAAATACGTGAAGATATTGTCATTGGATTCATCAGTTGTGATAATCCGCATGATTACCATGCCGATCGAGAGTTTCTCTTCAATAACGAGCCCGATGTATGTACCGGCAGCAAATCCGAAGGCAAATGCAAAGAAGTTGGCAATGTTGGCGAGATCGTTCATTATCACTTCCATGGCGAGGAGCCAGATCACGATCTCGAAAAATGCAATGATGGGCGCGAGGTACTTGATCCCTTTGGAGATGTAGATGACCCGGATTGTCTCAAGACTCACATCGCAGATACGGGCAAAGAAGATGAGGAGCGGGAGGATCACCCAGGTATAAATTTCAGGACTAATGACGAAAAACGACATATTTGTGCCCCGGATGAGGTGGGATACTGATTACACCAGAACAATTGAGAAAGGTTAACCAGTATTTCTATATCAAAGTTATTAGAAAATACAAGAAAATAAGAGAGATTATGGGAGATACTGGGTATTGTGCGGATGATTTCGCCCGGTTTGTTCACACGTATTTTGCCGGGTCGGAATCGAACTTCTTCTTGCAGCCCGGAGCACAGAAATAATACTTCTTTCCCTTGAACTCGCTCGTAAATTTTGCAGTCTTCTCATCTACAGTCATCTTGCAGATTGGATCGATCGCCACCTTCGCACCTCACTTATCTCCATTTCCTTGCTTCTGGTATATACCTTTTGAGGAGGAGAGACAGCGATACAACAGTCACTGAACTTGCTGCCATTGCAAGGGCAGCGAGAGCCGGGCTGACCATAATGCCGAAGAAGGGGTACAACACACCGGCACCCACCGGGATAAGCGCGGTATTGTAGGCGAACGCCCAGAAAATGTTGCCCCGGATCCTGCGCATCACTTTTTTCGAGAGTTCGATCGCCGCCACCACGTCAAGCAGATCGTTCCGGATCAGGATAACATCCCCGCTCTCGATCGCAATATCCGTACCACTCCCGATTGCGATCCCCACATCAGCCTGCGCGAGTGCCGGTGCATCGTTGATACCATCGCCGACGAACGCAACAATCTCCCCCGTCTCCTGCAACGCTTTTACTTCCGCAGCCTTGTCCTGTGGGAGTACTTCTGCGATCACGCGATCAATCCCAATCTGGCTTCCAATCGCTTCCGCTGTACGCCGGTTGTCTCCGGTAACCATGACAACGTGGAGCCCTTTTGCCCGGAGCTTTTGAATTGCTTCCGCTGTCGTCTCCTTCAGGGTGTCCGCGATCGCGATTACCCCCGCCAGCTGACCTCCGGCAGCGACAAGGATCGCAGTCTTTCCTTCCCGTTCGAATACGGTGATACGCGACTCCACATCGGCCGGTACCTGAACACCCTTTTCCTGCAGGAGCACGCGGTTGCCGACCAGCACTTCTTCCCCGAGCACAACCGCAGAAACGCCTTTTCCCCCGAACGTGTCGACCTTCTCAGCCGGTTCAATCTTCACACCCTTGTTCTTTACATACCGGACAACTGCCTGTGCGAGCGGGTGCTGCGAATCTTTCTCAACTGCTGCGGCAAGGAGCAGCAGGGTTTCATCAGGAACACCGACCGGGAGGATGTCAGTCACGTCAGGTTTTCCTTTGGTGAGAGTTCCGGTCTTGTCAAATATGACGGTCGTCACTCTCTCTGCTAATTCCAGCGCCTCACCGTTTCGTATCAGGATGCCAAGCTCAGCCCCGCGCCCTACACCGACAGTGACGGCAGTCGGTGTCGCAAGCCCGAGCGCACAGGGACATGCGATGACGAGGACTGAGATGAGTGCAGTGAGGGCAAACAGGAGTGTGGAATGCAGGACAAAGAGCCAGCAGACGAATGCCAGAGCGGCGATGATGAGCACAACGGGAATGAAATATGTAACCGCAGTATCAGCGATACGCTGGACGGGAGGTTTTGAACCTTGGGCATCCTCAACGAGCTGGATGATCTGGGCAAGCACAGTCTCTTTCCCGACTTTTTGTGCCACGACCGAGATCACCGAGTTCTGGTTGATCGTCCCCCCGACCACCCGGTTCCCTTTTTTCTTCAGTGGCGGCATGGGTTCACCGGTGATCATCGACTCGTCAACATAGCTCTCCCCTGCCACCACGTCGCCATCGACCGGGACTTTGGCGCCGGGCTTCACCACGACAATATCGCCAACCGCCACGTCCTCAATCGGGATTTCGGCTTCCATTCCATTCCGGATCACGGTCGCGGTCTTTGCCCGGAGCCCCATCAGTTTTTTTATCGCTTCCGAAGTCCGCCCTTTTGCCCGCGCTTCAAGGTACCGCCCCAACATGAGGAACGCAGCGAGCATGATCGCGGTATCGTAGAACATGAACTCATGGGTGAGGATGATCCCGAACGTCCCCATCACGCTTGAAACGAACGCAACACCGGTACCCATTGCGTACATGACGTCCATGTTGAGCGTGCGGTTGCGGAGCGCCATCCACGCAGCGCGGAAGATCGGGTATGCCACGTACGCAAAGACCGGTGCCGAGATTACAAGCATTATGTACCCGAGCACGCGCATGGAGATCGGGAGGGGCACCCACATTGCAAGCATGAGCGGGATACTTACCGCAAAGCCGATGGAGAACCGCATGAGCTTGTCGTGCAGGTCACGATCCCGTGCCAGATTTTCCGCCTCTTCGCTCACTTCCCCCGCAATCCCGAGATACTGGTAACCCGCATCCTCGATCGCCTTTTTCATTTCACCGGGCCCCGAGATCGAAGGATTGTACGTTACGTACGCTTTTTCCGTTGCGAGGTTGACGTTTGCGAGAACGACGCCGGGGAGTGCCCGTAATGCCGCCTCGATGGTCTGGACGCAGGTGGCACACATCATGCCGCCGATCTTGATCGTCACCTCCCGGTTGATCACTTCGTAGCCCGCATCCTTTACTGCCTTGTCAATTTCGGCAAGCGAGACCCTTGCCGGATCAAACTCGACATGGGCCGTGTCGGTGCCGAAATTCACCTGAGCCTTTGAGACAAAGTCGAGTTTTGAAAGTGATTCCTCGATATTAATGGCACAGGTGGCGCAGTGCATTCCTGAAATTTTTAATTCTGCTTTTTTCTTTTCAGGTTCGGGCATGTCATTCTCCTCTACGGGTCCGGTCGATCTGTCGTTGTCGTAATCTCCGTCTGTATCCTTATATTCTTATTGAATGAGGACGAGGATGCAACGGGAGAGAAAATCCGTTTACAATTATCCGGTCAACGATCGCAATCGCATTTCCTGACATTGAATTTTCACGGGGTTTTCCCGCAGAACTATCGCATACCCGCTGAGGAGTGCGGTCTGAAAAAAATGTGCCAATAGGTACCGGTATGCCGGAATTGCGGTACAATAAATAATTTTGTGGCACATGATGATATGACAGATATCATTTATCTCAAGCGTGCGTGCATAATTGTCCGGTTTTGTGTATACAAAACACAAAGATCGGAGGAGCATAACATCCTCTGTCAATCCGGCACGTGCATACCAACCTATACACGAGTGCAAAATGGGTGCAGGGTAAAGGGATACTCGCGTGAAAAATAATGAAATTGCCAAAATCGCTGGTTTCTTTTGCGTAATTACTATTGTCCCGTACATTTTATCGCTCATCCTCGCCCCACTCAACACCGCCCAGATACTTTCGCTTGTCATATTCACTTCATTTATTGCCGGTTCCTTGTTTTACTGGCAGTTCAGGAATGCATTTGCTTTCATCGGTATTGCCCTCCTTTTAGCCTTCAACGTGCTCGACATTGAACACCTGATCGAGTTCGCCCACCTGGAACTGATCCTGTTTCTTGTCGGGATGATGATCATCATCGCCTTTCTTGAGGGGCGGGGAGTGTTCAACTGGCTCGTGACGATCCTCATTAAACCGTTTTTTCACAAACCCTACCTCCTTATCGCAATCCTGTTGATGGTCGGCGCGCTCGCGGCGGCACTGGTCGATGAGGTGACATCCATTTTGTTCATGAGCGCGATCATGTTCAAAGTGCTGGATGGCTACGGCATTTCCGGAAGAAATGCACTCCCCTGCATCATGTTTCTGGTTTTCACGACAAACATCGGCAGCAGCGCTCTTCCTGTCGGGAATCCCATCGGCGTCATGATTGCATTCGGTGCGGGGATGACGGTGATGGACTTTCTCCGGTGGACGTTTCCCATTGCAATCGTCTGCAGTCTCATTGTTACTGCCATCGCGATACTCTACCTGAAACGAACAACACCGTTTTGCGTGCAGGAGAACAGTCTCACTTCCGGACAAAATCCAAAATTCGAAAGACTGCCACTCACCCGGGAAGTAAAGGGGGGCATCCTGATATTTGGCATTGTCATTGCAGGACTCATCCTCCAGAGTAACATTGAACAATTTTTCGGGCTCGGAAAAAATATTCTCCTCCTTGGGATCCCGCTCATCATTGCAGGGTTCGTCCTCATTCTCGACCGGGAACATGCGCACGCGAATGTCGAGAAAGTGGACTGGTACACCCTCTTATTTTTCCTGTTCCTCTTTGCGGCAGTGGGTTCGCTGCAGTATGTGGGGATAACCGGCAAGATCGCGGGTCTCGTATCCGGAACGGGGGGAGATCTTCTCGTAATGATGCTCCTTGTCGGCGGGATCGTCTCCGTCCTGACTGCGTTCCTTGACAATGTTCTCGCTGTTGCGACCATTATGCCGGTCGTTCAGGCACTCGCGGGAACAATTCCCCTTGCACCGGTCTGGTGGACAATGCTTATCGGCGGTACCTACTGCGGGAATGCGACGCTTATTGGTTCGACCGCCAACATTGTCGCTGCGGGTATGGTGGAAAAGAAGGGACTGGGATCTTTTTCTATGCTTGGCTGGATGAAGATCGGTATTCCGATTTCGATATTGACATTCTTTATCGCATTTTTCTTACTGTACATGCAGGTAGTTTTGTTTCACATTTAGGGCTGCGATAAATTCAGGGATTCACGGCAGGGTTATTAAAAAATGTACTCTTTGGCAATGATACAGCTATACGTACCGTTCTTGGAGCGTTGGGATATTGTCAACGTATGATCTCTACAGCAGATATGCATGAAGGATTGAATTCTACACGATTAATTATTTATAATCCGGATACAGACTTGATGTAATGTACCAACCACTGCCAAAAGCAACAACACAGTACGGGCAGGTACATACCGCGCTTGGTAAGCGGAAGCCATTTTTCGTAGTAATTTATTATTAAGCGTTTCTCCGGCATCCGGCGGAAACGGGAACTGATTTCTCAGCAAACTATATGGTGCAAATCATGGACATGTGTATGGAAGAATCGAGAAGTGAGTGGTTCAATACCCTGCCCTGCAATGGCAGGATCTACCGTCTCATCGATGGAGCAGTTGATGTGAGAAGCAAAAAGAGCCGGATCAGCGCAATTGTTGCTCTCGGGGCGAGCGGAGATCCCCGTGCGGTGCGTTCCCTTGTGGCCGCCTGCAATGATGCGGATCCGGAGATCCGCTGGCATGCAACTGAAGCGCTCTGGAAATTACGGAGCGGAAGGGCTGTCAATGCACTTGTTGAGCGGTTGAAGGATAAGAGTGAGCAGCCGCACACCCGCCAGCGTGCCGCTGATGCACTCGCGACAATCCGGAGTTTCAGCGCGATTGAGGAACTTAAAAACCGGTTGACCGATGCGGAAGAGGAGCCGGCAATCCGGTCGTACGTTGCAGAAGTTATGGAGAGGACTGGCATCCCATAAGAGGAGGGATTATTCCCGGTTCTTCCTGCAATAGCATGCCGGTTCAATCTTTTTTTAAATAAATCATTGTTTACTGTAATATATACTTAACACTGTCATGCACTGCAAAGTTTTTTGTCCATTTTCAAGAGATTAATCAGAAAATTCTGACCTCTTCGAAGAGCCGCCTCTTACCGGATTGGATTGTACTGACTTCTTCTCCACAGTTACAACAATAATTGATTGCTACTTACTCCTTCTCATTGACGACAATTTTGAACACAGTTCCCGCACTCCGGTCCAGTTCAATGGTACCGTCCAGTTGTTCAACGAGCGAGATGACGAGCCGGAGCCCCAGTGATTTGGTATTGCGCCAGTCGAGATCCGCCGGGATTCCGACACCATTATCCTTAAACAAGATGGTGAGTGTATGAGCCTGACGGTAAACCGTGACGGATACCTCTCCTTTTCTTCCATCGGGAAACGCATATTTTAAGGAGTTTGAAATGAGTTCATTAATCATCAGCCCGAGAGGGATGGCAGTGTCGGTGGCGAGGGAAATATCCCGAATATCCATCGTGAGCATGATGCCCTTTCCTTTTATGCCGAAGAACTGGAACAGGCTGTTTCCGAGATACGTGAGATAATTGCTAAGATCGATCTTCGAGAGGTCCGTGGACTGGTACAGTTTTTCGTGGACAAGTGCCATTGCCCGGACCCGGTTCTGGCTCTCCACGAATGCGGAACGAGTTGTCTCATCAGTTATGTAGCGTGACTGGAGGTTTAAGAGGGAGATGACGATCTGGAGGTTATTTTTCACCCGGTGGTGGACCTCCCTGAGCAGGACTTCTTTCTCAACCACGCTTTTCGTGAGTTGTTTTTCAGCATCGAGACGAATATCGATCTCGGCAACGAGTTTCTGGTTGATATCAGAGATATCGGCAGTGCGATCGATTACCATGCGCTCGAGACCGTCGCTGAATTTTCTCATGGCTTCTTCTGCCTTCTTTCGTTCGGTGATGTCCTGGAATGTCCCTATAAGATAAATGGTTTTTCCGTCAACAACCTGTGGCTGGCAGAGTGAACGGGTCCAGAGTGATTTTCCTTTGGCCGTGATGAACCGAAGTTCCATATCATACGCTTCACCGGTCGTAAGGGCACGCTGGATCGCGTCTGAAAGCTTTTTGCGGTCATCGGGATGAAAAAAGTTGATCGCCTCTTCTAACGTCGGCCTCTGACCAACGGGCACTTCATGGATATGGTACGTTTCCTCAGTCCACGTAACAGTAAGGGTTTCTGCATCCAGCTCCCACCCCCCGATACTGGCGATCTTCCCTGTCCTTTTCAGAAGATCTTCGCTCTTTTTCAGCGCCTCGTCCATCTGTTTGCGATCGGTTATGTCTGTTGCAATCTCAAGCCTCACAAGGTGCCCGTCAAGCCAGCGGATTGCAGAGTCGCGGCAGTCGTACCACTTTCTCGTCACCGTGTTCTGGAATTCCCAATGGTACACTCCTGTAGGATTTCCGTTACTATCAACAAGTTTGTCATTCGTGCAGAACGGGCATGGCCCTGACTGTCCGGACTGGATTGTCTTCCAGCAGGTCTGGCCTTCAACCTCTCCCCAGACGTCTTTCCCGTATTTATTGATGAAGAGGAGTTCGAAGGTTTCCATATCCACGACATACACGAGCGCGTCAAGACCCTCCATTACCGTCTTGAACCGTTCGAACGACCGCTTCATCTCCACTTCAGCCCGTTTGCGTTCGGTGATGTCAACACCTTGTGCAATAGTGGAGATCAGTTCGGCTTCAGCGGTCAGGATATTTGCCGAATTCCACAGCACGGTATGGGTGGTTCCGTCAGATGCAAGGATGGGGATCTCGACTGTCTCCCACCGTTCACCGGTCAGGGTCTTTTTAATCAGAGCAAGAGAAGTGTCCCTCGTCTTTTCCGGGAACAGGATGTCCAGTGGTTGCCCGATGACTTCCTGCTCAACCCTGCCGGTCAGGTGTTCAAACGCATGGTTGAAACGGGTAATCCGAAAGTCTGGATCCCATACGATAATCGGGGCATTGGCAAAATCGATCAGCTTATGGAGGTACTCGTTGGTCTCCCGAAGTGCTTCTTCTGCCCGTTTGCGTTCGGAGACATTCCGGGTATAAATTCTCACGACATTTAACTCATGATTCAGGGAAATATTTTCTGCAAATGTTTCATTGTTCAGGGTAATTTCCCGGTATACCTGCAACTCATTGGTTTCCCTGAGCATGCGTAAGATGTCCTCTTTATCTTCAGGGATAAACAATGCGGGATTTTCCGGAAGCCCCAGTTTTTTAAGATTTTCTTGTGCTGCAACATTGGAAAACGTGATTGTGCCCTGTGCATCCATCTCGATTATCGGGTTAGGGTTCAGCTCCGGGAAACTTGCCAGCCACCGGATCCATTTCTCTGCCCGTTTGCGCTCCGTGATGTCACGGATGTTACACTGGAAAATCTTCTTATCTCCCACAAGGTATGCATTGCTGACAAACTCGACGTCGATACTCCGCCCGTCTTTTGTCTCCAGGGGCAGATCTTCATATCGTATATAGCCGTTCGTTTTCAGCTCACTGTATGCTTGTTGGGCAATGGATTTGTCCTTGACAAAGCCGAGTTCCCAGAGATATTTGCCGATACAATACTCCAGCGGGTATCCCAGCAGTTCAAGAATGAATGTATTTGCATCGATAATTTCACCGGTATCCCCGTCAAGGATCAGGATCGCATCCTGTGCAGTTTCAAATAGGCGACGGTACTGGAGTTCTGACTTTTTTAGATCATTTTCGGCAGCAATTCGTTGCTCTTCGTGATCAAGTGTGACGAAAGCAAATGAGAGGTCCCGGGATTGTTCATCAAGAAGCCGGATAATCTGGTCAGTAAAAAATCCTGGTTCAGACGCATAAACGGTAACAACACCGGCATTGTTGGAATCAAGTGCGAAGGGGAATGCGGCGAGTGAACGATAGCCTCGTTCGAGCGCCCCTTCACGCCATGGCGCCATCTCTGGATCGCTCGCGATATCGTTACAGACCGTGAATGTTTTTGTGCGAAATGCGGTTCCGGTCGGACCCCGCCCCCGGGGGATATCATCAGTCGATATTGCGATCATGTCCAGGTACCCGTCAATATGTCCATACACCGCAACAGGTTCGATGAGATGTTTTTCATCATTGACACGTCCTGCCCATGCCATCGTAAAACCGCCGATATCAACAACAATCCGGCAAATCTCGTTTATCAGTTCCGTTTTATCATGGACACGCACGATTGCCTTGTTGGTCGCGGAAAGCACTGTGTAGAGCCGGCTGAGTGCGATAACCTGCATATCAGCCCGCCGATGGTCAACGGCTGCATGTATCTTGTGCGCCAGTTCGGCGAACTGCGACTTTGACTCGCCGCCTTTCTGGAGATAGAAGTCAGCACCGTTTTCAAACGCTTCTATCGCAATCTCCTCTCTGCCTCTGCCGGTAAACATGATAAACGGGATACTTTTGTCAGTCGCCCGTACCTGTTTTAAAAACGTAATGCCATCCATCTCCGGCATCTGGTAATCAGAAACAATGGCCTGGATCCCATTGGATTCTAACAGCTTGATTGCAACTGAAGCGGATGGTGTAAGTCACGGTAAATTCTTTTGTTTTCTCAAGATACAGTTTGGCAATATCAAGAAGGGCGGGCTCATCATCCACGTAGAGAACCCGGATTGCTGCTGTCATCATGCACTATTCCCACTCCATCTTACACAGTTTGCATATCGCTCACGGAGTGCCAGACAGTGTTATATTCTCCGTTACGAAGAGATTGACTGACTTGACTTGTTATCCAGTCGGAGGCTCGTTATGGTTTTTTCCATAGTTTCACTACAAATGGATGCTTGGGATAAAAAATATTGCAGAATCATAAGATTACCTGACGTAGTTCCGTAATTTCTGGATCCGTTGGAACTGGTCGTTTGCCTTTGTTATTTTTTCTTTTTCGATGCTGTTCACGATCTCGGCGATAGGTTTTGCCAGCTCGTAGATCTTTACCGGTCTCCCCTTGCCTGTGGCTTTGTTCTCCTGGCTCTTGATCCAACCCTGTTTCTTCAGGTATTGCATCACCGTGACTACCTCAAGATGGCGGAGGCCGGTCCCCCGGGCAATCGCACGGGAGGTAACTGTCGGTGTTTTTGCGAGAAACACGAGCACCCTGGCAACGTTTCTTTTGATCCCTATACCGAAGAGGAGGTTTACCAACTCCTCCTCTTTTTCCGCAAAGTACATTGCATTTTCCTGTCCCATACATCACCTCCGGATCTTGTTTGATACGCATCTTTTCAATGGGGGGGATAGTAACCCGGACAACCTTTTGGACAGGCTACTTTTACACCATTTGGTTGTATTATACTACCCGTGCCGTAACAAAGCGTACATATTTTATTCTTTAGCTTTTTCTCAGGCAGAACCACTTCAAATCCCACACGGATTTCCTGCATCCTGTAATTCACCTTCTCATCAGATTTTTTTTCCTGCACAACCGTACCGTTGAGGCGGTTCCAACGATGACTCACGTATGTTAACCCTGATATCAGGAGATTATGTGGATGTCTGACCGTTAATTTAAAAATTTACGTATATGCACAACATGAATGCACAACATGAACCAAAAAAATTTTAAAATCATATAATCATGCAATAATGATGGCAATCGAAAAATTTCAGGATGGCATCTCCCTCATTAAGGCGTTATTATACGAGCATCCGGAAGGGTTGAACATAAAAACCATTTCTAAAATCCTGCGCATACACCGTAATTCCGTTGCCAAATACCTGGACAGGCTCCAGAGTCAGGGCACTGTCACTGTCAAATATTACAGTTCTTCAAAAATCTATTCCCTTTCAAATAAATTACAAGCTGCTGCCGTATTAAAATTAGCGAAGAGCTGTGTAATACTGGTAAATCACGGGCTCTTCATCGTTGATATCAATGATCCCTTGTGTGAATTCCTGAAAATATCAAAAAAGGAAATTATCGGTAAAACTATTGAGCAGCTGCCATTTGTTATGCAAAGCCATCCTGAATTGCCAGCGTTAATAAAAGAGGGGCTGAAAGAAAAAGAATCCAGAAACCCGGTTGCGATTGTATCGGGCGATCATGTGTTCTCGTCTATACTCACGATCAGCCCGGTTTTTTTTGAAAACGGGGACCCGGGCGTCTCCCTTATGATCGATGTACCGGTTGAACCTGAACAAAATGGAAGTATAGAAACCGGATTCATTCCGTCGGCTCTCGAAATGGATGAAATTGAATACGTCTGCCATTTTGAACCTGACGGTACCATCACCTTTATCAATGAAACCTACTGCCACACGCTGCACAAGTCAAAAGCGGATCTTATCGGACATGAATGGCGACCGGTGATTCCTGAATCTGAATGTAAAATAATCAAAAGCGGTCTCGCATCGATTGATAAAAATCACCCGGTTATAACCCAGGAATTCCGTACAATAACACCCAGAGGAGAACATCGGTGGCAGCGTTGGAAATTACGGGGAATTTTTAATTCTGACGGTACCTTAAGAAAATACCATGGTGCGGGACTGGATATCACCGAATTGAAACAATTGAAGGAAACACTGAAAAAAACACAACTGGATATGGAGGAGCTTGTCAAGGTGCAGAGAGATGAGATGCAGGATCTCAACCGGCAGCTCTATGATGAAATCTCTCATCGTGAAAAGGCGGAGTTCCAGTTACAGTTTACCCAGTTTGCCATGGATAACGCCTCCTACATGATCCTCTGGATCAACCGTGAAGGGCGTTTTGTGTATATGAACACAAAAGCCCGGGAGGTCCTGGGTCTCTCTACCCGGCAGCTCGTCACAAAAAATATTTTTGATATATTATCAAGCGATGCACGCTTTTCCTGGAATGAGACCTGGAAGATTACCTGGCGTGATCGCCAGCTTACGATCGAAACCACCTTTACCACAAAAGAGGGCAAGGGAATTCCTGTTGAAATGGTTCTCAATTCCCTCGAATTCAAGGAAAAACAGTACTGCTGTTGTTTCGTACTGGATATAACCGAGAAAAAAAGAATATCAAATGAACTCAAGATAGCAAACCTGTATAACCGGAGTCTCATCGAAGCAAGCCTTGACCCGCTCGTCACCATTAATCCTGATGGAAAGATCAGTGATGTGAACGCTGCGACGGTGCGGGTTACCGGTTATTCCCGGGAAGAACTGATCGGAACTGACTTTTCGAAATACTTCACCGATCCTGAAAAGGCAAGAGCCGGGTACGAGAAAGTGTTCAGGGACGGATTGGTGACGGATTATGAGCTCAGGATCCGCCACAAGAGCGGGCACGTGACCCCGGTTATGTACAACGCAACAGTATACCGTAATGAATCCGGAACCGTTGCCGGGGTTTTTGCTGCCGCACGCGATGTCACAGAACGAAAAAAAGCAGAGGAAGAACAGTTGCGTCTGGCAGCCATCGTTGAACACTCAGATGATGCAATCATTGGCAAGTCGCTGGACGGCGTTATCCTCAGCTGGAATGCTGGTGCGGAGAAACTCTACGGCTACTCTGCAACTGAGGGGATTGGCCAGCATATATCAATGCTTGTTCCTTCACATCAACTCGATGATATGGAATATATTCTTGGAAAAATCAGAAATGGGGAACCTGTCCTTCATTATGAAACAGTACGCAGGAATAAAGAGGGCAGGGATCTCCAGGTATCTCTGACCGTTTCGCCAATAAAGGATGTAAAAGGAAATTTAATCGGCGTATCCACAATTGCACGCGATGTCACTGAACGGAAAAAGGCAGAGGAAACAATCAGGAGTGCCAATGCATATAACCGGAGTCTCATCGAAGCAAGCCTTGACCCGCTTGTCACCATTAATCCTGATGGAAAGATCAGTGATGTGAACGCTGCGACGGTGCGGGTTACCGGTTATTCCCGGGAAGAACTGATCGGAACTGACTTTTCGAAATACTTCACCGAGCCTGAAAAGGCAAGAGCCGGGTACGAGAAAGTGTTCAGGGATGGTTCGGTGACAGATTACGAGCTCGGGATCCGCCATAAGGACGGGCATGTGACCCCGGTCATGTACAACGCAACTGTGTACCGGGATGAATCCGGAACCGTCATTGGCGTCTTTGCTGCCGCACGCGGTGTCACAAATTATACATAGCGCTCTCGATAATTGAGCATAATTGAGTCAACACGGCATTTCGGTTGACTCCAAATGGAGAAGTGTGTCCTGACGGTTCTGGCACATCTTCAAGGTTTTTCTAAAAAACGCAGTTTAAAAACCGCTCTTCATCAAATTCCGGATGGCCAAAAGAGACAAAAAGGGCTCTTCGACAAAGAATGTGGGTTGAATTGAACAATTAATTCTCATACTTGATTACATGAAATTGTTACACCCAGATGCTATCGGCATGGTGTCTCGACGACGCATGATACGAGAATACAAGACGTTACAAATATTTTGGAGGGCTCCCCGCCTCAGGGCCCCTCCGGGGCACGGCGGGGCGAGAAAATTTTTTGCAATGATAGAAATCTAAGCGATTGGCATTCTGGAAAAAGTAAAAGAGTTGTATCTCCCAGCAACAGACGACAAAAACTCCTTGCCCATGCGCGACCTGCGAGGCGTCGCGCCGACCCGCATCAGCGGGAGGGAACTATCCCTCGCAGGGATATGGGGGCAGCAGCCCCCACGTATCGATTATCCGAAACTTACCCACACAAAATGACGAAGAGCCACAAAAAGTCACTTCAACTTCAGTTCAGGATAACTCGGGTGAATGATCCCGTATCGGAAAAATACCGGCTCATCCACTCCGTGTGTGCTTGTACTCCGCGAGCAGGGCTTGTGCATATTCAGCACTCTTTTTTGTCGGCACA
>Ga0315282_10004986_pt1 | contig 22816 bp, 20 predicted proteins | sample YL17G07_20_MG_FD_203693 | JGI IMG/M metagenome (GOLD analysis project Ga0315282, IMG submission 203693) | Sediment microbial communities from Yellowstone Lake, YNP, Wyoming, USA - YL17G07_20 | ecosystem: Environmental > Aquatic > Freshwater > Lake > Sediment | place: USA: Wyoming | collected... | reverse complement strand
AATCAAGAAAAAAACACAATCATAATAATGATTGAGACATTCTATGAGGGCTCTAGAGAAGACATTGTAAAGTCAGAGATCTTGACAGAACTGATAACTCTCGAAAAAGAGTTGCGCCCTGCTAAACAATCATGAACGCTTTCTCGCGTTTGAACTTGCGCAACGCTAATACTCCAACGCCGACTATACAGATTCCGATCACAATCAATGTAAGCGCGCGCGGCTAGATGATCAGGCCACATGTCTTCTTAGCGAGTCGGTACTTGATCTGTGATTCTGAAATGGCATCAGTATTGTCTCGACAGATGATAGGAGGAGGCCGATATAGGATTCAGCATCATAAGAATTACTTTTCTCACATAGTTCAAATGCTAGAACACGGCTCTTTGGAATTTTACCCTGACCTTTTGTTATTATATAGCTAACACACTCTCCTGCATTTGGAATTGCCCCCTCCTTTGCAAGTTGATTTGCCGCTATGGCTTGGAGGACCATGTTTTTGTATTCATTAGGATTCTTGGAGAGTCGTTTTCTAATAGTCAACTCTTCAAGAGGTATATCTCCTGATCTCAAGAGGTCTATGTATTTCTGGATGATTTTGTGGGTTAGCGTCAGCTTTCCTTGGAATTCTTCTGCGTTTTCAGCTTCAGAAAGAGCATGGATTACTTCTCTTATACACTTGTCAATAATCAATGGCGTATCATGTCTTCTTGTGGCAATGCCGCGATCCTTGATCTTTCCGTTTTTAAAGACTCCGTAATACCTGTTGAGAACTGGAATGCTCTTGTTGGTTTTTGAAGGCAGGAATACCATCCACCGATATATCCCTTCAAATGATAGTGGAAACCCTGTCGCTGCCTCGATTTCAGCGCGAAGCCTAAGATAGTCTTGTTCAGTGGCACCTTCCTTCTTCAGCCATAATGAGTCCACGATGCCATGTATCAGTCTGAATCCTCTACTCTCTGCCAGGTGAACTGCATCCTTCAGTATCTTTCTTGCGAAGGCACATGTGGCTATGTGCGCATCTATTCTTCCGAAACGAGCATTCTTGAATCCTAAGTAGCCGAATGCACAAACTAAAATCCACTTCAATGCAACTTGACGCATCTCATATATGCTACGGAGAACTGGGTCAGTGGTTGTCTGCTTCAGCTCCTTGTATTTTCGCCTCTTCTCCAAGAGGAGCTTTAGACTTCTTGGAACAATTCCTATGTGCTTCTCGCAGATATTGTAGTCCAGTTCAGGTACGCGATTCTTTGAATCTGGGCAGCATTTACAGCGGACCGTCTCACCACTCAAGTTCTTGTTCAGCATAATCATCGGGTATAGGGATGTGAAGTCAAGTTCACCTACCGATTCATGCAAGCCAGCTATGGGTTCATAGTAGAATCCTCCGCGGTCAGCTATGAGGAGCTCTCTGGCAGTCTTCAATTCCTCTGCATTCTTTTTCATCCATGGAATCAAGATGCCTAGACGATTTGCTTCGTAAAGCTGCGCGGAGGTCATGCTGGTTCCTATTGTTGTGTTACTTACACGATGAACTGGCGCCCTGCATAGGCGGGCGACCTCAATTATGCCATGGAGGCCACAATCTCTGTAAAGCATTGAGGTCTCACGGTCGATATGGATCCTTCCCAGTAGTCGGGTTGGAGTTGGACGATAATGGACTCGTCCATAGCTAGTGTAGGTTTGTCCTTTTCGAGGGGGGACCCCGAGTCTAGTTGATTCGCGGCTGAGAATGAACTGATCCGTGACGCCATTCACCGTCGCCCTATGGTCAAGGTATGGAAAAAGGAAGTTGTCACCGTTGGTCGTGTAGATTATGTCTGGGTCAACTGTGTTCAGGGTATCAGCAAAATTGAGAAGATTCTGTTGTTCATCATGACTGTTGATATGGTAGACTTCATCCTTGGAGTTTATAGTGATGGACTCAATTGGGGAGTCCAGATTAGGCAGTCTGCTCCTTTGTTGGACTTTAACAGACAAATCGACTTCGCGGAGCGGCGGAATATCATAATCTATAGAATTTAAGTCATCATCAAGTTTCCAGCAGATGTTGCTATCGCTCACAGTGGCTCTCACATAGCCAAAGGGGCAGATGTCTTTCTCGTACATGTAGAGTTGGCTTGATTTCACATCGACGTTATATAGGTCGTAGCGGCTGTAGCGACCGTAAACTAGGATCTTTTCAGCCAGATACTCAGCGTTACGGTTCTTTGGTACTGGAACCTTCAGAACTATAGAAGGTTCTTGGTCCTCAGGGCTGATGAACTTCTTCTCGAAGCCCATGCCCTCAACATTCAGTTGTTTGGCGAGGTTGACTAGGTCACTGTAATCACCAGCCACAAAGAGAAATTGCTGCCAAGAATCGGTTAGTCTAATCGATTGGCCATCTGGAGTCTTCAACCAGACAACCATACGGCCGTCCTTTGGGTATAAATCCAGTATCCATCCTTCAATGTGTCTGATCATTTTTCTCGAGGAGATTGTGTATTCGGTCAACCTTGTCGCATAATTCTTTCAGGCGCTTATGATGTGCAAATAGAATTGAGAGGAACATGCCTTCAGTCTTTAAGGGAAAGGTCGCTGCGCCAGCAGCTGAGGCGTATCTTCGACATTCATTCATGAGATCTTCAAAAATTTCCCTCGAATCGATACGCAGTGAATCTTGAAACTTTCGCCACCGATTAAGCTCCTCTTCAAGAATCATTCTCCATGAAGGGATTGTTCTGCCCATCTTTCAGTCGCCTATAAGGAACTCTTCCAAGACTTTGGGCACTGTTGTTTTGATAGTGAACTCTTCTTCTTGACGTGTTGGATGCTTCTCGAGGAGGGCTTTGTGGCCACACCCTTCTTCAAGCCTTAAGACGATGTCTACTCTCTGTCTGATTGCTTGCAAGAATGGGTCTGAGCATGATTTCTTCTCGTGTGGGCTTGTCGCTAGCACTAGGACTTTCTCAAGTCTGGCGGTTGTGATTAGCGAGTTGGTTGTTATCTTGAATAGATCGAGGCTTTCAATTTGGTTGGCGTCGGGGTCACGATATAGCTCGATCATATCGGATATGATGATGAGTTTGGCGCTTCGTTCTTGAACTTCTTTAGGTAAGATATTTGTTATGATCGAGGTTAATTGGTGACATGTAAATGCGCGTGAAACAAGTATTCTGTCCAGAGCTTGATCAATACATATTGGAAGCTTTTCCGCTGCATACTGTGCTATAAAGTAAGGGTCGAATGTGTTTCCTCCGTCGATGAAGATAGCTTTCGAATTTAACCCGCCACGGGTTGGTTCAAGTTGCACTTGGAGGCATAGTAATTCTGAAAGTGTCAGACATTGTTGTGAACCGTATAAGAAAATGACTTGCCCAGGACTTAGACCTCTAATGAATTGGTCAAGGTCTCTGTCGCCAAAGAATAGATGGGGGCCGGTTTGAAGTTCACTTACTGTGCAAAACCTCACCGGGAGCTGCTCGTCTGATGCGGCTTTTAAACCGCATCTACCATGTAGCTCTGAATTCCTCATGAAAGCTGCCATTTTCTCACCGGCATATGTATCTGAAGAAGCAGAAACGAGTCCTGCCTGCAGATAGTGCAGAGGCGAATCTGTTTTGGTTGCCTTCACTCTCTGCACATATCTTCAGATGAGTGCGTTCAGTATAAGCGAGAGAGGTCGGTGAACCGATTCAGAAAGTAAGAACGATTCTAGTTCGTCAATGGCATCGATGTGATCAGTGGTGTCTCCTGACACTTGTGAATAATTCCAAGATCGATTCCATGTATTTTTTCATGGCCAAGGCGGGTGTTGATGTTAGGCCGATTAGTGTAGTTCTTCCTTTGTCTTTGGCTGAGATCTTTGTCGAGATCAAGCCTGTTGCGCTAAGAAGCTTCAGGTACTTCCAGAATTGAGTATGTTTCTTGGCGGGGTAGGCATATTCTTCGCAGGCTAACTTGTAGGCCTTCTCAAGTTCATCCATACTGGCATAAGCTAGGTTGCTTTCCTCTAAGCAGCGTGACAAGGCAAGCATCATCAATTTCTCATCTATGGAGAGCGATGCGAGGTATTCATCTCTAAGTGTGGGGTTGACTGCGCTGGCGGCTTTTCGAACATGCTCAGCCGTGACTTCTTTGCTTTCCTCAGAGTCAGCGTATTTGCCGGATCTCCAAAGGAGTTCTATCGCATATCGTGCATCGCCACTCGATGAGGCCAAGTCAGCTGCGAGGCCTATTGTGTCATCTTGAACTGCGCCCTCTTTGAAGGCTAGAGAAACCCTGTCCCTCAAGATAGTAGATAGCTCTCGGGATGCGTATGGTTCCATCTTGACGAAATTCTGCTGTAGAGTACTTATCGTACTTCGATCCAGAATCTCCAGATACTTGGGATCTCTGAGTATACATATTAGCGACAACCGTGCAGGTGCTGTGGCTCGGTCTTCCTGTATTCTTGTGAGCGCGTAGATTGCTGAAGTATCGGCTGCAAGCAGAGCCTCAAGTTCATCCAAAGTCAGTATCAAGGTGAGGTTTTTCTTATCAAGAACATGTATGATTTCTTGCAGCAGTTCTTTTGATGAAAAGCCTCTCTTTGGAAAGCGTTCTCCAAGCTCACCCATCACTATCCGAAGGATTGCAAATAGACTTCCTTTACACGCACGGCAATTTACGTGGGCGTAGCGTAGAGCTATCTTTCTCTCTTTTGCAGCCTTGACTATACCTAATCCGAAGCGTTGAGCAATTACCGTCTTTCCCGTACCTACAGGTCCAGTTATTAGAACTCGTTGACTTGTGGAGCCGGGTTTCTCAAGGAGAGGTCTGAGGAGATGTGCCAAGAAGGCTATCTGATCCTCCCTGTGCGGAAGCCTTGTTGGAACATATTCTAGTGAGAGCGGGGTCTCATCTTTGAAGACTGTCGGCTTCAACAGAACCTGTTTTATCAGATCATCTGCGTCTTTTGTGGCTCCGTCAGCCGTATGATTTCACCTTGTAGGCTCAAGGAAGAACAGCCTATCCCTTCTATGAAAGAGAATATAAACGATAGAGTACGGTGAAAGATACATAGATAGATACTGCAGCATGCTTAACGCGATAGGTGTCGACGGATGCTTCCATACGGATTTATTCAGTGGGCAGTTACGGTTTTTTCATGACGTTTGGTCTTCTAGCGCGCGCTTCAAATATTCGGTGAATGGTCATGTATTGATCTAGCGTGTGCTAGTGTGCTGTTAGTCTGATCCAGTTTCTTTTGATCGCGTATGCTACAGCTATTCCGCCAATCCATCCTATCAAGTATCCATATTGTACGAATGCGCATGAGACTGCCACTAGGAAGACTATGAAGAGGTCCCTTCCAACATCAACGTCCTTTAATGCCATGGCAAGCTCAAGTGATGCGAAGAAGAGAATGACTCCGAGTACAGGTGACGGAATCAGACCAAAGATAGTTGTCAGAGTATTTCCAAAGAATATGCCGAGAACCAGCAAGAGGCCACCAATGAAGAATAAAGCAGCTGCTTTTCTCGCTCCAAATCGATAATGTCCTGCCAACCCACCAGCGCCATGACACATCGGGATTCCACCAGCGAATGCAGAGAAGATATTCATGACTCCTAAAGTCAAACCCAGCCGTCGAACTGTAACAGTCTTCTTCTCTGGAAATAGAGAATGTGCAAGTGAATCAGTTGCGATCACTGAATTACCAATGGTTAACGGTATCTGTGCTATTCCCAGTATTATCAAACCCATCCAGATATCTGAAGCTGCAATAGAGGCATTGAAGGATGGGAGACCAAAATGGACAGCAAGTCCTGCCAATGGAATGCTCATTAGCGAGAGTAAAATTCCTAGAGGTAGAATTACAAACATCGGTGGAATCCTTCTATTTGAGTAGAGAAGGAGGACAACTGCAACGCAGATAGCGGCAACAATCCAGAAGGGAATTCCAACTATGAAGAAGGGCAGGCTCCCAACCTTCTGCATATAGGAGGCAGCTGTATTCATTAAGGTTAATGCTAGCCCTAATTGAATCCCACGTACAACGCTCTTTGGAGTAATCTTGGCAAATAGATCAAGAGACCGTGTTAAAGTCAATGCTAAGAGAATTACGCCAATGATAAGCGCCGCACCACGTATCACGCCAAATGATATGGCGCCAGATATCGCTAAAGCAGCAACGGCCTTCATGGGTTACCGGAACAGGCAATCTGTAGACCAAGCCTGTGATTATGTACCACAATCCAAAGACAGTGATGATGCTTACCGCATCCAGTTTGCATACAGCAATCATACCTATGACTAGAGGCGCAAAAGTTCCAAGGTCTCCAAAAGCGCCAGCCAACTCATTTCGGTCAAGTTGAATCGGTTCTGACTGCAATTCCAAAATCCCGCATCCACCTATCAGTAGCGCTTACTATTTAAGACTTAGTAACGCAACATGCTTACCAATAGAACCTGACCTGTGCCAGCGCGCGCTGCCCTCACCCGATGGATCAAGCTCCACCGCTACACAGCAGAACCCTTGTGGCAACCAAATCTAGGAAGGATTTCGAGAATCTCCGAGCCCAAAACTTGCACGGGCGCGCGATCGTATGAGAGAACAATAAGCGGGGGAGGTCTGTCTCTCGAGTCAAAGCCAACATGGACATGTCAGCATGCGCTACTGGCGTCCGAGGTCTGCATCTAACAGGTTTGAGATCTCACTTCGACCCTTAACGCTTCGTCAGAACTGTAATTCTCCAGCTATGAACCTTCTAGTTGTTTCATTACTTGGGTGCGAGAAGAAATCCTGAGGACTTGCATCCACTATTATCCTGCCATAGTGAACATGAACTATCCTATCCGATAGCCGTTTTGCCTGATGCAGGTTATGAGTAGCCAACATGATTGTACAAGCGTCTTTTTCTCTTATTTTTCTGACAGCATTTTCCAAAATTACGGCGTTGGCCGGGTCTAGATTTGCTGTGGGTTCGTCTAAAAGCAGAATTTCAGGCTGCAGGACAAATGCCCTTGCCAAGGCAATCCTTTGCTGCTCTCCACCTGAAAGCCCTCTCGCTCTCCTCTTCTTGAAGTCTGCTAGCCCAACGAGATTCAGTGCATCAGACATCTTTCTTTCCGCATCCTTCTTGCAGATTCCTCTGATCGCCAAGCCAAACTTGACGTTACCATAGACGCTTGTGCTGAACATCACCGTCTTCTGGAATACAAGCGTCGCAATTTGACGCAACTCATGTGAAGTCATCTTTTTGGAGTTGAGAAATATGCTGCCTCTGTTTGGTTCCTCCAGGCCAGCTATGATCTTCAGTAGACTTGTCTTTCCGGATCCATTCATTCCTAAGAGTGCTACAATTTGACCGGTTTCAACTTCCAGCGTCACAGAATCTAGTGCGTTGATGCTGCCGTATGCTTTGTCGATATTCTTCAGTAGGATTCTGCGAGCCAAGATTTCAGCTCCTTCTGAGGACGTTGATTATGATACTTATTGAGAACACTATTGTCATTAGGATTATCGCGAGGCTTATACTCAGTGCCGTTTCACCCCTGGCGGTTTCTAGTGCTATCGCTGTCGTCAGCAATCTTGTCACGTACCTAATGTTGCCTCCAATCATCATTGCAATACCGAGCTCAGCAACAGATCGGTTAAATGATGCAACAATAGCCAGTAGGACTCCTGATTTGGCTTCCCTCAAGACTGCAAAGCTCGTCTGAAGGTTCGAGGCCCCTAGGGTTCTCGCGAGATCTCTGAGATCAAGGTCTATGGATTCTACGGCGTTACTCGTGAAGCTAACCACTATTGGCGTAATGAGAATTGATTGCCCTATTGACATACCGAAGGGGGTGTAGAGTAGGTGAAACAAACCTAAGGGGCCACTCTTCGATAGAGTAAGATAGAGAATCAGGCCGAGGGCAACTGTCGGTACACCAAGAAGCGCATTGAAAACTCCCCTAATGACTCTCTTCCCAGGGAAAGACGAAATCCCGAGGACAAAGGCAAGAGGTAGACCCCAGGCACATGCCATCAAAGTGGCCAGTCCCGACACGTACAGGGATCTCAGCGTTACGGAGATGACCTCAGGATCACCCCTCAAGATCAACTCCAATGCCTGACGAAAGGCTTCCACGAATGTTTCTAGCATACAAATCACAAGAAATGAAAATACTCAGAATCCCGAGCGCGCGCTAGAATATTTTTTGATAGAGGCTGTCTGAGCCGCCGGTTGTGAAATTGATCTTCACGTTATTTTCTTTCTCAAATGTCGGTTGGTGTTTCCTTACTACCTTGCTCAAACTTGATGCAACAAAAACCTGTAGCTTGCTGGCTATGGAAGGTTGTTCAGGCGTTAATGGGACGCTGGGTACTGGTTGCGACGTGTAGAGATCGCCTTCTTGGTATCGATATTGGCTTGGGCAGTCGGTCCCGTTGAAGTAGGCGGCCTGTACAATCCATTTTATCAGTTGAGTGTTGTTTCCGCTTCTGAGCAATTTGACATAAGGCGCGAATAAGGGGTTTCCATATTCTGGTCTTCCATAGTTGTCAAATAGATCTTGACCTTTGTTCGATAGCATGTATCTTATGAAGGTCATTGAGGCGTTAAAGTTCGACTTTGCAACCTCGGTCTTTCTTGGATTGTTGGCTATTACACTGTAAACATTGAGCGTATTCTTTCCTGCTTCAACATGGACTACGAGATCAATGTTCTTCTTATTGTAATTCATCAGGTAGCTTCCGAGGTCTGTCAGGGTGTAAGCTCGTTTCTCATTCGCCAGCTTCAGGGTTGCGGTCATGCCTGACCCGGCTTCTAGATACCACTCCTGTGTCCTCAAGATCGTCGCGTTGAAGCCGGCTGATTTCCAAATGCCTTTTTCTTTTGAATGTGTTCCAGAATCATCCCCTCGAGATACCCATATCGCAGACTTCTTCTCGCCAGCTGCCTTGATTTTCTTGAAAGCATCTAGAGCTGATGCCCCTTTTACTCCTGCAGGATCTTCTTGGGGACCAACTATTACAAAGAAGTTGTATGCTACGACTTTGCGGTTTACCCCATAGCCGTCTTGGAGGAATTTGAGTTCACGAACAGCGTCGTGAACGAGGATCATATCCGCATCGCCCTTCATAGCGGTCTGTATGGCCAGGCCAGTTCCTTGGGAAATGAATGAAACAATGATCGCTGGATTGTCTTTCTCAAACTCTGACTTTAGCAGGTCAAGGAAACCAGTCTCGTATAAGCTAGTGGTTGTTGAAACTATGAGATTTTGCCTGGGTGTTTTCGCCATATTCAGGTAGGAATATGAGCCGACTCCTAGGACTACGATGACAATTATGGCTACGGCAAGTAGCTTCGTTCTTTGACTGATCCCTTTCCCAGTGCTTTTGTCTGACATTTATCTCACGTTATATACGGTGAATTATATCGACATTGACCGATATGTATTTATAAAAATACCGCTCGAAATTCGATTGTGAGATTAATGCAACAAAGACAGCAGTTGCATCCCTCATTCAAGATTTGGCTTAGCGTTAAGGGTGGAGATTTGATAGGGAAAGGCGGCGTGTCTCTACTCAGACTTATCGAGAAGCATGGCTCAATCAGAAAGGCCGCCAAGGAACTGGGGTGTTCATACAAGTTCGCTTGGGATCAGCTGGAAGACATGGAGAGGAAACTAGGGACTCCCGTGGTTTTGACTAAGCGTGGTGGAGCAACAGGTGGCGGAGCCGAGTTGACGAGAACTGCCAGGGTTCTTCTCGAGAAATATGATAAGATTGAGAAAGGCGTTCGAAAAGCCATTAGGGAAGAGACAATCTAGCGCGTGCTGCTATCCTTCTTTTGCTGTACAAGGTTCGCAATGCTAGAAGTGGGACTAGCACATAAGTTGCCGTTGACAACAGTGCTGCAAACAGAAATGCAACTACAGATGCGAGGGCCGAGTTGACCACTGAAAAAGTGGAATACGTGTAGGCGGTCATATGTATTGTTCCAATGAGTGGCAACAGAAGAATTCGGAATGTGGGTTTAACAAGATCATTACTAGCAATGAGTCGCGCAATTGGCGTTGACCATGAATAGTAGAAGACGTTCCATCCGTTTACAAGCGTTCTTCCGAGTTCATTTGAACCAATCATATCGTCCCTGACGTGTCGCATATAGACAACTTCAGGAGCCATCTCACTCCCATATGCAGCAGTGGCAACGACACATCCCTGACGAGGTTGCGAGGTCGAAGTGGTGGACGAGGACTCTGACGTGGTGGAGGTGTACGTGGATGTTGTGGAGGAGCTTGTAGAAGAGCTTGAAGTTGAACTTGACGATGTAGAAGAGGACGTGGAGGATGACGTTGTAGATATCGGTGTCTGAATTAGTCCGGAGTCCACGTAGGCTATCTGAGTTCCAGCAGGATAAGAACTTGAAGTCAACACGGAATATCCCGATATTTTGCCGACTATGTTCTCTTCATTGAAATATATCCAGAAATACTCTTCCTTACCGGAAAGAATAGTCTTGTCATGGATCTCGCTGTAATTGGCAGTCAATAGGATTCTGCCGCTTGCGTCGTAACAAGAAGCAGCAACATTGTTCTCTTTTGCAGAAAACGTGCCGTTGTTTTTCACCCTCCCCTGAACTATGAACATTGTACCGTCGGAACTGAGTCCTCCCCACATATATGTGAAGTTCAAAACGCTGCTATTTAGCGAGCAGGCCCCTTCGGAAAAGTGCTTCACATTCAAACTATAGTGGTCAATAGTACTGACCTCTTCTGACGAACTCTGCCTGGAGATCTTGAAAGGAACCGTTCTGTCTGGAGGCACCGTTGGAAGCATTGGACGCCCTATCGTAGATGAAGTACCTATCACTTTTCCATTCGAGTCATATAATGTCAATTCTATGTCGACGGCCGAAATACACACGTCGCCGGCATTCCTTATCTCACCAATCACATAGAGATTTGCTGACGTGTCGTCATAGTAGTATGAATGATTCTCACGAATAATCACTTGACCTGCAGCACATACTGGATATGGTTGTGAAAGAATCTGGACACTGAGTGCCGACAACATCATTAGTAGACCTATTGTGCTCAGACTGCGGATGAGGGACAATAAAAATACCTGATTGACTGTTTATGTGTTGACATTGAATTTAAGATTAGCGCGCAAGTTGAGCCTAGATTAGCACTAGTGGCGCGCGTTGTTAATGGTAGAAAAGGCGTCACCATGCCCCACAGGGAAACAGCTGCTAGTCTACCGAAAGGCAAGAAGACAGAAACAAGAATCATAAACCCTCCGACAATCCTCAGGAAGCGCGCGCTTCGTTAACGCGCGCAATGAGAAAACAAGACATAATGTGATTGCGAATGCTATTTAGTCAGGTAACGCGCTATACTGAAGATTGGGTAAGTTGAACATAGTATGTTTGGTTTGCTGGACCCTAATTCGTGTGGTCTTGCAAGAGAGAGGAGGAGCTTCTATTCATGCAACGTTTGCAATGCGCTTGCCTCAAAATTCGGCAGAACATCACGCGTGATGCTTAGCAACGATTCAGTTTACCTATCTCTTCTCATAGCGGCACAGCGCGATCAGATTCCTTACGAAGACTTCACACATCATTATAGATGCCGACCATGGTCTAGACAGTCGTTGTGTCTGACAGACTTCGAGTATCCCGCTGCGGTCTCAATGTTGATCAGCGGAGTCAGACTTCTCGACGACACACATGATGTCGCTTCCCTTCAATCTAGAGTTCTGTTCGCCCTTAACCGGTCAAAAATCAAGGCAGCTGAAGAAAAGCTTGGCGAGCTCGGTCTAGATCTACCCTCAGTATCTGATTTACTTAGCGAGCAGCACAGACGCGAAGCAACCATCGGAAGAGAACTAGGTTACTATTCAAGAACAACGGAGGAGATTTACTCAAAGATCTTCTCTCACACATCTACGCTGGCTGGCGCGCAGTCAAACTCAAATCTTCTGGCTGAGGTCGGCCAACATGTTGGACGCATAGCCTACCTGCTCGACAACTATGTTGATTTCCAGAACGATAAGAGCAGAGGCGCGTTCAATCTATTCAACAATCTATCTTCAATCGACCCTCAGAACAGGGCGGCTGGCAGTGCGAGGCAGTTCTTGGAAGAACACGTGAATGAAGGTTTGCGGGGCATACAGGAGAGGATACTCGAAGTCAGACTGCACCGACTCCAACCAACAATCAGGTACATCGTCACGGACGGCCTGAGGCTGAAGGTGAGCAGAGCGATTGCAGGCGCTGGGAGTCTCTTGCCCAGAGCCACCTTCTATTCCGCCGCCCCTGCAATTGCAGCCGTCATGCTGAAGGCGTCTTCGAGTGATGATTGTTGTGACTGCAACGCTTTATGTAACGACATTTGCCAGCGCGAGATGAACCAAATTATGAATCAGTTACTGGAAGCTGCGGTTCGTCGTTTTGGAGAAGGTGCGGTCGCCGCCGGCATAGCTATTGCAGCAAGCACGCTTCTATCAGCGCTAACCTCTCACCTTGGAGCGACCACACCGCCTCCCCATGAAGAACCTGGCCCTCCCAGCACCGAAGAACAAGGGCAGCCGCCGGACAAGCCGCCAGAGTCAGTGTCAGAAGGAACCTCACAGCCCCCCCTCGGAGCCGCCTCCGGAAACCACGCCTGAAGAACCACGAGATCAGGAAGAACCCCGGCAGCAAACCCAGGAGACCCCGAACACCGTCCTCAGCCCAGATGAAATAAGACACACCCTGGTTGACGGTCTCTCCCGCAATAGAAGCCCTGAAGACATTAATGGAGACTTAAGAGATCTGAACTGGGCGCAAGGAGGGTCCGGAGATGTGGACCTAACAGACCACGGAGGTCCCCTAGTGACTGTCCGGACACAGAGTGGTGAGGAAATGACGGCCACCCAAGCCGAGGCTAATAGATACAATAGGGCTTTGAATGAATTGAATCGGATAAAAGAGCGTTCCGAAGAGATCCATGAAGAAATGACTCGACTCGAAAATGAATCTGCTGCATGGCGAGAGCAAGAAGCGCCAGGGTGGGGATGGAAACCGATCGTGGACAGGACGCTTGGAGGAACAAAACAGCTCTCGGAAGCCTACAGAGATTATCAGAACGAACTTAGCCGAATTGACCAACAATATCACAAACCAGATCCTAACGACACTGACTTGCCCACGTTAGTAGGAAGAAGAGGCGAATACGAAAGACGGCTTATGGAATATGAACGAAGACCAGAAGTCATCGCAGAGAGGAATCGGGCGTACACTGAGTATACGCAAAGAGTAGACAGACTCACCTCCGGCCGTTATGAGCCAGGCGATCGAAGTACAGTCGGCCATGGAACTTTAGGGCCGGACGGCGAACCCCAAGTACCTAAAGGTCCATTGAGCGATAAATCCGCGTTTACAAGACCCGCAGCGGAACTTGAACGCATCCAACGACAACAAGAGGCCCATATCAAGGAATTGAAGCAGCTCGAGATCGAAAAATCAAAGGCACGAACACAAATGGATCTTGCCGGTATAACTGATCGTCAACGCATCCTGAATAAATACGGAGACCAAATCTCGCGTACGCGTTATGGGAGCACAGGAGAATAGTGTTTTTCGATTGCACGTGACAGCGCTCTATCTGGTAAGTTTTGGAAAATGAAGCAAGTGGAGAATTGAATGTCGTGAGAATCGTCTTGGAGTGTGAGGAAGATTAACAAGATTATCAGCTCCGTCCTCTTGTTCGTTGCGGGAACTGGTCTCAGTCTCACAACCGGGAATTTCATCATCACAACCGTCGTGTGTTTCCTCCTCGGCCTCGTTTTAAATAGGGGAGGCAGAAAGCGTCCACAGAAGGTTGTTTCGGAGACAGCACGCCCACAGCCCAATCGGTACGCTCAAGACTCTTCGATATCCAGAGAACTAAGTGCGGTCAGACGATGCGGCAGTTGTGGCGCAATGGCAAGGCCAAACATCAAGTATTGCGAAAAATGCGGATCCAAAATAGAGATGACCATGGCGTCATCTACAAGAACGGATAGACCTGAATATCGCCCAGAGTACATATGGAACAATTTAGAAAGGGTATACAACGAGAATGAAGCAAAGTACGTGACTATCGTCCAAGACCTCTTAATGATTGATCAATGGGGAAAGTACTGGTCTATTGGCGCTCGCAGTTCAAAATGGTACACTTATGAGTATGGAAAATGGGTCGTCGACCAACCTGCCGGCATGATGCGCATAATGCGCAGAAGAAACTCGATTTTGGGAATAGGCCCCGCTGCCAAAGCAGCTCCCGCGACTATGAGAAGACCTGCTAGAAATAACTGTGATTTCTGCGGTGCAGAGGTTGTTCCATCGCATGATTTCTGCATCAACTGCGGACATAGGTTAGTTCCTCGGCCGTGACAGTGACCTGTTAGATTCCTGATTCTTGGTCGAGCATCAGTCCTGCGGAGGTGCTCATCCTTAGGGTCCTTGCCGTGGACTGAGAGTCTTCTTGAATTACCTCGTGCTTGTCTTGCGCGCGCGTATTGCGCTTGCTGGACCGCACAGAAGCACATAAAGTTGATTAGATCGCATTGTAGTTCTCTGCCAGATGCTTCTTGCCCAAGGTTAGTAGGAGAAGGTTCATCTCTGCAGCAGTAGGTGGAGCGATAGTTGCGGCAGGCGCCTTTGGATATTCCCAGTATATCGAAAACATATCCCGAACCAATATGTCGTCACCTTCCCCCAGCCAAAGTGCACGCACCACCACTCAACCCCCGCCGAACGATGCGTTGACTCCCACAACCGCACCACCAACCAGTCTGCCAACCCCTCCAGGGAACGCGGCCTACTTGGCGGTGACCCGAGGCAAAGACCCAGTCAGAATCCTCCAGAAGGCCGTCACGGCGTTGGGCGGAATGGAACGCTTTGTCAAGCCAGGGCATAGTGTGATAATCAAACCCAATATTTGCGTTGACTATCGATCCTATGAATACGCGGCTACCACAAATCCCGAAATAGTCAGCGCCTTGACAACACTCTGTCTAAGAGCTGGGGCCAAACTAGTCAGAGTCATGGACCGCCCTTTCGGCGGCACCCCAGAACAGGCATATGCTACCAGCGGTATCGGAGAAGCGGTTCGTGCCGCTGGTGGTCAGATGGAAATAATGAGCGGCGTCAAGTATCGAGAGGCGCCAATCCCTTATGGAAAGGACATCACGCGTTGGCCAGTCTACGGCGATATCCTAGACGCCGATGTCCTCATAAATGTGCCAATAGCCAAACAGCATAGCCTTTCCCGTCTGACATTGGGCATGAAGAACTTGCTAGGAATCGTTCAGAACCCAAACAGATTTCATTCTAATCTAGGTCAGCGTCTCGCTGATCTTGCCAGCATTGTACGGCCTGCTTTGACAGTTGTTGACGCAGTGCGCATTCTCAGAGATCATGGCCCCACAGGCGGCAGCCTTGATGATGTGGCCACTACGAATACTGTGATAGCTAGCCATGATGTCGTTGCCGCTGACGCTTACGCCGCAACACTCTTCGGGTTGACCGGTTCTGACATCTCCTCTGTTCGGGCCGCTGCACAAATGGGTCTTGGAACCTTGGACTTGAGCAACGTAAAGGTTGAAGAAATGACTTTGTAGTAGCTTTAATGGCAGCTGAACTCCAACTGTCAGAGAATAGACCTTCAAGTTACACTGCATTACACAGACTACGCCCTGCAGTCCAGATAGCCGTATTCCTTTTTTTTCTATATCTGCTCCTGAGTACACGTCGGGAAGTTGTGACCTTTCTTCCACAGAATCTCTTTTTCCAACTCGACCCCCTAACAGCCATTTCGGCAATGTTTGCGAGTCGAAGTTGGATAGGATCGATGGCATTGAGCGGTTCTATCTTGGTAGTTACCTTTCTAGTTGGCAGAGCTTGGTGCGGTTGGCTCTGTCCGCTGGGAACCCTCCTTGACTTTGCACCAAGGTCACGTCTCCGTCGGAACAGTCTGGTAGTCGACTCACACTTGCGCAAGATCAAATATTCTCTGCTCCTCGCGATCCTGTTAACCTCTACACTGGGCACTCTGACCCTGCTCATCCTGGATCCGATAACATTGCTGTTCCGCGCCCTGGCAAACGCGGTTTTACCTTTGTCTAGTTCATTCATATTGATGGGGGAAAAGTGGGCCTACGGGATCGTATCACTCCAACCAGCAGTACAGTGGTTCGATAGCATTGTTCGGAGCACATTGTTGATCGAACAGCCATTCTTACTAGCCAATCTGACCATGGCTTTGTTGCTGGCATCTGTGTTGGCGCTCAATGTCATTTATCCACGCTTCTGGTGCCGATACCTATGCCCTTTGGGCGCGCTTCTTGGTTTAGTATCTGTAATGGCCAGAATTCGACACCGAGTGGATCCAGAAAGGTGCATCAGTTGTCAACGCTGTGCCATTATATGTCCTACGGGCGCCATAGAAGCTGAGAAGAAGTTCTTAGCCAGTTCTACCGAGTGCATTTCCTGTCTTGATTGCGTTGATAGTTGCCCAACAGAAGCCATAGCGTTCCGCGGTCGATCGCGATCGCATATACCCTTAGATAGCAATCCGCAACGAAGACGACTAATGATATCTCTAGGCGCAGCAATGGTCGGACTTGTTCTCATTAGTGTTGCACCCATATATGGTCGAATGAGATCACGGTCTGTAAGACCACCCGGCACCAGCGAAGAAGAATTTCTACGGAAATGCATAAGGTGCGGAGAATGCGCCAGGATCTGCCCTACAGGAGTGATACAACCAAGCCATTCGCCCTTGTACTTGGAAGGACTCTGGACCCCACAACTGGAGACACGGCTTGGCTATTGTGATTACTCATGTACATCGTGCGGCCAGGTCTGCCCTAGTGGAGCCATTGCAGAGTTGCCCCTTATCGACAAGCAAAAGACAATCATCGGCACAGCCCGGATCGACAGGAAAAGATGTCTTCCATGGGCAGAAGACCGCGAGTGCATAGTCTGTGAGGAAATGTGCCCTGTACCGCAGAAAGCCATTCGACTTGAGAAGAGAGTAGTTGTACATTCATCCTATGAGGTAATTACACTTCTTCAGCCAACAGTCATACCCGATTTGTGCATAGGATGCGGTATCTGCGAATACAAATGCCCCCTAGACGGAGAAGCTGCTATACGAATTTACCCCAACAGATTGTGAGCGCAAGCTAAACTCTTACGCTTTCGAGTTTTCATGCATGTAGGCCTCGTCAAAAAGTCCTGTTTCCATTTCTTAATTCGACCTACCGTGTTTGTGGCACACGCGCGCTTGAAATACGGGGTGCATACGCGTAATCGTCCAGCCTCTGCTGGGAAGGATGGCCACCCAGCCTCATCATACTGTCTGCCTTACAGTGCATCCAGAATAGTCGCTCAACGTATTTCCTGTTAAGGGAATTTGGGGCCTGAATTCTTGGCTTGGCAATTTCTCGGATATCATATATGCCTCTGGAACGATTCTTGGAGGCTGTCCAGATCCCTGCGCCAAGACGAACAATGTCATATATTCGTTTTCCTCTTGAGTTGAGCGATACGCCGGATCTCCCCTTCCTTGGTATTTCGGCCAGCAAGATAACAAAGTCAAAAGAATTTCTGTAATTCTCGATCTGCTTTACTGCCCCGCTTATAGGATCTCCAGAGCTCTTGTATTCAAATGCGTAGAATCCACCATTTCTGTATGCGGCAACATCTACCCAACGACCCTGATCATGAGGGGTATCATGGCATCCGCAGCTTAGCTCGGTGGGGTATACAAGATAGCCGATTCTCTCAAGGTGTTCAACTAGGAACGCATAATCTGCAACCATACGGAGACTCGACTCCAAAATGACTCTTACAGAGGTTTAAGTCAGAGAGGATTGCGAATGACGAGATTCCTGTAACCCAGTTCTCCAGCTTTCTCAGGATGTGCGCGCTAGTAGGAATCTGTTGCTTCTAGGTAAGTATGTGCGCTTACATAACTACCTCAGGTAAGCGTTATATATTACGTAACTGCGAATTAGCGGCTGATACCAGGAGAGCGTGGCTATGAAGCGGAGAATCGGCATTCTACTAGTGTTGTTGGCTGCTGCCAGTAGTGCCTTGGCAATATCAGGCTACAACTTCTTCCAGTACTCCAATATGCCAAGTGCAGTCGTAAGTCCTACAGTCTCTGCCCAGCCGACCTCAACGGTACCTTCACTAACCCCCACGCCAACGGAGCAACCTGTCAACAAGACCACCTCAGAACTACGGATGTTTGTTGCTGCCAGCCTCGCCAATGTTGTTAGAGAACACGCTCAGGAAACGTTTGAAAGGGAAAACAACGTTAGGATTCTGCTTAATCTCGGCGGATCCGACACCCTCTATCAACAAATAGCCTCAGGTTCACCAGCCGACATCTACATGGCCGCCGACTTCAAATGGACCTCCAAACTGAAAACAGACGGACTTCTTGACAACAATCAGTACTGGAACTTCACAACCAACAAGCTCATCGTCATTCTCCCAGCTGACAACCCGAAAAACATAACCTCTCTACAGGATCTAGTTCAACCGCACACCAAGATCGTTGTTGCAGCATGGACAGTACCCGTAGGAAAATACACCAACACAACCCTAACCAAGATACAAAAGACCTGGGGCAACAGATCCGATCCAACCTACAAAGGACCACAATGGGAACACTATCGAGACAAAATCATGAACAACATAGTCTCCTATGAACCGTCAGTCTCATATGTGGTAACAAAAGTCCTTATGGGCGTATGTGACGCAGGCTTCGCATACATCACCGACGTAAAGTTCCAAGGACCCAAACTCCAGTACGTCGAGATCCCCCAACCAGTAAACACGATAGGCTACTACGGAATAGCTGTGATAAAGGACACTGTCAATCGTGATTTGGCAGTGAAATATGTGAGATTCTGGCTTTCAGATGAGGGTCAGAAGTTGCTGGGTGAATATGGCTTCGGTGCCAAGTAAGCGCGCGCTTCAACATAATCCTCCGTTCCCAGCGCGGTGATTATTTCGAGCTTAGGGTTAACTCGTTTTTCGGTCAATCAGCTCAATAAGAGTCCCGTCCGGATCTTCAATAAATGCAATTGTTGGGCCTTCCTGACCAAGTCTGAAGGGCTCATCCGTAATAACGACTTTCTCTCTGCGCAACATAGAAACAAAGTCGTTCATATTATCGATTTCAAACGCGATGTGATCAAACAACCTTTCGCCGTAATCAGCCTGGACGAATTTCTTTTGATCACGATAGAAGGTCAACTCAAGCTTGGCACTCTTCCCCTCAGGGTCTTGAAGAAAGGCGATCTCTGCATTGTTCTTAGGTATTGCGCGTCGACTAGCTAGCCTAAGGCCCATTATTCTTGTGTAGAAGTCAATCGATTTTTCAATATCACTCGTCCGAATACTGGTGTGAACGAACATCACTATTCCCGAGATCTATTGAAATACCCTGAAATAAAAGCTAGCGCGCCAAACTCGCTCTCAATCAAGATTCAAAAAAGTCTGAAAAGGGGGGTAATCACGTCGATTTGTGTCCACCCAATGGACAATAGTGCGCGCTTTTATGCCATCTTGTTACACCAGAAACAAGAAGAGCCCTATTAAGATGAACGCAATTCCTGCCACCCTACCAACTACATTCTTTTTAATTCTGGTCAAGATGAACCGACCCAAGTAGACCGCTATTACTGTATTTACGGCCAATGCTGCCATGGTTCCAGCCAGAACCATTACGGGATTGTAGTCTATTGCGTACAAACCTGCAGCGATCTGTGTCTTATCTCCCCATTCAGCAAGAAGAGTCATGATCAATCCGGAGAGAAGGGGATTCTTTGAGTATGCCTGACTCTCACTGCTATCATCTTTCTGTCTCAGCATCAATATTCCAAATATAACAAAGATAATTCCGGAAAGAGGTTTCAAAACACTGATTGGGAGTAACTCTGCTACGGAAGAACCGAACAGAACTGCGGCTCCGTCGACAACTAGAAAACCCATCATAACTCCAACGAACAGTTCCATGTGATTCTTTGTTCTTGAGGCCAGAAGCAGGACTGATAGCTGGGTCTTATCTCCTAGCTCTGCAAGACCGACTGTGATCAGAGGGAGCAGTAGATCGGCCATCATGGGACGCGTCTAGATTGCGGATTCATCTAAGCTTTATGCTCTCACCGACAAAGCCACACACACAAATCAGAGCTCAACGGTTCAATTCCAGATGCTCTCACCAGCTATGGCGACGACGACGAACTCTAACGCCTCGCTACGCTCGCCGAGAAATACACACACAACGACGCGCGCGACATTTCTAGGATGAAATTAGGTTAAACGCACGCCCCATCACGATTGCTTAAATATTATTTCTTGTTTATAGGCACTGCCAATGACTTGATTCCTACACGTAGAAAGAGCTGCACGGCTTCCCGTAGCACGCGCGTTGAGCTCCAGAGGGTTGGTGGTATGGTCGTTTCAGCTAGCAAGTTGAGAATCCGGAGTCATCCAGAAGTCTATGAGCCTGCTGAGGATTCTGTCCTTCTGGCGAATAGTTTGGATATTGGTGCTGGGGAGAGGGTTTTGGAGATAGGTGTAGGGTCAGGTTACGTCTCGCTGGTCGCCTCTCAGAGGGCGGCTTCTATTGTTGGCATAGACATCAACCCGCACGCTGCTCGACTGGCTAAGGCTAATGCCAGGTTGAATGACGTAGCGAATGTTGAATTCATTGCGGGTGACCTGTTCTCTCCGATAAGGGGCAGGTTCAACCTCATACTCGTTAACCCGCCTTACCTTCCGGTGAAGGGAGGCGCCGAGCGGGATCCCATAGAGCTGGCGTGGGATGGCGGAGAGGATGGAATGCGTTTGACTGAGAGATTCATCAATGAAGCCCATGATTACCTGGAGCCCAATGGGAGAGTACTCATGATTCAGTCCTCGCTCTCTGGATACGAGGAAACCGTCAGGAGCCTGTCTGGAAGGGGTTTTCAAGTCAAGATATTGGCCGAACAGAAGCTTTTCTTTGAAACCATCTATCTCATCGAGGCAAGGAGATCATAACGTTGCGCACGCTAGTTGGTTTCTGATTTTCTATTCCTGGGTTATTTTGATTGCCTTGGGTGGACACGAGATCTCGCAGGCCATGCAAAAGATGCAGTCGGACTCTAGCGGGCGCTCTGGGACTTGGAGTCTTAGCCTTGCTTGTCGGTCTTAGCGAACTGGGAGGACTTAAGCTGCCATTGGTCCCAACAATAGTAGTAATCATTGGCATCTTCATAGTCGCAGAAGCAATTGCAAAGAAAGAATCAGGCTAGGCCGATCTTGGAGGCGAGAATCCCAATGAGCGCGTGCGCTCATTTTCTTTTTTCTCACCTCTGTTTGTTTCGGGAAAATTTGGTTGGCCCCGAGGCTTCCGCTCAAAGAGGGGAACCAAAATGCGAGAGCCAATTGGGAAGTGTTGGTGAAACATCCATTGCTTTTAGCGCGCGCTGCTCTCACGCAGAAGCTAATTCAAATGCACCATAGGTCTTCAGGCTTCAAACGATATGGAATCTTGAAACTGATCGTGTTAATGATTAATTCAGCGCTTCCTATGTTGTCTCTTATTCAGGAATCTCAAGGTCTATTGAATCACCGGGGAAGGTCTTGCCTGATATTGCGGGTTCGTGGCAGGGCAACAGGTGCTTTGGGCTTTTGAGCATACCGCGGATTTTCCAGATACTCCGATACCATGCATAGTGATCGTACACAATCCCAGAGGGGACGCCTACTGGGCCGTAAGGTTCTGGAGCGGGTGTTATCTTCATGTGTTTTGCTTGCAGATCTAACATCCAAGACATTTTGGGGAAGAGATTCTGATAGATATTCACGATATCTCCGGGGATGATGTATGTCCCATTGGAAGTATCCACTGCTACCGTCAGTCCCCCGATGGTGTGACCGGGGGTGTGGTAAAGTCGAATACCTTCTGTAAACTCGCCTTCATCAGTTATTTTGAAGCAGCGAGATTTTTGAAGAACAGGAATGACGTCGGGGTCGAAGAGTTTTCGGACCCGCATCGAGGGAAGTGGGTCTACTAATTCACCCCATTCATCGTAATGAAAAACATGTCGGGCCATAGGGAAGAGATGGCAGTTCCCCGCATGATCGTTGTGTAGATGAGTGTAGATTACTGCCTCGATCTCTTCAGGGCGGGCAACATTTTTCTCCAATGCATCGAGGAGAAATTTCTCTCCTCCTTTTGCAGGAGCTCCGGCCCATGCTTTTTCGATGACGAAACGCGAATTGATACCGGTGTCCACAAGGATCTTTCTCGACCCGGAAACTAGTAGATATCCAAGGTATGGCACTTTAAGAAGTAGGTTCGCGTCGAGGCCTGGTGTGAAAAGCCCTTTAGGAGTGGTTAGCTCTCCTAAATACAAGACATGGATTTTCCAGTTCATCTTGCTTTTACTTCCTTGTGGCTTTGATTCGCTCTCGACGCGTACTATAGTCTTTGCGTACGCTGTGGAATGTGCCTCAATTCTTGTATACCATAGCTTCTTTTGTGAGCGTTTGAAGGAATTAGGCTCCGCAGATCAAAGAGGCGCTTGTTAGTGCGCGCGCGTACTCACGGCAATTGTTGTTAACTCTGTTTTGGCGAGCGTAGCGAGCAGTTCTTCTTGGTGGTGGTGTCGAAGTTTGGTGCGGGGAGTGGGATTCGCGCACCAGTTTACCAGTATATATAAAGAAAACCTACTCCCCTCATTAAAGGATACGCACACTAAAAGAAGTAGTAGGAGTTCGCTTCAGTTAAGAAACATTTTAGAAACATTTCTTCA
>Ga0315282_10004985_pt1 | contig 22817 bp, 27 predicted proteins | sample YL17G07_20_MG_FD_203693 | JGI IMG/M metagenome (GOLD analysis project Ga0315282, IMG submission 203693) | Sediment microbial communities from Yellowstone Lake, YNP, Wyoming, USA - YL17G07_20 | ecosystem: Environmental > Aquatic > Freshwater > Lake > Sediment | place: USA: Wyoming | collected... | reverse complement strand
ATATCCGCTTATATTTCTAAACCTCGCCTATTTGCCTCCAATCCTGCATTATCCTAAGAATTATTTGAGCCATATATAAGCGCGATATAAGCTAGCTTAAAAGACGCTCATATCCCGCTTAAATCAACACAACGCATAATATGCGCCTTTTTTCTTCCCAATCATCTTGAATATGCCTTTATTGACAAGGCTGTTGAGTTCATGCCTAGCTATATCGTGAGTGGTTTGATTGATTCTTTCATAGATGTCGTTTGTTATCCTCCCTTCTCTCCTCACAAAGTCTATCGCGTTGATCTCTTTCATATTGAAAGACGGAAATTTCAACTGCTGGTCGCTGAGAACTATGTTCATCTTCCCTGTCACACCGAACTTCTTTGCTACAAGATTAACTACATTCGCTCCCAGTAAACTAGAGACAAGACTCCCCATGCTCACTCCAAGTTTGAATATTCCCAACTGTGAAAGAAAGACTCCACCGAAAGTTCCGAACAGCATGTCAACAACAAACTCCATCACTATCCTCCTCCAGCTCAACTGTATATCGAGAAAAGAGCTGAACGTTTTATACATTCCCCAAACTATCCTCAGTATCGAGCCTAACAATATGTAAGGAATTATTGCGGCAAGCACTTCCAGCATAATCCACAGGCGACAGTTTAAAGTTAAATTCTTTTTGGCAGTGCTCGGATTTACCACTGAAGGTAGTGGTATTCTTTTATATGGCAGTTGAAGAAAGGCTTAAGAATACCGCAGGTAAAACGCGAATAGAATCCAAATTCACTTCCCAATTCAGAAATTTACAACTAAAGACAGTTGCATCAATTGTTATTTTTCTTCTAATATATGTTCTAGGAAATTTTCTTGCTGATATAAATTTCCTTGAAGAATGTAGATACCTCAAAATATCTTAGGATACTTCAAGGCATATGCGGGAGGGGCTCGACGAATATAAAACAACTAAAATAACTATGAAAACACTTATGTTTTTCAAATTTAGTTTTTATTCTTCCCACTGAACATCTCCTTGTCTTATTGCTTCTTCTATGTTTATTTAATTACTTCTGTGTAATAGTTATATAGGAGAATAAAAAATGGGTAAAAAATATCATACACATAAAGTTGGGAAGAAAACATACTGTCATTCTAAAAGCACAAAGCATAAAGAAAAATAGGAATATTTTCTATTGCGCAGAATTTTACTTGCAGATATTAATAGCCAATATGTGGGATAGTTTGTACTGGAGCAAGGAACATGAATCAAATTGAAGAAGCAAGTAAAATGTTTTGTCCAAATCATGGTAAGCTAAGCTTTGATCAGATTGTAATAAAAAATAACATATCCATCTGTAAAAAATGCTTAGCAGAATTAGAATTTGGAGAGGTGAATTGGTGATGAACAATACAAAATTAAAAGAAGAACCAAAAATTTGTCCATATTGTAAGCAAAAAATTTATATTTATTTTGATGAACATGTAGCAATCTGTAAGCTCAAACATTAAAGTTATATGAATTCATATTAAATTCCAAGGTGTTCACCTGAGGACATAAGTAACACATTTTATAAATATCCTTTCAGACCCGTCTTCCCTTTTAGATGTCACAGCTTTAGGGTATTTTTGTTTTAATCTTTCAAACTCTTCATTCGTAACATCTTGAATTTTTTTATCCTTCATTCTCTCATGCCTTTAGGAATATAATAAATCGATTGCGGAGTTAAAATAGTTATTTGCCAAAGCCCTAATTTAATTGATGCTCAATATCGAAATCCACAACATGGTAATCACAGTTCAATTTTCAGATAGGATAGACCTTGATAAATTAGCCAGTAAATTGCCGAACGCCGAGTATTTTCCTGACAATTTTCCAGGTGTGGTTTATCGTATGAAAAACCCAAAAGCAAGTTTTCTTATATTCTCTTCAGGAAAAGCCACATGTACTGGTACTGCGTCTGAAAAAGATGCAAAGGAAGCGATAGAGAATATGTCAAAATTGTTGAAAGATATGGGGATTGATGTAAAAATTCCTAAAATTGAAATTCAAAACATTGTTGCATCAACAAACTTAGATACGAGATTTGATATCGATAAGATGGCTTTTGAACTAGAAAATACTGAGTACGAACCAGAAACATTCCCAGGTTTGGTGTATAAAATGAAAGGAAGTGTCACTTTTCTTATATTCGGCACAGGAAAAATAGTTTGTGTTGGAGCAAGGTCCACCAAGGATATTAAAGAATCATTTGACCGTCTTGTTAAAAAATTGAGAGAGATTAAAGCACTAAAATGATTTTTAAAAGTGGGAACATGAAAAGTTGGATAATAGAAAAACTAGAAAGATGTTTTGGAAATTTGAACCCATGATATTCACGCAGAATTAGATTTCTCATCCGAAATATTCTTTCGAGTTATCCAGATCTCCTTGAAGAAACTATGCACACAGGAGGTATTACCTAGAACTATAAATTCTATTTGGGTTTAAATTTTTAATATTCCTTCTAATTTCTAGATACTTGTGAGACAAAATGACATTGCTTCCTTTATTGTATATAAAGATGGAAAAATACTTGTTGAAAAAAGAAGATTGGATAAGGTCAATGATCCTGGGAAGGTTCTTCTACCAAGCGGTCATATTGAAGTCGGCGAATCTCCAGAATTAGCATGTAAACGAGAGTTAAAAGAGGAACTTGGACTGGACTGTGATAAATTTAGATATATCACAACACTCGATCATCGTGCCGAAACAGAACAGCAGACTATCTATTTCTTTTCATGTGAAGGTTACACTGGTACTGTTAGGAGCAGGGAGGCTGAAAACATATTATGGATAACTCCTGACCAGCTTGATATTTTAGATGATGAAATTGACAGGATTGCTATTAGAAAATATTTACAAACAAGAAGATAATAAAATATGTAATTTTTTCTAAAAATTTTTTAACTAGTTAAATAGTTTTCATTTTTTTCTTCTCTTCGGGGAAATACCTCTTGCTTATCCAGATCTCCTTGAAGAATTCTTCCTGCTCGGTCTTTATCTTTTGATTCTGTTCCAAATGTAGCAAAGGAATGAAGTGATAGACTATCTCATCTCTCTTCCATTTATCAACTATCTGTTTGAACTCCAGTTTGTCCTTCTTCATCTTTTCCATAAGATCATCTATCTCCTTCATCATCTTGTCTATCCTCTTTGTTATATCCTCCTCAGTTATCTGAGCCTGTATCTGGGCCTGCCAGATTTTCCTTCTTTCAGTCTTCTTCTCTGTGACAACCATCGCCTTTCTCAATGCAGTCATTAATTCATCTAAAGTGACCTGTCTCTTGGGCATCCTCTTCATCGGCAAACCAAGTTTAACCAAATCAGGATCAATTCCCAAATCTATTTTTTCTTGCTGTTTGGCTATCTCCTCCACACTCTCCTCCTCTTCAAAGATGGAAAGATAGTCTGCTTTTAGTCTCAGCAGAACAGCGGCCACAAAAATAATCTTCGCAGGAATCCTGAAATCCACTTGTTCCAGTTTGTTTATGTATTTCAAAAAATTCTCAGTGAGTTTTATAAGATCGACATCCCATGGATTCAGATTTTCAAGGCTGACAATCTGATAAATGACCTCCTCCCAGCTTTCCTTCTCGATTATCAGTTTCAAAATATTCTCTTCTTCGCTCATTTCTTGGGCAACTCCAATCCAAGTATCTTCGACTCCCCTTGAGACATGGTCACACCATAGACAGTATCCCCTTCCATTATCATCGTATCGTTGTGAGTGATCATGATGAACTGGGCAAGTTTGGACAGCTCCTTGACCATCACCGCAACTTTTTTGCTGTTTTCTTTATCCAGAGCGGCATCCACCTCATCCAAAATATAGAATGGTGCTGGTCGATATTCTTGAACTGCAAACAAGAAAGCCAGTGCTGTCAAAGTCTTCTCCCCGCCCGACATGGAATCTATATTTAATAAAGTCTTCCCGCCAGGGCTGGCTTGGATCAACAACCCGCTCTCCAAGTTCATCGGGTCTTCCAGCTCTAAGGAGGCAGATCCTTTGGTCATCCTCTGGAAAAGATTCTCGAACTTCTGGCTCATTTCTTTCAAGCAAGAATAAAACACTTCCCTTCTTTTTTGTTCGATCTTTTCTATCATATCCATTACAGCTTTCTTCTCTTCCAATATCTTCTCATACCTGCTCTTGTATTCGTCAAACTCTTTACTGAAAGTCTCGTATTGCTCTATGGCCTTGAAATTCACAGCCCCAAGTCTGGCCAATTCATTCATGGAAGTGTTGATCCCGTTCTCCAGAGTTTTTACTCCCTGATCTAAAAATTTCACATCTCCATATTGCTGAACCTCTATCTTTACATTTTCTAATTCCGCCTCAATCTTCGCCTTGTTTATAGTCAGTTTGTTCAAATCTGCCTGGACTATCAGCCTTTTTTCATAGGCCAGTTTCCTCTTCTGCCTAAACTCATCGAGCTCTTTCTCCGAATCCACCTTCAGTTTCTCCAGATCTATGAACTCCCTGGCCTCTTCGGACTTGGAAAATTCTTTGAGTTTGTTCTCCAGTTCTTTAATCTCTTCAGCAAAAGTCTTCATCTCTTCCTCGAGCTTCGATTTCAACTTCCTGTATTCCTCAATTTCATCCCCGACCATCTTTTGAGCAAGCTTCTGATGTGTCCTTATCAAATATCCTCCAATCATGGCTCCAGATCTTTCTATCAGATCTCCATCCAACGTCACCATCCTGACCTTCCCGATTCCTATAGACCTGGCTATATCCAAATTCTCCACAACTACAGTATCGCCAAAAACAAACTCCACAGCAGAAGAAAACTGCCTGTCATATTTTATCAATTTAGAAATAATTCCCAACACACCTTTCTTACTTAGTATATCAGTCTCAACAGTCCTGGATTTTATTTTGTTTAAAGGTAAGAACGTGGCCCGTCCAATCTTCTCCCTTTTCAAATAATCTATACAATATGCTGCTGTAGTGTCGGTATCCACAACTATGTCGTTCAATCTATTGCCAGCGGCTATCTCCACGGCGATCTGGTATTTTTCCGGAACTGAAACAAGGTTACTCACAATGCCATGCACGCCTTTCAGGTTCAGAGATAAAATTGTTTTGGCCACTCTAGGCATGCCGCCTTCTTCAGCCTTCCTATATTCTATATCAGAAAGCCTTGCAATCAGACTATCCAGCCGCTCGATTTCTTTTTTGTTTGACTCTATCTTATCCTTGTCGATCATTATTTTTGTTCTAAGGTAAGAGATCTCCTTCTCCATCTCCACCCTCTTAGAAAACTCAACAACTTTTCCAGCCAACTGTCCTATGGCCTTTTCTCTTTTTCCCAAATCATTCTCAATATCTTCTATCTCTTTCTCTAACTCTCCATTCTCCTTTGTCTTCTTTTCAATCTGTTCGTCAATGATTTTCACATTATCTTCAAAATTTGTCAGTTTCCTATGGGCAAGCGAGGCCTTCATCACACCCAACTGATTCTGTAGGAACTGGTATCTTAATGCAGCATTCCTCTCCTCCTCCAGTTTCTTGTAGATGTCATACCTCTCTGTTATAACTATTTCAGCCTCTTTCAACTTCTGGTCTACAGCGTCCAAATCTTTCGTGGCTTTCTCCTTCTTGTCGCTATATTCGGAAATTCCAGAAATCTCATCGATGATAAACCTCCTCTCGATGGGATTCATCTCGATGATGCTGATGATGTCTCCCTGCAGAACAATATTGTGACCGTCGGAATGGATTCTCACCGAAGAAAGTAACTCAACCATTTTTTCTCGAGTAGTGGTTTTACCGTTAATTTTATAGATTGACACACCTTTCCTGTTGACTTTTCTTGTTATGGTAACTTCTGGAAGTTCTTGCTTGAAAGAGTTGTTGGAATTGTCTAGGTAGAGCGTGACGGAAGCATAATCTGCCGGCCCTTTTCCCTCTCCTCCGTGGAAAATCAGTTCATGTAATCTATCAGCCCGCAAAGATTTGGCAGAAGTCCTACCTAAAACAAAACAGATGGCATCTAAAATATTTGATTTTCCACTCCCATTCGGCCCACATATAGCGACAAATCCTTTAGTGAGAGGCAGGGCAATTTTTTTGTTGAAACTCTTGAAACCCTGCATGACGATTTTTGTTATAAAAGTATCCATATTTTTTCCCTTGAATATATATGGGCTTACGATTCAAAATAGTTTTGAGTTGAAAAGCTTTCGAATAAATTTGTGAAAGACTTAAAAAGTTAATAGAATATCATAATCATAAGAATAACGATTGTCTTTATTGATTGAATGAATTTACGACGACTTGAGATGAAGAGAAATAACAGAAACCGCGTGCGAGTGTTGCAGAAAAGTTTGAAACAAAGGATCGAAGATCCGGCTCGGAAAAAAGATGAAGAGATGAATAGAAGAATTGGTCTAGAGGAGAGAATGATGAAGAAAAAATCTTCACTCGAGTTGTCTCGCGTACGAACACACTGGTCTTAACCGTTCACAGTCATTCGTGGAATGACCCATCGAAAGATGGAGGAAGAAGAGGTGAGTAAAAGATGGAAAAGAAAACGGAATCAGGCTTTCCGATTGTATCAATAGGTTTCGGCATTTCACTATTGGCGATAGGAGCTATTGCGACTTTTTTCGTTGACCTTCGCTTTCTTGCAATAATGATTATAGACATTGCACTACTTGATGCAGGACTGAGATTCGTGTGATACCAACGCCGGCTTGAAACAACATGAACTATTGTAGAAGGAATGAAACATGACGACAACAAAATCGAGACCTAGCATAAGTTGCATAATTGCGACATCCCTTGTCGCAGTGTCAAGCACACTTGTCATAGCATGGGTAAACCTTGCAGAGGCTCTGCAAAAAAATCCTGGCTATCGTGGAACCATAGTCGTCTTCGTGATGTGCATGGTAATATTTCTAATGCTGGCACTCAACTTCGCGTTCAACTTCGGTCGGCAACCTTCCTAACCATAAGTTTTCCCGCTTTTGTATTTTTTAAAAGTAGGTAAGCTGGACACTTGCTGACAAAGTGTTGGTCTTCATCTATCTCTCGGGTGAAGAATCAAAGAAAGGGAGAAGGAGGATAGAAGATTGGGACAAGAAGATGTTAAGAAGAATGAGGAAGAGAAGCTGACAGTGAAAAAAGTACTGGCGATGAGCATTGGTGCTGCATCCATTGCACTTGGTGTAGTGATAGTCTTAATGGCACACTTTTCAATAATCTCCCCCGGCTTTGTAGGTGCCGTACTAATGATCGTGGGAGTAGTCATTTTCGTATGCGCCATGTCAAGTGAAAAGGTCGTCATTGCCGACGAGACTTCTGAAGAAGAGTGATAGAGAATGGTACAGAGAGTCAATAGAAGGAACCGTAGTGAATTCTCCAGATATCCGCGGAAAAAGCATCACTTGAGCATAAAATCAAAACTGTTCATCGCTCTTTCACTGGTTTGCTTAGCAATATACGTTTCTTCGTGGAATTCAGTAAAAGCAATCATGAGCACGGAACTGACAGAAGGTCAACTTGTCTTTGGAACGCTAAAGATATTGGCAGTGATTGTCTTCGTGATAATCATAACATACGCAGCATCCGCGCTATCCCGTCGTAAAGAAGTCCATCAACGCACAGAACCATTTGTTCGGTGGACTTATCCAGCCGGAAAGTTTACCTGTCCTCGCCCAAGGTTTTTCATGGGTCTGATTCTTCCTGACTAGTTTTTTTCTTCCCTCAGATTTTCTTTTTCCGAATACAAGAGGGAATTGAAAACGGTAGCTGGCGAGAGGCTTGGCCTGTCAAAAGCAATCATCCTCATGCTCTTGAGAGGAATTGTTTGCTTCGTGTAAGTACCAGTCTTGAGAGTGTGGAAGGGGTGAAGCTGAAATAAGGCTAGGCCCGCTAGAAGTGGTAGCTGATGATATCTACCAATCTTCCTCCTTATGATTCGTTAAGGGGATTTTTGGCGATTGAAGCTGCTGCGACCGAGTCGCCGGTCTTCAACCCTCATTCGATAATGTAAGTTAGGGACTCGGCCCTGAGGGTGTGGAAGCGTCCACATTTTTTTTTGGAAAACCGCTCGTATGGAATGACTGTAGACAGATGAAGCAGCAGATGACATTCCTACTCTTGGAAAAAACTAGTTGAGACACGTACAAGAGGAGAGCGGGGATGCTGCCGATGAGAGAAGGAGGACTGTATACGGAACCAACACGAACTGTACAAAAAAGAAATTGGTGTGCATGCGGTCGAATTATTGTTGGCACGTATGCATACGAGAACGGCCACCAGATAAACGTAGCCGCGTCTTAGAACGGAGGGACATGTCTGAACTCATCGAAGATGTCGCAACTGATGCAAGAACACATATGTAAAAATTGTGGAGAAGTCCACGAACGTTGCGGATGCAATCAATAAGGTCTGAGCCTTTTTGATTCAGGCATCCCTCCCTCCCCTCCTTTTTCTGATTGGCATGAAGACTTGAAGAAAGTCTGATTCACGGTGATTCTAGACGAAAGAGAAAGGAAAAAAGTGAATCGACATGGTCAAATGTCCAAGTTGCGGAGTCGAAGTCGAGAAGCCATGGAAAGAATGGAACATGCAACCAAGAGACAAAAGAATGACATCTGTACATGTGAAACAGTTCACATGCCAAAGCTGCGGAAATAATTTCAGAATAGGAGAGAATATTACTGTCACTACGGCATGATAGAATTCATAAAACACAGTTAGAAGATCTCTTCTTTTTTTGTTCTTGTTTGACGTCTAACAATCTCAAATCGAGACCATGAAAAAAATTTTAAATATTTGCAGTGTTCAAACTATGTTATACCTTAATTGAATGTTACACTTAACAAACCGTAGAGAAACCAACAAACCAACACACGATAACTGAAAAGTTATCCACAACAATCCAGTTCAGGAAACAACTACATCGCTAGATCGAATCTGGCCATGTCAATATATAGAACTCTTCGGCACAGAGTAATGATGCGCAGAACAGACGAACAACATGTTACTGATATCTATCCACTTCTCGCAAATTCCTTCAACACTCGTCTCAACATACCAACAAAGATGTCTTATGTACTCATTCAGTTGAGGTATACCACAATGGACGTGGTAAAGGCTTCGTGCACAGGAAACGAAGACTTGGTCCAAATGAAGGACACTAAATTGAAAAAAACAGTGATCCTTATTAGCTTAGCCTTGATCCTCGTCTTGACCATTCCAACAATCGCTGTCGCGAATGACTACCCCGACGGAACTCCCGTCCCAGAAGTACCAGCTTTCGCAGTACCCCTCGCCCTCTTCGCCGTGCTCGCTGCATCGGTCTGGCTGCTGCGCAAGAAAAGCTACAACATACCAGTCTTGATGAAGGCAGTACCATTCGTACTACTCGTCTTTGTGATAGTCGTGTTAGTCTCCTCTACCGTCGCATATACGGCGACCGGTTTCTTGAGTGCAGTGAACCTAACCACAGTAGTAGTGATGGCCGCGATCCCGGTCACATGGATGGTGGCTCTCATCACCTTGCACATCTTGAGAACCGGCAAGAAGAGACTAGCCGGAGTGTTCCGAATCCACTTATCACTGACAAAGCTTCTGGGCTACATACTGGACATCTTTGGTCTTAATGTCGATCCACATGCAGAAGAACCCACTTCAAGATTTCTCAGCACTGTCGTGGGAACCGCTTTCAACGTCGTCGGCCGCAACATCACCTACTAGACCCGGACACAGGTTAGGCTAGTATAAAGGCCGCTACACAATATACTTCCCACATGAGCCCATCGATCGTCAACTGAACATAAGTAAGTAACGACCGGCATAACCGGTCACGGGATTCGGAGAATGGAATGGTATAGTGACTCGTGGAAGGGCGCGCGTAGCTCTTCCTTCCCCTCTTTTTTGAGCAATCCGTTTCGCGCCATAGGTGAAAATGAAAATTGAATAAGAAAGCCCTAGCCAATAACTTCCCCCTTTTTTTGCCGTCCGTACCGCCGTGAAATGAACGCATGTTGGAAGATGGGAGTGAAAGAAGTCCCATCCTATACAATTTGGGGAGATAAGGATACAGTTACCGTTTTGACCGCCAGCGCTACCTTCCTTTTTGCCACTCAATGTTTTCCAAAATAGCTGGCGCTAACTATGATCCCCGCATGTCATGGTCATCATGCGTCTAGCATACATGAATAGTGACTTTCACAAATCCCGTTCTTCCAATCGGGGTGGGTGAGTGGTAGAATGAGGGCTCGGCTAATTTGGCTTCCAGCCAAATAGCAGTTTGTCGTACATTCCTCCTTTCCTTGGTGGAACGAGTATGGCAAATTCAACGATGCCTATTGTAGGGTGGGGCGCCCTCCTACAGATTCTTGCCCATCCTTCCGACAATGGGATGAACAGGAGCAGAAAAAGAATATCGCCAATGGTTAGATAAAACATTGGCTAATTCGCAATGGTCGAAAGAAATGGCCAAAAGCGAATTTCGTTGTGCAGTGGCGTCTGCCATGAGTTGGCAGTGCACGACATCCTCGGCACAGGCTCCCTGCAGTTGGTGATACCACTTCTGCAGATTCTTGTTCATCCTTCCGATAACGGATGGATAAGGAGCAGACGGAAGATGCTATCGGTCTGTGACACTCGTTGAAGTGTAAGACGAGATTGCTCCAGATTGAGTGCGATTCCTGCAAATCCTTATCCATCCCTTCACAGTCATGTGTCAGATAGAAGGATTGAGAACCGATACGTGATAGAGATGAAATGGAAGAAGAAACCACCTTCATCCTGAACACTGCTCTAGAAGCAGGACTGACAGGATGAATCAGGTGGATATGTGCCAAGGAAGGTATGGTTCGCAGAAATCCAGTACTTCCAAAGCGGAGGAGCACTAGTAGTACTAAGAAACGACCTCATCAAGTCCAACATGTGGCCGTTCAAAGACGGCGACACGGTAAAGATCAAACTCGTCGACGGAAGGGTCGTGCTGTCAACGCCAGAGTGGTGGGAACTCCTTGACTGGAGCAAGATGCCAGAGGCCTTCGAGAAGCTCCCCGAACCCGTGAAACAAGTGATCAAAGAAGGACAAGTGATCAAAGAAGGAGCCGCCGAACTCTGAGACTGGAAGATCCTCCTCCCAAACCCCTCCTTTTTTTCTGTTAGACGTTTGACATAGAATTTTCTAAAAATTTTTCTTGTTTGACGTCTAACATATTTTTTTCCAAAAAACGACACATTTATATTTTCAGTTAGACGTATAACATATTATGACAGACTATATTTTGATCTTCGACATGCCAAGGGAGGCAGGGAGCATGCAGGTGAAGGTCAACAGGAAACTGAAATCCTTGGGTGCTGTCAGACTACAGTATTCTACATGGGAGTCCAAAAATTTTTCAGGACTGAAAGAGGTGGCCAAGCTCGTGAAACAAGTCGGCGGGACCTCAATGATACTTGAAAAAAAGGTAGTTTTTTAACCAGTTGTCTTCAGTTCTTGAGTAAAGACAAAAAACAGAAAGATTTAAGTCTTTTGCGAGATTCATTTTAGATATGAAAGTGAAGGCTGTCAAAGAGGAAGTTCCTTACAAGATGAAATACAAAGGGGACATGGAAGAGAAGGAATACGAAGAATATGAAAAAAGAAAAAGAGAGAAAGAACTGTCTCCCCCGCATATCGAAAGAATGAGGCCGTACACAGAAAAAGAAGAGCCAGTTGAAATAAAAGAAAGGAAGGCTTCTGTAACGGAGATAAGAAAGGCCTTGGAGAGAGACAGGACGAGGGACATAGAACCTTTGAAGTTCATGGGCACTGAAATTCTCGGTGATTTGTTTGACAGAGTCCAATTTTTGAAAGAAAGGATAGAAGAGATGAACCAATCAATTCTTTCCAGGCAGAGCTTGAATCATCAAATCCTCACAGACGTAGATTTTGATATACAAAAAAAGTATGAGCTGCTGACAAAGGTTTCTAGTAACGAGGACATGAGAGAGTTACAGCTGGACATATCTTTACTGAAGATGGAGAAAAGAAAAGAGAATACTTTGCTTTGGAGAGATATCACCACCCTCAAAAAAGAATTGAGGGATTTGATCGAACAATATAAAGTGGAGTCTAAAATCGCTGGCATGTTTGGTGGGAAATGATGAAACAGGGAAATACTGAAAAAGAGGAAGTCTTGGGAGAAATAAAAAGGCTGGTTCCCATACTTGGAAAGGAGAAAGCGTCAAGGCTTGAGGTAGCCTATCTGCTTGGGGATGATGAATACAGAAAAAAAATACAGGCGATTGTGGATGCGGTGCAAGCTTCGGTTTTTTCTGACGAGGAATTGAAGGAAAGCGTTTTGCTAGAGCCTCCGTCTAAGGATGTTTCTGTCTATGGCGATTTTGAAATTGGGACAATACTTTACGGAAAAAAAGAAATGTATCCGCTGGCTTTGAACAGAAAAGATTTGCTGACGCACATAGGAATTTTCGGCTCGTCCGGTTCAGGCAAGACAAACATCATGCAGTTTTTATGTTTACAGTTGAACAGGTTGGATGTGCCAATACTGATCTTCGATTTTTCAAAAAGGAACTACAGGGATTTGATAAACCTGCCAGAGATGAAAGACAGGATGAAGATTTTCACTGTCGGCAGGAATGTCTCGCCTTTCAGATTCAATCCGCTGAAACCGCCTGAAGGGGTGGGGATTTCGCAATGGGCGAAGGAATTCGCGGAAGTTTTCGATCATGCATATTGGTTACTTGGCGGTGGAAGGCACATAATTCTGAAAGCCCTGGGGGAGTTGTATAAAAAATTTGACCCCGCTTTTCCAAAAATCTCCGACATCAAACTATGGTCCAAGCAATCCTACAACGACGTGGCCTCATCGAGAGAGAGGAACTGGATTGCGACTGCCGAAAGACCTTTGGAGTCTTTGTGCTTCAGGGATACGGAGGATGTGTTTGATTGCGAGGAAGGAATTCTTCCATCCACATTTTTTGAAAAGCCTGGCGTTACAGTTCTAGAACTTGACTCGCTTTCAACCGACGACAAGACTTTTTTCATAGAGATAATGCTGCAGTGGATAAGAGATTGGATGCTCTCGAGCAACATGAGAGAGAAATTGATGGGTGTGATAATAATCGAAGAAGCGCATCACATCTTGAACAGGGAGAAGACGAAAAAATTTGGGATGGAGACTGTCACTGATCTAATTTTCAGAGAGGTTAGAGAACTGGGAATCGGAATGATATACTTGGATCAGCATCCTTCCTTAGTCAGTTACCCTGCTCTAGGAAACACATCCACGCACATCTACATGAACTTGGGATTGGATACGAAATATTCTTCTGACATACAAGACGCATCGAACATGCTTGGCTTGAGAGATGAGAAGGACATGGATTACTTGAGAAGGCTTCCTGTTGGGCATGCGTTCATTCTTTTGAGGAAATCTATTTTCCCAAATCCTTTCCTGATCAAATTCCCGCTAGTGGATGTCAACAAAGGAAGCGTGACGGATGAGATGATAAGGGGAACTGTGGCAAAAAAAATTATCGATGAATTGAAATCCATCCCTGAAGAAATAAAAAAAGATGAGAAAAAGATTTCGAGATTGGTTGGATCCAAAGACGATTTGGAAAAAAGGATGAACAGGGTCGAATCGAACGGATGGAAGATAGTGGAGATGATCATGAACGGGGAAGCGGCTTCCACTTCAGAGATTTACAAGAAATTGAAGATGAGCTGCAAGGTTTTCAACGAGCATGCAAATAAGCTGAGAGATCTTGGATTTGTTGAATCCAGGAAATCTAAAGTCTACAGGCAGAATTCGATTTTCTACTTTTTAACCCATGACGGGGATATGGCATTCCTGCTGAGGATGGGGAAATTCCCTGAAGAAAAAACTACAGTTGAACTGGATGAATTGAAACAGGTAGCCCTGCAGAATTTCACTCTCAATGGATTTGGGATAGTGGCGGAAGGCGAAAATAATTTCATCACCGAAAAAAATGGGAGAAGGTTCAGAGTCAATCTTGTTAACGAATCGAGAAGGAATATGGTTTATGACGATGTACAAAATTGTGCGAAAGACGGGGAGATTTATTTTGTTTGCAGTTCGGAGAAGATGAAAAACAGGGTGATACAGCAGACAGCAAAATATAGTTTTGATCACAGAGGGATAAACATAGTTCTTTTAGTGAATACTGTGAACGATTTCAAAAAGAGCAAAGATTTGAACAAGGTCGAATTCAAAGCTGGAACATGAGAAAACAATTATTAGTTATAAAAACTAAATTTTCTATTAGATAGGAATGCCAGTTTTCGGTAAGAAGAAGGAAGAAGAGGTCTCGAAAGCTCCTGATTTCGTAGCAATCGCTTATGACGCCCAGCATAGGCCCATAGGCGTGAGACCAAGCGAAGGTTCAAATCTTTCTTCCAGCTTATTTTCTGCAGGAGATAGGGAATGGTTTAAAAAATGGTTCGATTATCTGGGCCAAAGCATCGAATCTTTAAAGGGCGAGATCGCGAGATTGTCGAAGGAGCCAATCAAAGAAGGTCCTAAAGACATGGTCCAATTCCTTTCTAAATGGAAGCAGGACTTCAGCAACGGCTTGGACGAAGTCTTGTTCAGGATTCAAGCCCTCTCCAAAGAATCTGAGATTGCCAGAGAGCTGAAAGACGTGGATGAAGGATTAATCTCTTTGAAAAAAGAAATCCATTCCGACACGATCCCGAAAGATGAGATTGTTGGAAGGCTGATTGATATGCAAGCTAAGATAAACAGCATGAACCAGCAAATCTATCAAAAACTTTTCAGCAAATATGAATTGAGCGACGAGATAGTAAAAAATTTGAAAGACGCTTTTCAGGTCCAAAGAACGGAGAAAAAAGTATCGAAGATCAAGATAAGCAGAAGCATTTTTGAGAGAATTGTAAATGATTATGTTGGCATCACGAACTCGGAGAAATTGCTTGTTTTGACGGACAAGAAGATGATGAAGTTTGGCAGAGCTTTGTATGAACATGCCAGAAGCATCAGCAACAACACTCTGCTGGTCGTGATGGAAAAGAGGAGCAGAGACGGGGAGGAGCCGGACGAATCTGTGTCAAGATTGATAAAAGAATCTGATGCGGTGATGATTGTCACATTCTATTCGCTCACCCAGACTTCAGCGGTTAAAGAGGCGTTGAAGATCGGGACGAGGGTTGTTTCTCTGGCCAGAGTTCCAATATTTTCATTTTCAGAAGGCGGGATGACCGCAGATCCGAAGCAAGTAAAAACCATAACAGAGAAGATGTTCGATCATTTAAAAAATTCCAGGGAGATCCATGTAGTCTCGGAGAACGGAACTGATGTGAAGTTTTCTGTGAGAGGAAGAAAGTGGTTTAAGAATGACGGATTTGTTCGTAGCATGGGAGAGTTTGCCACTCTGCCCGCAGGAAGCGTGTTGGTCGCTCCTGTGGAGTCTAGCGTGAACGGGAAAATAGTTTTCGATCAGATGAAACCGAAGACAAATATAGAATTGACGGTGGAAGGGGGAGTGATCAAAAAATTGAAAGGAGCTATAGGGAAGACCAAAGAAGTTTTTGACAAATTTGGGATAAAGGCTTTGACTGTCAGCGAGTTTAGCATAGGTTGTAATCCCAAGGCGAAGATCATAGGAAATATTTCAGAAGATAAAAAAGTTTTCGGTATGGTTAACTTTGGGATAGGGAATAACACACTTCTGGAAGGGGAGATAGACGTTCCATTCCATAAAGACGGGATAATCGAAAAAGCGACAGTTTTTTCTGACGATGTCTGCGTAATCAAAGACGGGAAGTTCTTGGAATAATTTTTAAGTGGGCCCAGTGGGATTTGAACCCACGACCGTCTGATTAAGAGTCAGCTGCTCTGCCATACTGAGCTATACCCACAACGTTTGTTGTTATGGGCCCTTGGGCCCGATGAATTTAATTTAACTTAATAGAAGAAAAAGTTTAAATAAAAATCTTTTTATCGCGGACTTAACTTGGAAAGGATGTAAATTGCGATTACAGCAACGAATGTGACAACGATGGCTGCGTATGATTTTATCAGATAATTTTGCGGATCAGTCAAAGGAAACACATCATTGATCCAAGTTTTTATCGCATCCTGCCACATAAGAGCAGCAACAAGACCTAAAGCAGAAACCATCATTGCGATGGTGTTTTTTCTAAATTCCTTACTGAAATCTGATATACCGTGATTTAAAGAAATATCCCTACTGTGAGCTCTCCAATCCTTTTTCTTCAATTTTTCAATCAATTTTCTTACTGACATGTCAATCGTAATTTATTATTTTGTTATATCTTTAACTTAAAGGTTTTGAATGGGCCTGCAGGGATTTGAACCCTGGACCAACTGGTTTCTTTCATCCTTTTGTCAAAGCTTTTTCCCAGATGGTAAAAGCTTCAGCCTTTCGTCAGCTGCTCTACCATGCTGAGCCTCCTGGCACAAAGTGCTTACAGGCCCATAGAGCATCAGGCCCTAACTAATAAATTTTGGTAATATATTAATTGTATTTTCTTTTAGTATTATAATATTTTTCACATGTGAACTTAATCTTCTAACTGCTATATCGAATCTATTTGGAGGCACGACTATAATAAATTTTCCTTTAAAATGTTTTTCATATAATTCTATCTTTTCTGCAGTTCTGTTCCAATAACATGGCCAATCGCTATATCCACATCTTTCGATTATAGTATTTTTAACTAAAAAATCAGGAAAAGCATATTTATCCCCCAAGTTAATAAGCGGTTCGTACTTGTATTCTAAATCGTGCTTTAATAATAACTCAGCTAATCTTCTTTCTGCTTCATTATACATTTTTTCCCCATTCGGGCCTATAATTTTCCTCTTTACTGTTTTTAAATTAGCAATTCTGAATCCTTTGATTCTTAATTTTTTTGTTAGATTGCTTTTCATCTTACCTCTAATTTTTCCACCTTTTATCCTGCCCCAATTTGTTGGGTATATGTCTATAATAAAAAGTTTGTAGCTTGATAATTCAGGTAAAATTTTTATACATTCATAAAAAATATTTTCTGGCAAAAATCTTATTTCGTCAATCCAATTTCTTAAAGTTCTTCTACTAACATCTAATTTTAGCCAATTTTCTTTGACTAAAACTTAACTTACACATTAATTCAATAAAGAATTTTTTCTGATATCCTTCCTTAAATTTAATTCTATTAGCATGCTGCGAGCCCATATAATTAAGCTAATTTTCAAAATATAAATAATTCATAAAAATTTTCTATAAATCCAGCAACTCCTTTAATTTATTCTTTAGTTTTTCATTAATTTCTACTTCAACTATTCCAACATCAGGCTGGCCGTATAAAACTATTGTCTCATCTGGATATGTCATGAAGACTGGGATTGCAGTCAAATCCTCCTCTCCTATCACCAAGATTTTGAAATAATTTTTTGTCAGAGATTTTTTCACAGACTTCCAGATGTCATCAGTGATGTAGCCAGGAGGATTCGAAACAACCGCTCCGTCCGGACAATATCTGTCCAGAAGGGCTTTCATCTCAATTTTTAAAAAATCCCTTCTTTCCTTCCCATCATAAATGATCAAATTTGGCCTCAATCCAGAAGAAACGGAATTGTAACTGATCCTATCCCCTACAGTAACGAACCTCCTGCCCTCAGGAATGGTGATTTGATGAATGGAAGAATAAATTTTACCAAGCGGCTTTTTCAATTCTTGCTTTTGTTGATCAGTAAGGATGAGATTTAATGCGACGCACCTATCTTGTTCTTATTCTTCTGAAGTCGTGGGTCTGCCAGTTGTAGCTTCTGATTTTTGCAGATCTTCCATATCCGCAAGCAGCACAATATTTCTTATCTACTCTATACGAAGTTCTTCCACATCTCCTACATCTGATGTGTGTTATCTTCCTCTTCTTCCCCATCGAGGGGGTTCCCTTCGTCATAATATCACTAAATGGCTATAATTTAATTATACTTTTATTGTAAATTAATTTAATTCTTACACAGGAGAAGCGTAGACTATTGTATCTCCTCTCACCAAAACGGTTCCCATTCTTACTTTGTTCTCATCTTTTGTTATCTCAGCCTCATCTATCCACAAGTTTAGGTGAAGGTCTAAGGCCTTCAATATTCCAGTTATCTCTTCCCCGTTTTTCAGTTTCACTATTACTTTTTTTCCTTTTGCTTTGTCCAAACAATCAATTGGTCTATCTGTCATTGAATCACTTGTTAGATTTATGATAATAAACAATATAAAGATTTATATTCTTCTCTTTTCCCATCACTTTTACCTCAACCAAGAACAGCATTTTATAAGCGTGTCGGGTATAATAAATTAAGTGATTATATGGCAGTATGGCACGGGGAGAAGGGAAAAAAATATACAGGCGGTTTAATACACCTGAGAAGAAAAAAAAGAAAGTATGAGTTAGGCCAGTTGCCGGTTCATACGAAAATCGGAAAAGAGGACAAGAAGATCATAAGAATGAAGGGCGGAAAATTTAAAATAAAATCTCATTCTGTCAAATTTGCGAATGTATTGAATCCTAGCACGAATGAAATACAGAAAGTAAAAATTTTAGATGTCGTTGCAAATCCTGCCAACTTGCAATGGGTCAGAAGTAAAATAATAACAAAAGGAACGATTGTTAAAACTGAGATTGGAAATGCAAGAGTTACTTCCAGGCCTAGCCAACATGGAATTGTTAATGCCATCATTTTGGAAAAAGAAAAATCCTAAGGTAAAGTTTAGGGCAAAATATAGGGTAAAATTAAATTCATTATTATAATTTGTTTAGTGCAATAAATTTTTTCGTTTTGAAGAATTAGAAAAAATAAAGAATCTGAAAAATCTATTATAAAATTCATGTAAGTAAAGACGGGCCAAGTTGAATGAACATCAGAAGAGAATTTAAATAAATTAGAAAAATTAAATATTATATAATGATTAAAGAGGACAGTAAATATTTTAAACATAAAAAAAGATTAAAGAAACTTATTGACTGGTTTGCTTATAGTTCGCTGGTTTTGGATATCTGCATTGCAATCATAACTCTGTCTTCCATGTTTTATCGGCTTGGTATTGAGACGTATCTTGGTCCTGTAAATATTGCTTTATCTATTGTTGTAGTTCTTTCCCTAACTTCTGCTTTAATGATCGTTGGAATTAGATTTTATGAAGGACTGCTTTTCAGATCTTTAATGATAAAAATACGTATAAAAAATCACATTAACAGATTAAAGATGAAGAGAAAAAGAAAATATTAGGAAAAAATTTAGTGTGAAATTTAGGGCGAAATTTAAGGCAAAGTTTATTTATGCTGACAATAGGAACTTAGAAAAATAATTCTAGATAAAAAGTTAATGAGTTTAGATAGTACGATATGCAGACTATGAAATTTTGAAGTATATTTAATAATGGATTAAACTCAAGAAAAATATATTGATTATTACTATTAATTATTTAAAAATAGAAAATATAATTATGAGGCGATGAAGTTCGCCTTGCCAAAAGCTAAAACGCCCATCAGGCTGATAACTTCTACTTTGAGTTAGTGATTAAAGATGGGTTGTTTAAAATGAGCGGATTTAACAAATCAAATAAAATTTTATTGATTAAAATTTTCGAAAATTTGGGGAGAATAGAAGAGCTGGCTAAATCTGTTTCATTCTTCTTTACAAATATATATAACGTAGAAAGCGAGTTTGGCAAAAGAAAAAAGTATGCAACAATTGCTAAACAAATCATATTCTTAGTTATACAGAGATCAAATTCAATTATTTGGCACATATTCAATAGCATTGACAAGTTGAAACAGGCTGAAATAAGTGATTCATTGAAAAACAATATTTCAGAACTTCAAAGCCTGATAAAATCTATAGAAAATGATTATGAAAAGGGTAAGTACAAAGGTATAACAGAAAAATTAAAGGAAATCGGTGTAAAGTCCGAGAAAATAAAAATTAAACTTGAGAAGAATTTAGGATGATAAAATGTCTGCTAAAAAATGGCTTAACAGAAATGTAGCTGCTATGGGATTTACAAGTTTGTTCAGCGATACAAGTCATGAGATGGCTACTGCCACTCTGCCTGCGTTTCTGACAGAATTGGTGGGGGCTTCGGCGCCTCAACTATTAGGTCTTATTACAGGATTATCAGACGCGTTAAGTAGTTTCGTGAAAATATTTTCTGGATGGTTGAGTGACAGATTGAAGAAAAGAAAGTCGCTGATGGTATTGGGTTATTTGCTCACTGGATTTTTTGTAGGGATGATAGGTTTCGCGAAAAGTTGGTTCGAGATTTTGTTTTACAGGGTTCTTGGCTGGATAGGAAGGGGGACAAGAGAGCCGCCGAGAGATGCTTTATTGGCAGAATCTGTAGATAGGAAATTTTATGGCCATGCGTTCGGCTTTCATCGAGCAATGGATACTTTGGGTGCGATAATAGGACCCCTACTAGCATTATTTTTCATTCCATTATTGGGTTTTAGAAACATCTTTTTCATGTCATTCATCCCAGGCGCATTGGCTGTTCTGACTGTAGCTATTTTCATCAAGGAAAAACCTAGAATCCTAGAAGGCAAAGTAAGGAGTTTCTTTGCTCATATAAAGTCCTTGCCGAAAGAATTCCAGTTTTTCATTTTGATAATGTTTATCTTCGGGATAGGGAACTTTAACAGGACTTTGCTTCTTTTGAGAGTACAGGAAGTCTTATCGCCAACTGCAGGAATAATTCTGGCAGGGACTTTGTCAGTGCTCTTTTATGTTATAAGGAACATCGCACAGGCTTTAGCCGATTATGGGGTAGGAAGTCTAAGCGATAAATTTGGGAAGAGAACTCTTCTTGCAATATTTGGATTTTTCCTTTTTGGAATCATGTCACTTGGATTCATGATAACTTCAACAAATATTTTTTATTTCGTTTTTCTATTCGTCTTGTCTGGAATAAGCGCTGCGGCATATACTGCTTTGGAGAAGGCATATGCGGCTGATCTGCTTCCATCGAACATAAGGGGAACTGGATATGGGGCTCTCCAAACTGTCGATGGCATAGGTGATTTCGTCTCTAGCTTTATAGTCGGGACTTTATGGGTTGCCATATCTTCCTCTGTCGCATTTCTCTATGGAGCAATACTGTCATTTCTTGCAGCATTTCTTCTCTTGGTTTGGATGCGAAGAAGATGAAAGAAAATACCGAAAGGGTAAGGATGAAAATAATTAAAGAGGTTAAAATTTTAAAATAAGCTGACATACCCACTACATACCTGCAACATGAAAGCAAGATACTTATACATGAACCAATAATAACTTTATATATCTGTAATACGATGTAATACATATGAAAAACAGAAGAGAAGAATTATTAACAGTTAGAATAGAACCAAAATTGAAAGAGAGTCTCAGAAAATTAGAAAGAGAGAGAATTGAAACAAGATCTAACATAGTCAGAGAAGCTTTGTACAAATATCTCCAAAAACAGAGAGAAATGACAACAGTAAAAAAATTTGTTGCCAGAAAATTTACTGAGGGAGAAATATCGTTCGAAAGAGTTGTTGAATTGTTGGGATATGATGAAGCAAAAAAAATTGCTTTCTTTGTAGAAAAAGTAAAAAAAGCATTCAAAGGATTGAAATGAAAATTAAAGTTGTTGCCGATACTTCTTCTCTAGTTTCTTTAGAGAATGTGAGATTAATAGGGAAAATTCTAAAAATAGCAGAAATAATCGTTCCTTCTGAGGTTGTCAAAGAATTGGAAGAAATATCACAGTATGAAGATGTAGAAGGCAGATCAGCAAAAAGAATTCTTGAATTCATCAAAGAAAATATAATTAGAGTATGTAGAGTGAAAGACATTAAAAAAATCAACTCTTTATTATCTGTAGCTATAGATAGAGGTGAAGCAGAGTGTTTGGTTTGTTGCATAGAAAATAAAATTAAAAATCTAATAATCGATGATGTAGATGCTATGTATTTGTTAGAAGAAACAGCCATCAAGAACGAAATAGAAACTAATATAAGCTTTTGGTTATTGACTGAATTAATCAATAAAAGAATTATTTCTAAAAAAGAAGCATACAAATTAATTAAAAAAATGATAAAAATTAGAGAATGGGAAGGTGGTATTTTAGAAGTTTTAGCTAAGAAATATCTCGAAAATGTTTAATATAAAAATCATCTATCTTCTTCTTTAATAGCGTACAAATTCTAAATTTCTCAGAAGAATTCAGTTCCCGACTTTCTCAGTATGGACTAGTATCTGCCTTAGCTTTAGAAAAAGAAAAAACATAAGGGAAAATTTAGGGTGAAATTTAAGGTAAAGTTATAATTTCTTGGAAAACCGTAAACTATTTATATAAGTAATGAATATATATTCAATATAAATTATGAATAGCAATTCAAAAATAATGGAGGTGAAATAATATGCCAGGAAGAGATGGTACAGGACCCCTAGGACAAGGACCTCTAACTGGAAGAGGGCTTGGACCTTGTGGTAGAGGTTTAGCTTTCAGAAGAGGCTTTGGTAGAGGTTTCGGCTGGAGAAGATTTTTTGACGAACCAGTATTTGAGCCGATAACATTAACAAAAGAAGAACAGAAGAAGATTCTGGAAGAAGAACTGAAAGAAATTGAAACAGAAAAAGAAGCAATCGAAAAAAGACTAAAAGAAATGAAGTAACTTTTGATTTTTCTTTTTTTTATTTTAGTAAAATTTAAATATGAATATGAATAAATATTCATTATGGTAAGACCAAAATGCCGTGATCATAAACATTCAGGAAATGTATGCATACATAAAGA
>Ga0315282_10004984_pt1 | contig 22821 bp, 11 predicted proteins | sample YL17G07_20_MG_FD_203693 | JGI IMG/M metagenome (GOLD analysis project Ga0315282, IMG submission 203693) | Sediment microbial communities from Yellowstone Lake, YNP, Wyoming, USA - YL17G07_20 | ecosystem: Environmental > Aquatic > Freshwater > Lake > Sediment | place: USA: Wyoming | collected... | reverse complement strand
CACCCCCATCCCCCGCTTACCACAGAGGAGCAGTCCCACCGGGATGCCTGCCGCCTGTTGCTTCAGGCTCACTCCTATTGGAAACAACTCCCACTTTCAGGCTCATTTTCGGATTGGAAAGTGCTCCAAACGGCGGAATCCGCAGCCGGGCGCTTGACGGTTAGGGATTCGCTTGCGAACGGCGGACTACCATCTTCCCGATGCTGTAACCGATCAAGGCCCCCGGCACCACGTCCCCGTAAAAGTGCCGCCCGCTGGTAACTCTTGTTATGCTGACCGCTCCTGCGAACCCATAGAGCACAAACGGCACCCAGCGCTGCCGGTGGCGGGAGGAAATCACACTGGCCATGGTCCAGGCGGCGCTGGCGTGGCCCGAGGGCAAGGACCGGTAATCTCCGCTGCGTACGCCATCCGGCGGGCCGCCGAAAGAGCCGCCAGGCGGGCGCTCACGGCCCAGCGCCACCTTCAGCACGCCGACGACGAGCATATCGTCAATCAGCGCCCGGCTGGCGAGCAGGGCTGTCTGCCGGAGCGGCCGGCGCGACCCGGAATTGCCCCACAGCCAGAGCCCGCCGGAAACGCCAAACATGTACCCGGGGTTGCCCAGCCGGGAAAACTTGCCCATGTTGTTTCGAGCGGTGAGAGAGAGGCGGCCGGTCGTGTCGCGATACAAACGCTGGTCGGCCAGCACCAACGCGGCGCTGCCGACGGCTGCCGGCACCCAAAAGCAAGCGTTCCGCCGATTCAGATGAAACGGGGCAGTCCAGATCGTACGCTGGTCAGCCGGCAGAGGAGTAAGCACTAACCGGTAGAAATCACGGCCGGCGCCGGAGCCTGCTGTGCCTGGGGCGGAAGTGCCGTGGCCGCTCGGTGGAGCGCCCGGCGCTGTGCCGGGCGCGTCGGGCACAAGCTCGGGCAGCCAGTCGGGCGGGTGGGTTGCCGAGACGGCAGGATCGGCGGGAAGAATGCGGGGCTCGACGCCGCTGCCCACCTGCGCGCCAACCAGCGGCGCCGCCAGGATCCAGACAAAAGTAAACGCAGACGTGACTCGCATGGCTGATCAGGCGGCTGACCGCGCCGGATTGACATTCTATGCGGTGCCTACAGCCCACAGCCTACAGCCTGATCACGAGCGGGCTTTGGGTTCGAACGGGTAGAGGGCTTCTCTGATGGAGAGGCCGCGGACTTCGATCCGCTTCAGGTCCGCGCTGCCCAGGCCGGCCGCTTCCGCCAGCTTGATGGTGTTGTCACCGTGGTAGAGGGGCGGCGTGCCGAACTCGGCGGCCGGATCATAGCCCATGACCGCGGTACAAACAGCGTCAGTGCAGACCGGGTTCAATCCTGCCACCAGCAGGCCTGGATCGACAATCCTCAGGGGCTTGATCCAGGGGCCTTCCCCGCCCTGCACCGACTGGATTCCGTCGATGATGGAAAGGGCGATGGGCGGCGCGGCGCCCACCAGGTCCACCACGATGCGCGGCACGCGATAGCCATCGTCGCGCGGCGTCTTCCGGTTCAATTCCGCCGCGGCGGGCGCGGCCGGCTGCGCGCTTCCCCGGTGAAACGTCGTGCCGCGGGATTCCTTGGATGTCTCGCGGCCGGCATCGCTGCCGTAAAGCGACGTTGGGGCAATGCCGAAGTAATTCTTCAGCGCCAGCGTGATCCCCGCCGTGTAGTGGTTCTTCATCTTCGCCAGCGAAACGAAGAAATCGGCGTCCTCGTAGGAATGGTTCACGGCAAAGGACGGATAGATGTAGCCGGCGTGGCGCACCTTCAGCGTCGAGTACTGCCTGGCCGAGCCGCGGTTGTTGGTGTTCTCCCATTCCACGTTGCCGGCGGCTTTGAGCGCGCGCAGGTTCCAACCGCATTCTCCGAGAAACTTCTCGGCCGATACCGGGGGAGGCCAGCCTTCGAGCAACCGGATCCGTTTGGCGCCCGCCCTGGCGAACGCCTGGCAGCAAGCGAGGATAAGGTCCGGATGGACGTGATAGGTCTGGCCGGCCGAGCGGCCGCCCAGCACCGGGCGCACCCCGCCGGTCAGGTTGATCTTGATGGCCACGGTCTTGCCGCCGACCAGGGGCTTGAGGCCGCCCAGCTTCTGAAACAGATCATCAAGGGCGGCGGCCATCTCCTTGCCATAGCCGCGGCAGCGTGTGATGGCCACCGGAGCGACCGGCGGACTTGCGGCCCGCAGCAGGGCGGGCGATAGCCAGGCGCCCGCGGCGGCCGATCCGGATAATCGCAACACCTGGCGGCGGCTCAGTTCGCGCATCACAACCTCCGAGTAGCGGTAGCTTACCACGGAGGCGATTCAAAATCACAAAGGCACAAAGACACCAAGACTCGAAGAGAAGGTCTCCTTCGTGTCTTTGTGCCTTCGTGCCTTTGTGATTGGCACGCTTATTTTGGCTTGCGGAGGTTCACTTCGTAGCGGATCAAGACAGCGTCGCTGATGGGGTTCATCCGGCTGTCGTAGCTGATTCCGAAATCCTTGCGGTTCAACTCCGTTTCCCCGCGAAAACGCAGGAGGCCGTTCTCGAACAGAAGCACCCGCACCGGCAGCACCACATTCTTGGTCACACCGCGGAGGGTGATTTCCGATTCGGCCGCGTAACTGTTCTCAGCGGCCTTGCGGATAGCCTTGATGTTAATGGTGGCGGCGGGGTACGTGGCAGCGTCGAAGAAGTCTTTCGAACGGAGGTGGTTGTCCCGCGTCTCGTTGTTGGTGTCCAGCGAGGCCACATCCACGCTGACAGCTATCTTCGAGTTCTCCAGCTTCTGCTCGTCCACATCGGCCTTCACCAGGAACTTGCGGAACTGGCCGTCGGCGCTGAAAAAACGGGACTCGGCGGTGAAGGTGAGCTTGCTGTGCGCCGCATCCATGGCCCATTCCGCGCCGGGCGCCGGGAGGGCCAGGAGCCCACCCCAAAACAACAGCCCAGTGGCAAACAAAATTCTCTTCATTCGCTTCTCTTTCGTTCTGTCCAGATTGCCTGGAAACCTCAATGATTGGACGGTGACAGAAGCAAATGGATGCAAAAGAAGCAGGCAGCGGGCCGAAAAGTTTCCATCCGCAGATTTCGCAGATGACGCAGACTGATCAGGAAATAATCTGCGGAATCGGCGTAACCTGCGGATGGTTCTTACGGCAGGCAGGGGATGACCTGCGGGCCCTCGGGGATGACCGCCAGGCGCGCGCCCGCTCCGGCCGAGGCCAGCAGGAAGCGGACCGTTTCCGCGATGTTGCCGGTCGGAATGAGGCTTGCCCCGCGCACTTCCTCTTCGGGCAGCGAGGAATAGAAATAGACACGGGTCCTCATCAGGATCCGCGCCAGGATCTGCACCTGCCACTGGTCCTGGATGGGCGTTTCAAAGCGCTCGATCATCTCCAGCAACTCACGCGGGGAAGAGCGGGCGCGCAGCAGCTCGCGGAAATTGCCCTCGGGCGGGACGCCGTGCGAGCACTCGGCCGCCATCACCACCGCGCCGCCCGGCTTCACGATGCGCGCCGCCGTGTCCATGCCCTTCACCGCCTGGTAGAGGTTCAAGTCCAGCGGAAACCCGGAATTGGTCGTTACTACCACGTCAAACGGCGCCTCCACCTCCTGCAACGAAACCGAGCGGGCGAACTCGGCGCCACGGCGGTGCGCCTGGAAGACGTCGCCGGCAAAAACGCCGGTGATCTGCCGCGCGCGGTTCAGGGTGACGTTCAGCGCGAAGCACGGTCCCACCATTTCCGCAATCTGCTTCATCTCCTCGTAAATCGGATTGCCGTCGGTGGAGGCGTAGGTGGCCAGCGTGTTGGCGATCATCGGGGCGGAGTGGTTGCGCAAAATGTTCTCGAACGCCGCCATGCCCAGCAGCACGGCCTTCGGCCCGCCGGAAAAACCGGCGAAGAAATGCGGCTCGATGAAACCGGTGAGGATTTTCACCTCCGCATCGAGGAACCCGGCGTTGACGCGCACCGGGTTGCCAAACGAGCTGACGCCCACCGGCCGCATCCCCGCCTCGGCGCGCGGGTCGTGCTGTACCACGCGGTAGGCGTCCAGGATTTCCCGGCCCAGCATGGCTTCCAGCTCCTCGCGGGTGTTGGGGCGATGCGTGCCGACGGCGTTAATCAGCGTGATGTTCTGGCGCGGGACGTGCCGCAGCTCATCGAGCAGCACGGAAAGCACGCGCTGGCGCGGCATGGGCCGGGTGATGTCGGGGAAGACGATGGCGACGCGGTCCGCGGCGCGCACCGACCCGGCCAGCGGCGCCGCGCCGAGGGGCGCGCACAGGGCCGCGCGCAGCGCCGCGGCTTCGTCCGGCAGGCCCGGCACCTGCCGCGCTTCCAGCACCGTGGCCCCATCAGGCACATCGACCGGCAGCCCGGTGCGGCCGTATTCCAGCGTTATTCGCACTGCCCGCAAGATACACCACCAAGACACCAAGACACAAAGGATTGGTGCCTTGGTGGCCTGGTGTTAAATAATGACGGGCATGAGACGACCACTGGTGGTTGCGCTGGTGCTATGGTTCTGCGGCGCCTTGTTGGCGGAGCAGAACCAATGGGGACCGTGCCGCGGCGCGAACGCGTCACCGCGCCTGGCCCAGCAGGATGTGGCCGACCTAGCCGCCCTCGGCGCCAACATCGTCCGGCCGAATTTCAACGCCATGCCGCTGATGCAGAAGACGCCGCCCTACGACTTCAATGAGGCGGCGTTCGAGCGCCTCGACCAGATCATCGGGTATTGCGGGAGGCACCGCATTGGCGTCGTTGTCGATCCGCACACCACGCCGGGCACCGAGCGGACCACGACGACTTCTCCGAATGACGCCTTCTGGAAAGACCCGGAGATGCAGGAACTGCTGGTCAAGCTGTGGGACAAGATCGCGCGGCGGTACAAAAACCGCGGCAGCGTCATCGCCGGCTACGACTTGCTGAACGAGCCGTCGCTGCCCAACGGCGGCGCCGCCGGCACCCCGGCCGACTGGAACGCGCTGGTGCGGAGGCTGATCAAAACCATCCGCGCGGTGGACAGAACCCACGCCATCATCATCGAGCCCCCCACCCTGCGGATGCCCGACGGCAAGATGCGCAACCGGCTGGAAGGCATGGACTACCTGGAGAAGCCGCCGGACGACAACGTGGTTTACAGCCCCCACATGTACGAGCCGCACGCTTTCACCCACCAGGGCGTGCAAGGGCGCCCGGAGCCGTTTCGCTACCCGGGTGAATTCGGCAATCGGAATTGGGACCGGGCGGAGATGGAGCGGGTGCTGGAGCCGGTGGCCGCATTCCAGAAGAAGTACGGGGTGCCCATTTTCATAGGCGAATTCAGCGCCCCGCGCTGGGTCGGCGACGACGGAAACCGATACCTCCGCGACGTCATCGAGATCTGCGAGAAAAACGGCTGGAGCTGGGCCTACCACTCCTTCCGCGAGTGGGAAGGCTGGGACGCGGAGCGCGGCAACACCGACAAGAACGACCGCCAGCGCTATGCCTCAACCCCACGGCTGGAATTGCTGAAGAGCTTCTTCCAGCTCAACAGGTAGAATAGCTCCCAGGCGCGGGGGCCGGGCGCGTTCCCGGAGGAACAGCGCGGGGATTCGAACCAGGAGTGGAGGGACAGCGGAATGCTCAACGGGCGGCACGATGGACAACCGGACCTGGGGTCTCTCCCGGGGGAGGATTTCTATAAGCAACTGCTGGACAGCCTGTACGACGGTGTTTACTTCGTGGATCGCGAACGGCGAATCACCTACTGGAACAAGGCCGCTGAGCGGCTGACCGGCTACCGCCGCGACGAAGTGTGCGGCCGGCGCTGCCAGGACAACATCCTGGTGCACACCGGCCAGGACGGGACGAGCTTGTGCCTGACCGGCTGCCCTCTCACCGCCGCGCTGGCCGACGGGGAGACGCACGAAAACGACGTGTTTCTCTTGCACAAGGACGGCTACCGGCGCCCGGTGCTGGTGCGGGCAACTCCGATCCGCAATCCCGCCGGCGAAATCACCGGCGCCGTTGAGTTGTTCAGCGACAACTCCCCGCAGACGGTCTCCGCCCATCGCATCGCCGAGCTGGAAGCCATCGCCTATCTGGATCCGCTGACCGGCCTGGCCAGCCGGCGCTTCACGGAAATCACGCTGGCCGCAAAGTTGAACGAATTCGACCGCTACCAGGCGGGCTTCGGCCTGCTGATGATCGACCTCGACCACTTCAAACAGGTCAACGACGTGCACGGGCATGACGCCGGAGACCAGGTGCTGCGGGTCACATCGAAAACCATAGCCGCGAGCCTGCGTTCTTTTGACTTCCTGGGGCGGTGGGGCGGCGAGGAGTTCGTGGCCATGATCGCCCGCGCCACCGCGTTGGTGCTGGCCCAGGTGGCCGAGCGCTGCCGCGCGCTGGTGGAAGCCTCGCGCACCTCGCTTTCCTCCAGAGTTCTCCGGCCGACGATTTCCATCGGCGGGACACTGGTCCGCAGCGGGGATTCGCCAGCCACCATCGTGCGGCGGGCCGACCAGTTGATGTATCGGAGCAAGCACGCGGGCCGCAACCGCGTCTCGCTGGACTGCCCGCCGGAAGCCCGCGGCACGGCCCCCGGATGAGTAAGGATTTGCTTTCCCGGGAAGGTTTTCGGGGCGTCTTGAGCAAACCTCAACGCAGAGGGCGCCGAGGCATGCAGAGGGTTTCTCTGCGTTTTCTCCGCGCCCTCCCCGGCACGCCGGGGCAGGCCTGCGTCTCTGCGTTGAACCGTCAGTTCTTAGAATCCGCGGATCAGACTTCCAGCTTCCACGGCGCGCGGTACCTGGCCTTCAGGTGGGGCCTGGCGTGCGACTGGAGCACCGCGTAGTTCTTGTCGTCCCAATCGACCCGCATCTTGAAGCGCATGGAGATGTTGGCCAGCAGGCAGGTGATGCTGCTGCGCACGCAGGTCTCGATCTCGCTGATCGGCTTCTGCCGCGTCTTGATGCACTCGATGAAATTGTTCCAGTGCGGGCCGTTCATGTTGCGCAGCTCCGGGCTCTTTTCCTCCGCCGCCTGCACGCCCGACTCCTTCACCGGAGTCACCCAGTACCCGCCGCGGTTCACCACCAGCGTGGCCTTGGTGCCGTGGAACGCCGTACCGTATCCCTGGTCGTAGAGCGGCAGGGGGTTGCAGGTGCGGCTCTCATAGCAGGCCAGGAAGCCGGGGTAATAGAGGGTGGCCAGCAGGGTGTCCGGGGTCTCCGTATTGTCGGTGACGTAGAACTTGTCGCCGTTGGCCACCACCGCTTTGGGCATGGCCTCGTTGAAAGCGCACTGCAGCGGGTCCAGCAGGTGGACGCCCCAGTCGGTCATGGCGCCCCCGGCGTAATCCCAGAAGTACCGGAAGCTGGAAAAGCGCTTGGGCGCCACTCCCCAGCGGTTGCGGTTGAAGGGGCGCTTGGGCGCCGGCCCCAGCCACATGTCCCAATCCAGGCCGGCCGGCGGCGCCTCGTCGGGCGGATTCCCCAAGCCTTCCTTCTTCGTCAGGCCGGCCTGCCAGGTGCGGCAGAAGGTGATGTCGCCGAGCGTCCCGCTCTTGACGATCTCCATCGCCTTCAGGAAATAACCGCCGGAGCGCTGCATGGTTCCCGCCTGCACTACGCGGTTGTACTTGCGAGCCGCCCGGATCATTTTGACGCCCTCTTCCACATACACGCAGGCGGGCTTCTCGACGAACACGTCTTTCCCGGCCTTACACGCCTCCACCATCATGTAGGCATGCCAGTGGTCCGGCGTCGAGATGCACACGGCGTCGATGGACTTATCGGCGATGATCTGGCGGAAGTCCTTTACGGCCTTGGCCTGCTGCCCGCCTTTCTGGGCCGCGGCCACCGCTTTCTCCAGGTGCGGCTCGTAGACATCGCACACCGCCACGGCCTGCGCCTGCGGGTTCTTCATGGCGAAGCCGAGGTTGCCCATGCCCATGGCGCCCATGCCGATGAAACCTACGGCCACCCGCTCGTTGGCCCCTCGCACCCTGCCGGTGAAGATCGAGGTTGTGAACGCGGCGGCGCCTCCCACCGCTTTCAGGAAATCCCTGCGCCCGGTGGCGTCGTCTTGATGCGCTGAATTCATCGTTTCGGTCCTTTCACGTCCCGGCAACGGCGTTGCCATACGATTGGCGATCCCCAAGGTCCGCACCAGTATATCGCCGGCGCCTTGGACGGCTGACCTTTTCTGGCCGGGCGGGAACAGGGGGACAGCGAGGCGAAGGAGACAGCAGTGGCAAAAGCCCATCCCTCTGTTTTCGTTTGACATAGCCGTGTGCGCGTGTTACACCGTGCTAGTTCTGACGGGTTGAAAAAAGACTAATCCCCCCTTTTTCCGCGCTCCCTGCGCCATGCGAGGTGTCAGTTGCGGGCTCGAGACATTGCGTTTGCGATCTGGGTCCTTCTGTGTGGATTGGTATGCCTTCTGGTTTATCCCCTCCACCGCGTCCCGCTGCGAAGCGGTGAGCCGGGCGGAGCCAGACAAGTTCACGCGCCGGCGCACGTTACGCACCCGAATCAGGTGCACCCGAATCAGGCGCGCCCCAATCAGGCACGCCCGAATCCGGCTCGGCTGCTCGGCGACTACGGGCGGCTACCTCTGCAGTTCGAGGAGAACCGCGGGCAGACCGATGCGCAGGTGCGATTCCTGTCGCGTGGCGCCGGCTACGCGCTGTTTCTCACCCGCGACGAGGCGGTGCTCCAATTGCGGAAGGCGGATCCCGGCACGGCCGGGACAGGTCTCGGATTGCGGAATGCAAACTCCGCAAATCCGCAGGGCGAAGTTCGAAATCCGCATTCCGCACTCCGCACTCCGCACTCGGCAACGCTCCGAATGCGGCTCGCCGGCGCCAACCCCAACGCTGACGCTCGAGGCGTGGAGGAATTGCCGGGCAAGGCCAACTACCTCACCGGCGGCGACCCGCGCCGCTGGCGCGCCAACATCCCCACCTACGCCAAGGTGCACTACCGGGACGTGTATCCGGGCGTGGACTTGGTTTATTACGGCAATCAGCGGCAGCTCGAGCACGACTTTGTGGTGGCGCCGGGCGCCGACCCCAAGCAAATCCGGCTGGCGCTGGAGGGCGCCGAGCGGGTGGAACTGGAGGCGCAGGGCGATGCCGTGCTGCGGGTCGGCGACGGCGAGGTGCGCCTGCGCGCCCCGGTAGCCTACCAGGAGGTGGCCGGCCTGCGCCGTGAGGTCGCTGCCAGCTACGTCCTCCACGAAACCACTCCGCATTCCGCACTCCGCACTCCGCATTCCGATGCTCCGCATTCCGCACTCCCCACTCCGCACTCCGAAGAGCTTTCCTTCCAGCTCGGCGCCTACGATCCGGCGCTCCCTCTGGTGATCGACCCGGTGCTGGTGTACTCCACGTACCTGGGCGGGGGCGCCAACGACATCGCCAACGGGATCGCGGTGGATTCGTCCGGCAACGCTTACGTTGTCGGGCAGACTCTTTCGGCGAACTTTCCCACCAACCCGGCGAACGCCCGGCTGGGCGCGCCAAACCCATCCAACACCCTGGACGTGTTTGTCGCCAAGCTGAACGACGCGGGGTCGGCTCTGGTGTTTTCGACGTACCTTGGCGGCAGTGCCGACGACGTGGGCACCAGCATTGCCGTCTGCGCCTCCAACTACGTGTACGTCACCGGCTGGACGGCCTCGACCAACTTCCCGACAACCGTTGGCGCTTTCCAGTCCACCAGGCAAGGCGCCCAGGATGCTTTTGTCGCGAAGTTGAACCCCACCGGTTCGGCATTGGACTATTCGACTTATCTGGGCGGCGGAAACCTGGACTTCGGCAGGGGTATTGCCGTGGACGCCAACGGCAATGTCTACGTTACTGGCGAGACCAACTCGATCAATTTCCCGACCTTATACGCCTCGCAGACCAGCAACGGCGGCGGCTGGGACGCTTTCGTCACCAAGCTGAGCGGGGCGGGTTCCCCGGTCTATTCAACCTACCTGGGCGGCACTGGCAACGACTACGGCGCAGGCGTTGCCGTGGACTCCACTGGGAGCGCTTACGTCACGGGCTACACGCAGTCCGGCGACCTCCCAACAACCCCCGACGCATACCAGAACTACCTGGGCGGCTACTACAGTGCTTTTGATGCTTTTGTTACCAAGCTAGATGTGACGGGAGCGCCGGCCTATTTGACCTACCTGGGTGGCAGTGGCAACGACTACGGCGCAGGCGTTGCCGTGGACTCCGACGGGTACGCCTACATCACGGGTCTCACTGCCTCGTGGGATTTTCCGACGGTCAACGCATTCCAGAGCAACCCGGGCAACAGTTCGTGTGGCGCAAATGACTGCTTCGATGCTTTCGTGACGAAGCTGGACACGGCGGGCTCGACCGTGATGTATTCGACGTACCTCGGCGGAAGCGCTTACGACAGTGGCAACAGCATTGCTGTGGACGCTTACGGCAATGCCCACGTCGCCGGTACCACTATTTCGACCGACTTCCCAACCGCCAGTCCTCGCCAGTCTGTAAATAACGGCATGCAGGACGCTTTCGTCGCGAAGCTGGACACTTTCGGCGCGACGCTGCTGTTTTCGACCTACTTGGGAGGCACGGGGATCGACAGCGCCAATGCCGTTGCCATAGATTCACTCGGCGCGGTCTACTTCGCTGGTGAGACCCAATCCGTCAACTTCCCCACAGAGGGTAGCCCCGTTCTGCAGGGCACGCTGGCTGGGGGCGGCGATGCGTTCGTCGCCAAGCTCACGCCGCCTGGTCCCCCTGAGGGCGGGCCCAACATTAGCTCACTGAGTCCTCCCAGTGCCGCGGCCGGCCGCCCCACTTTTACGCTCACGCTCAATGGCTCCGCCTTCGGTTCCAACTCAATTGTGTATTGGAATGAGGTGATCCTTCCGCTTACCTATGCCAGCAGTATGCAGTTACAGGTGGAGGTCAGCGCGGAGTACATCGCCGCCCCCACGACCGCGAACGTGTACGTCTTCGACACAATGAGTGGCAAGTCCTCGAACACCGTGCAGTTCGTGGTGTACCCGAGCGCGACGGTACCCACAATTGCCTCTTTGAGCCCTGCCAACGCCGCGGCCGGCGGGCCTGGATTTCCGCTCACGATCGACGGCTGGAACTTCAGTCAGAACTCGACCGTGTACTGGAACGGAGTGTCAGTTCCGACCACCTATGTCAGCGGGACGAGGCTGACCGCGGCGATCACCCAGGACCGTATCGCTGCCCCAGGCACCGCACAGGTCATGGTTTTCGATTCGGCGGGCGGGTGGTCCAATGGCGTGTCATTCCTGGTGTACCAGGCGGGGAGTCAGGCCGGTTGCACGCCGCCGCCCCCCGGCTTGGTCCTCTGGTGGCCCGCTGAGGGCGATACCACGGACGTTGTCAACGGCGCCCACGCATCTGGCTACGGTGTGGGCTACTCCCCCGGTAAGGTGGGTTTGGCCTTCGACTTTAGCGGTAACTCCTATCTCGCCGTCACGTCGGATAGCCTCCCCGCCATGACGAACAGCGGGCTAATCACCATCGACGCCTGGATCATGCCCAAGGGACCCAACGGCCGCATTGTGGACAGGTGGTACCCTCCGGATGGGGCGTCCTCCACCGGTTACTTTTTGGATCTTTACAACGGCTACCTTCGCCTGACCGTTGGCTCGCTCCCACCCCTGCAAAGCGAAGTACCGGTGACGACGGACGGCCACACCTGGACGCACGTGACCGGCGTGTACGACGACGCCATGATGAAGCTGTACATCAACGGGGCGCTGGTCGGCAGCCGTTCGGCGACGGGGGCGGAGCTGTCTAACGCGCTGGACCTGTACATTGGCTCCAACAACTACGGCACGGACTCGTTCTACGGCCTGATTGACGAACTTGAGATCTTCAATCGGGCGCTGACGGACTCGGAGATCTTCGCCATTGTCAACGCGGGCAGCGCCGGCAAGTGCTGGGCCGGCGTTACAGGCGCGGTTCCGGTGGATCTGATGTTGTTCAAAAGCGCGCCCAATCCAGCCCCCCGGAGCCAAGTTGACTCTCCCAATCCTTTTCCCTACACGCTCACGGCGATCAACGCCAGCCCGGACCCAGCGTACGCAGTGGTGGTAACGGATACCCTGCCGCCGGGAATGATGCTGGATTCGTGGTCCTCCGATTCGGGTTCGTGCTACATCAAGGACAGCACGGTAACCTGCTACCTGGGTACCCTGAGTGGATTGTCCTATGCCATGGTAGAGTTGTTCGTGTACACCGCCCAATCGGCGCCGGTAACAAACACAGCCAGCCTCAGCTCCAGCAGCCCGGATATTAACCCGAGCAACAACGTCGCCAGCTTGCAGGTGGCAATGGCGGCTCCCGCTCCCGTCATCTATTACATGGATCCGGAAAGCGCGGTGGCCGGCAGCGACTGTAGCTACGGCTGCACCTTGTATCTGTCCGGTTCGTACTTTGGGCCCAACTCCGTGGTGCGCTGGAACGGCACCGACATCCCCACGGACACCTACTATTACTATGGCGGCGAGTTGTATGCCCAGTTCTACTCGCAGCATCTTGCCCAGCCGGGCGTGGCTCAGATCACGGTGTACGACCCGGACACCGACCTATTGTCGGCCCCGCTGGCGTTCATAATTTACCCCAACTCACCCGAGGGCTGCACGGCGCCGCCCTCCGGCTTGGTAAGCTGGTGGCCTGGGGAGGGAAGCGGCAACGACGTTATGGGCCGCAATTCCGGCACGCTGAAGGGCGCGGTCGCGTTTGCCCCGGGCATGGTCAGCGAAGCCTTCAGCCTGGACGGCAGTTCCTATATCGAGGTGCCCAACTCGCCCTCGCTGGCCATTAGCGGCGCGATCACCATGGACGCCTGGATCCAGCGGACGGCGGACAAGCCCGGCTGCACCAGAATCGTGGACAAGATCACGCCCGGCGGGTCGGATGGGTTCCTACTGGGCGTGTGCAACGGCTACCTGCACATGAAGGCCGGCCCTTGGGAGCTTACGGGCACCACGCTGCTGCCCCTGGATGAGTTTGTCCATGTCGCCGGCGTGTTCGACGGCTACTCTGGTGAGCTCGTCCTGTACATAAACGGCCTGGAGGACGGCTACCTGCCCCTGGGCGGTGGGCAGCGGCCGCCGCCGCCATACGACCTCAGCGCGCAAGGCAGGGGGCCAGCGCAGTCCGTGAAGGACGAGCTAGACGACTACGAGCTGCCTAACGCATACCTTGTGATGCCCACCAACAACCTGAGCCTGAGAATCGGCGCAGATCACGAGGGCAAGGAGGGCTTCATTGGCCTGATCGACGAAGTCGATATCTACAACACCGTGCTGTACTCCGAGATCAGCGACATTTACAACGCCGGCTCCGCGGGCAAGTGCAACCCGTTCGCCTGCGCGGCGCCGCCCCCGGACTTGGCAAGCTGGTGGCCGGGGGAGACCGACGGGCGCGACTTGGCCGGCGCCAATCCCGCCACCCCGCAGGGCAACGTCACCTTCCTTCCGGCCATGGTCGGCCAGGGCTTCCATTTCGACGGTACGAACAGCTACCTGCAAGTGGCCGACTCTCCCAGCCTGAGGCCCGAGGTTTTCACCATCGACGCCTGGGTCAAGTTTGACTCGCCGGTTACTTCCCCGCAGGTCTTGCTCTCCAAGTACGACACGCTGAACAACACGGCCGGCTACATGCTCTACGCGACGCCGGGTGAGATGGGACCCGTCTTCGAGTTCATGCTCGGCTCCGCCCCCCCCTACGGCCCCCTCTACGTTACTGCTTGGTCCCCCGAGATCACGCCAGGGGTCTTCTACCATGTGGCGGCCACCTGGGATGGGACGACGGCTAAGCTGTACGTGAATGGGGCGCTACAGGCAGAGGAGACGCCCGTTTGGTCCGGCTACGGCTACGATACGCAGTCCCTGCCCTTGCTGATGGGAGGCGGCGACCCGAATTTCATCGCGTGGTTCGCCGGGACGCTGGACGAGGTCGAGTTCTATGGCCGCGCGCTGTCCCCCGAGGAGATCGCCGCGATTTACATGGCGGGTGGCGCGGGCAAGTGCACGGCTCCCTACAGCCCCGACCTGGCGCTGACCAAAGAGGCCACGCTCAATTCCAACAACCTCACGTACACCCTCACGGTGACCAACAACAGCGAGGTTCCCGCCACGGGAGTCACGGTGACCGATCCGCTGCCGGAGGGCGTGAGTTTCGTGTCGGCGACTCCCAGCCAGGGGAGCTGCACGGGAACCAACGTCGTCACCTGCACTCTGGGCACGGTGATCGGCGGGGCCGTTGCCGGGGTCACGCTGGTGACGCAGCCCATGGTGTCCGGCGAGATAGTCAACACAGCCACCGTGACCCTCAATGAACCGGACACGGACACGTCCAACAACATCGTCACCGTTAAGACCATGATCACGGCCAACCCGCTGCCGACGATCACTTCGCTGACGCCCGACAACGCCATAGCCGGCGGCGAGGGCTTCACGCTGACGGTCAACGGCTCGGGTTTCTTCAGCGGCTCGGTGGTGCGCTGGAACGGCAGCGACCACGCGACCACATTCGACAGCGGGCATCTGACGGCGCAGATCACGGCCGGCGACATTGCCGTGGCCGGCGTGATACCGGTCACCGTGTTCAATCCGGAGCCCGGCGGCGGCGAGTCAACCCCCGTCAGCTTCACCGTCAACAACCCGGTGCCGGCAATCACCATGCTGTCGCCTCCCTATGCGATGGCCGAGGGCTCGGCGTTTGAACTGACGGTGACCGGCTCGAATTTCGTCCCTGCCTCGGTGGTGCGTTGGAACGGCAGCGACCGGACAACCACTTATGACAGCCCAACGCAAGTGCGGGCGAACATCACCGCGACCGATATTGCGCTGGTGGGCACGGCGCAGGTGACGGTATTCAACCCGGCGCCGGGTGGCGGCACATCCAGCGCCGCGACCTTCACTATCACGGGGATGACGGCCTGCCTCCCGCCGCCCTCCGGCCTGGTGGGCTGGTGGCCGGGCGACGGTAGCGGACAAGACATCGCCGGCGGCAACAATGGCGGCCTACAGGGAGGTGCAACGTTTGCGGCCGGCGCCGGCGGAGTCGGGCAAGCATTCAGCTTCGACGGGGCAAGCGCCTATGTGAGCGTGCCGGACTCGCCCGCGTTGCGGCCGACGAGTCTGACCCTGGAGGGGTGGGTCAGTTTCGCCTCCGTACCTGCGGGAGTAGTGCAGTTGTTCGGCAAGGCTGTCGGCACCGGCAACTACGACTCGTATGCCGTTTGGTACGAGGGCGGGGCGTTGAGGGCCTATGGTTGCACAGTCGCGGCATGTTCCTCCCCCTTGGTCTATAACTGGACACCGACGCCGGGCATCTGGTACCACGTTGCCTATGCCTATGACGATGTCTCCCATGCGCAGGTGCTTTATGTGAATGGCGTTAGCCAAGCCTCGAACGCCGGCGGTATTACACCGGGTTACGATTCCCACCCGTTTCTGATCGGCGCGGACGTAGACAACGAGGTGCTGGCTTTGTTCTTCCCAGGAGCGATTGATGAAGTGAGCCTGTACAACCGGGCGCTGACGCCTGTGGAAATCGCCAGGATCTACAACGGCGGTGGCGTAGGCAAGTGCCGGTTGCCGGTGCCGGCGATCACCACGCTTTCGCCTCCCAGCACAATGGCCGGAGGTGGGAACTTCGCGCTGACCGTCAACGGCTCGGACTTCCAGGACAACTCGGTGGTGCGCTGGAACGGGTCGAATCGGGCAACCACCTACGGCAGCGCCACGCAGTTGACGGCCAGCATCCCGGCGACCGACATCGCGCTGGTGGGTATGGCACAGGTGAGCGTGTTCACGCCGCTGGGCGGCGAATCGGCGCCGCTGAGCTTCGGCATCACCGGCTTGATCGCCTGCGCGCCGCCGCCCTCCGGCCTGGTGAGTTGGTGGCCGGGCGAGGCCGGCGCTCAGGACATTGCTGACGGCAACTCCGGGACACTTCTGAACGGGGCAACGACGGCTCTGGGGAGGGTCGGCCAGGCGCTGAGCTTCGACGGCATTGACGACCGGGTGGTGGCACCGTACAACGCCAATCTGAATCCCACTGGCCCGTTTGCCGTGGCCGCCTGGTTCAAGGCTGACCCGTCACAGATGAGCGGCGACGGCTTTTTCGCGCTGATCGAGAACTCGCACGGCTTTGTGGACGGCACCGGCTGGGCGCTGCAGGGCACAGTGCCCAGCAGGGGGCCGGACCAATTGGCCGGCACGATGAACTTCGAGTTTGGGTTGGGCGGCCCCAGCGGCACGAATTTCCTTCTGGTCAGCACGGGAGTGAGCGTGCTCGATAACGTTTGGCATCACGTGGTCGCCGTGTTTACTGGCGCTGAAATCCAGATTTACCTGGACGGGGTACTGAAGCAGAGCCTGCCACAGACCTCGCCGGTGGCCAGCAACAATCGGGATCTGTACATCGGCGCGGCCTGGGCTGCCGGCACCCCAACCCGGCACTTCCACGGACTGATCGACGAGGTGCAGTATTTCAGCCGGGCGCTAACGCCGATCGAGATCGCGAGCATCTACAACGCCGGCAGCCTGGGCGTATGTCAGGTGCCCGTTCCCGGTCTCGCGTCGATGACGCCTACGGCTGGCGGCCGCCTGCAGACCCTCGATGTGGTGCTGACCGGCTCCAACTACATCTCGGGCGCCACCGCGGTGAGCTTCGGGCCAGACATCACGGTGAATAACATCTCCGTTACCAGTCCGACCTCGCTCACCGCCAACATCACGATCCTGGCGACAGCAGCGACCGGGCCGCGGGACGTGACGGTGACCAACCCCGCCCCGGGCGGTGGAACGGCAACGCTGGCGGGCGCCTTCACCGTCAACAACCCGCCGCCGGGGCTGGCCTCGATTGCCCCGACGGCCGGCAACCGGCTCCAGACCCTCGATGTGGTGCTGACGGGCGCCAACTACATCGCGGGCGTTACCACGGTGAGCTTGGGGCCGGACATTGCGCTGAATAACATCATCGTCACCAACCCCACCTCCATCACGGCCAACATCACCATCGCGGCGGCGGCGGTCACCGGGCCGCGGGACGTGACGGTGACCAATCCCGGGCCGGGCGGCGGACCAACATCGCTGGCGGGTGCCTTCACGGTCAACAACCCGCTGCCGGGGCTGGCCTCGATGGCACCGGCGGCCGGCAACCGGCTGCAGACTCTCGATGTGGTGCTGACAGGCACCAGCTACATCAGCGGCGTCACCACGGTGAGTTTCGGGCCGGACATCGCCGTGAACAATGCGAACGTCACCAGCCCCACCTCGCTCACCGCCAACATCACCATCGCGGCCACGGCAGCCCCCGGGCCGCGTGACGTGACGGTGACCAACCCCGGGCCGGGCGGCGGACCAACAACGCTGGCGGGCGCCTTCACGGTCAACAACCCGGCGCCGGGGCTGGCCTCGATTGCACCGGGGGCTGGTAACCGGCTCCAGACCCTCGATGTGGTGCTGACGGGCGCGGATTACATCAGCGGCGCTACCACGGTGAGCTTCGGGCCAGACATTGCGCTAAATAACATCATCGTCACTAGCCCGACCTCGCTCACCGCCAACATCACCATCGCCGGGACGGCGATGACCGGGCTGCGGGACGTAACGGTGACCAATCCCGGACCGGGCGGCGGCACTTCGCCGCTGGCCGGTGGTTTCACGGTCAATAACCCGGTGCCGGGGCTGGCCTCGATGGCACCGGCGGCCGGTAACCGGCTCCAGACCCTCGATGTGGTGCTGACAGGCACGAACTTCATCGGCGGGGCGACCACGGTGAATCTGCCCCCAGGCTTCACCGTGAACTCCTTCTCGGTGACCAGCTCCACGACGGCCACGGTAAATTTCGACATCACCGGGATCGCTGCCACCGGAGCAAACAACATCACGGTCACCAACGCCACGCCGGGGGGCGGCACTTCGGCGGCGCAGACGTTCATGGTCAACAACCCGGCCCCGTCCATCATCTCGCTGTCTCCGCCCACGGCGACGACCGGCGGCACCGGCTTCACGCTGACGGTCAACGGTGCGGGCTTCGTCAACGGCTCGGTGGTGCGCTGGAACGGCGCGGACCACACCACCGCCTTCATCAACGATGGGCAACTAACCGTTTCAGTCTCCCCGGCTGACATCGCCGCGGCCGGTATCGTGTCGGTGACGGTATTCAACCCGGTGCCGGGCGGCGGCACGTCCAGCCCCGCTAGCTTCACGATCAACAATCTAGCACCCGCCATTACGTCGCTGTCTCCGCCCACGGCGACGGCCGGCGGGACGGCCTTCACCCTGACGGTGAACGGCACGAACTTCGCCAGCGGCTCGGTGGTGCGCTGGAACGGCGCGGACCACACCACCACCTACCTCAGCGCCACGCAGTTGACCGCCGACATCCCGGCGACCGACATCGCCACGGCCGGCACCGCTCAGGTGACCGTCTTTACGCCGGCCCCCGGGGGCGGCACCTCCACCGCCAGCAGCTTCACCATCAACAATGCGGCATCCACGATCACCTCGCTGTCACCCAGCGCCGCGACGGCCGGCGGCGTGGCCTTCACCCTGACCGTAAACGGCACAAACTTCGTCAGCGGCTCGGCGGTGCGCTGGAACGGCGCGGACCGCACCACCACCTACGTCAGCGCCACGCAGTTGACGGCGGCGATTCCGGCCACGGACATCGCTCTGGCCGGCACCGCGCAGGTGACGGTGTTCAGCCCGGCCCCCGGCGGCGGCACCTCCAGCCCCAGTAGCTTCACCATCAACAACCCGGCGTCGATGATCACCTCCCTATCGCCGCCCACGGCGACGGCCGGCGGCACGGCCTTCACCCTGACGGTCAACGGCACGAACTTCGTCAGCGGCTCGGTGGTGCGCTGGAACGGCACGGACCGCACCACCACCTACGTCAGCGCCACGCAGTTGAGGGCTGACATTCCGGCCACCGACATCCTCACGGCTGGCACTGCGCAGGTGACGGTGTTCAGCCCGGCCCCTGGCGGGGGCCCGTCCAGTCCCGCCAGTTTCACCATCAACAGTCCAGCACCCACCATCACCTCGCTGTCACCCAACAGCGCCACGGTCGGCGGCGGGGCCTTCCCTCTGGTTGTGAACGGCACGGGCTTCGTGAATGGCTCGGTGGTGCGCTGGAACGGCGCGGACCGCACCACCACCTACGTCAGCACCACGCAGTTGACGGCTGACATCTCGGCGACCGACATCCTCACAGCCGGCACCGCGCAGGTGACCGTGTTTACGCCGACGCCGGGCGGCGGAACCTCCAACCCCGTTAGCTTCATCGTCAACAGCCCGGCGCCTTCGATCACCTCCCTGTCGCCGCCCACGGCGACGGCTGGCGGCACGGCCTTCACCCTGACGGTCAACGGCACGAACTTCGCCAGCGGCTCGGTGGTGCGCTGGAACGGCGCGGACCACACCACCACCTACCTCAGCGCCACGCAGTTGACCGCCGACATCCCGGCCACCGACATCGCCACGGCCGGCACCGCTCAGGTGACCGTCTTTACGCCGGCCCCCGGCGGCGGCACCTCCACCGCCAGCAGCTTCACCATCAACAATGCGGCATCCACGATCACCTCGCTGTCACCCAGCGCCGCGACGGCCGGCGGCGTGGCCTTCACCCTGACCGTAAACGGCACGAACTTTGTGAATGGCTCGGTGGTGCGTTGGAACGGCACAGACCGCACCACCACCTACGTCAGCGCCACGCAGTTGACCGCCGCCATTCCGGCCACCGACATCGCCACGGCCGGCACGGCGCAGGTGACGGTGTTCAGCCCGGCCCCCGGCGGCGGCCCCTCCAGCCCCGGTAGCTTCGCCATCAACAACCCGGCGCCCACGCTGGCCTCCATCTCCCCGGCCAGCGCCGTGGCCGGCGGCACGGCCTTTACCCTGACCGTGACGGGAACCAACTTCGTCAGCGGCTCGGCGGTGCGCTGGAACGGCACGGACCGCACCACCACCTACATCAGCGCCGCGCAGTTGACCGCCGACATCCCGGCCACCGACATCGCCACGGCCGGTACTGCCTCGGTCACCGTGTTCAGCCCGGCCCCCGGCGGCGGCACATCGAACGCCGTGGCCCTGACCATTGTCGCGCTCAACCCGCCCCCCGTCGTTACCTCCATCTCCCCGGTGGAACGGGCGGCTAGCTCCACCGGGTTCCTGCTGACCGTCACCGGTTCGAACTTCGTTACCGGAGCCACGGTGCAGTGGGCAGGCAGCGGCCGGCCGACGACGTACGTCAGTGGCTGGCAACTGACCGCGCAGATCAGCGACGCGGACGCCGCGACAGTCGGCCTGTTCCTGGTCACCGTGGCGAATCCGACGCCGGGCGGCGGCACTTCCCTTGGCATGCCGTTCACCATCCACCCGGCAGCCAGTTACCTGGCGGGCGACGCAGCGCCGGCCGGCGGCAACGACTCCGGGCTGTTCGGCGATGACTCGCTCGACAACCCGGACCTGCTCCTGGCTCTGCGCGCCGTCACCAGCGTGCCGGGATTCGTCCCCCCGAGTTGCTCGGACCTGTTCGACACCATGGACTCCTACCCGGTAGACGGCGCGGCGCGGGGGGGAGACGGCGTGCTCGACAACCTGGACCTGACCGCCACGCTGCGCCGGGTCACCAACGCTGATCCCTCGCGGCCCAGACGGACCACCCGGGGTCTGGTCTGCGGCGCCCTGGCCCCGGGACTGCTCACCATGCTGGCCAGACCCGCGGACGTGCCGTTCGGCGCGGGCGCGGTCGAATTCCAGCGCGAGCGACCCGCTGAGGACGGCGCGGAGCGGGTCGCGGTTTACCTCTCGGCTTACCAGAACCTGGATTTGGGCGGCCTGAGCCTGGCCTTGGGCTGGACCGACTCCAGCCCGGCGGCACAGGCCACGCTGCACTTTATTCCGGCGGCCGCGGGAGCGCCTGCATTGCTGGACAATCAACTGCCGGGCACCATCGCGGCCGCCTGGCTGGGCGGCCTGCGACTCCGGGCCGGACAGCGCCTCTTGCTGGGCTTTGTCGACCTGCCGCCGGCGGGCGGGCAGGTATCGTTCCCCGTTCTCCACGGAGTGAAGGCTAACGATCGGACGACGGGGAGGCAGGTTGAGATCGGCGTGTCGCGAAGCGGCGGAACCACGCAGTCCGTGGAGCCGCGGTAAGAGGCTCCCGGCGCGCCTTCCCGGCTGGCCGGGGGAACGCCACCGCCCCGGCCGACGCGGCCCGTCTGCTGCGCTTCATCGGCGCCATTGCCAACTCCGCAGACGGCCGCCCGCTGGCCGTCGGGCTGTCGGAGCTCGCCGTCGAGCAACGGTAAGCGTATTCCGAGCCTTTGAGGGATTGGGACTGCTCCTCGATGCCGGCGAGGTCAGGCTCGCCGCACAGTCCAGGAGATACTGCTCCACGAGGCCGCCCGAGGGGCGATCGGTGAGGGAATGGAGCGAAGCCACTTCGCGAGGTAGACTGCTATCGGGGCGGTCGGAATCGGAGTTCCTGTCGCCACCGTGCTTGTAGCAGCGCGCTCCGAAGTGCCTGCCGTCGTGAGGGCTGCGCGAACGCGCAGCATGACGTCCGGCATTGTCCCCGCGCTAAGGGCGCCGCACAACCGTGACCTTGTCAGCCGTTATCGTGATCTTCTCAGAAAGCGGCTGCCCGCCTGATAGCGGCTCGACGCGCAACTCATAATTCCCGGGGTTCAACAGCATGCCTTGAGCGAAATTGCTGAACTCGTCCACGTGGCCGAAGTACTTCCCGTTGAGGTACACTGTGGCGAACTTATCCGGGTGAATCACGCGCAACGTCCCAAAAGGCGGCTTGGCGAGTGCCACCGGCTTCAGCTTCTCGCGGATCTTCGCGGTCTTGCCCGGTTCCACCCGGATCTTGGTCGCCAGCTCCTCGTAGCGGGGCTCCACCAGCCGGACTTCGTGTTCGCCGGGAGCAACCGTATACTTGCGCGCAACTCTAAAGTTGGCGGCGGGTCCAACGTACTTCCCGTCAATAAACACCCCGGCGCGCCCCGGGCTGATGCTGGTTTTGACGTATCCCGCTTTCTGCTGGGCAACCAGCGGCACGGCGATGGCCATGGCCACCACCATGAGAGCAACGGATCTGAGTTTTCGTATAGCTTCATTCTCCTTAAGAAGGCAGGTCACGACGCGCTCCCCGTCTGCGCACTCACAACAGCGGTGCAATGCGCGCAGCGGCGAGCCGCCACCGGGATCTCACTAAGGCATTCGGGGCACGCCTTCGTCGTAGGTTCCGCAACCGATGGGGGCTTCTTCAGCCGCGACGTGACCGCGTTCATCGGAAGAACGACAAAGAAGTAGATTGCTGCACCAACAAGCAAAAACGCCACCACGGCGTTGAGGAAATCGCCGTACAGGAACTTGCTGTTGTTTACGGTGAAGCTCAATGCCGAGAAGTCCGGCTTGCCGACGATCGCCGCGATGAGCGGCGTCAACAGGTCCTTCACCAGCGACGTCACAATGCCGCCAAAGGCGCCGCCCAGAACCACGGCGACGGCCAGGTCCAGGACGTTGCCGCGAAAAAGGAATTCTCTAAAACCTTTGAGCACGTCGCCTCCCATCCGGAAGCAGGGTACGGCTTCGCTCCATGCCTACCGAAGCGGCTAGCGTACCACCTTGGGCCGATGATGTCCAGGCGCGACCACGGCCGGAGGTCGTCGCACCGGAGCCAGGGACGGCCCTTGAGGCGCGCAACTTTCGGCTCTGTCTCCCGTATAATCCCTTTGAGAAAGGGAATAACCATGCCTGATCGGCAACACCAATCGCGACCCAGA
>Ga0315282_10004983_pt1 | contig 22823 bp, 24 predicted proteins | sample YL17G07_20_MG_FD_203693 | JGI IMG/M metagenome (GOLD analysis project Ga0315282, IMG submission 203693) | Sediment microbial communities from Yellowstone Lake, YNP, Wyoming, USA - YL17G07_20 | ecosystem: Environmental > Aquatic > Freshwater > Lake > Sediment | place: USA: Wyoming | collected... | reverse complement strand
CCCCTCGGGGTCGGTTCTGCTTTTTAGCTACATGACCTTATAGCGAGGCCCATCCCCGCCTTCCGGTACCTGCCACTGAATTATCTGATGCGGGCACTTTATGCGGCACGTCTGGCAGTGCAAACAGTTAGAGGGACTAAGAATAAGCTCGTCCTCTTCAAAGCGGTAAACCTCCCCCGGACAGAAGAAGGCGCAGGGGTGGCATCCATAATCCCTAAGACAGCGGTTACACTTTTGCGGGTCGGAAAGGGTAATGTGCGATGGCTCGTCCTCGCGATGGGTGGTGCCAGAAAGACTGACCGCACTGAGGCGGTCAATGCCACCAGTATATTTACGCTTTAGCCTAGCCCGTCTCATCCCTTCCTGGTCTGGGCTGGTGGCTAACCGGAACGGAATCCACTGCTGGACAAGGGATAGAGGAGCGCCTAAGTACAGCCCGGCTCTACCACCCTTGGTAAAGACCTGCCTATAGTTCCTCGCGGCACGGATATCCTCCATCACGAAGCTTTTATCTAACAAATCCTCGTAGGTTTGCAGGCGACGCTTGGAGAAATCCCGTGCCTGAATAGCCCTAAAGATAGCCTCGGCGGCAAGCATCCCCGACTTGATGGCATAGTGCAGTCCCTTAAGCTTCCTCACATTCGTCAGGCCGGCGGCATCGCCGATAATAATGGCGCCATCGGTAACCAGCCCCGGTATTGAATAGAAGCCGCCCTCAGGGAGTGTCTTGGCGCCATAGGCTACAGCCTCGCCGCCTTCAATCAGTCTTTGGATAAAGGGATGGGACTTAAAAATTTGGAGCTCTTTCTGGGGGTCAAGGTCACAGTACCTCCAGTCTAAGGCGAGGACAAGGGCTACGGCTACCGTGTTACGTCCCATACTGTAAATAGTGCCACCACCAAAGACATCAGGGGTCAAGAGCCGGTTGGGAAAGCCGAGGGTATGTATCACCCGGTTAGCACCGAAATTGTTTTTCTCAGGCAACCTGATGATTTCCTTCACGCCGAGGGAGTGTACTTGTGGATTCCTTGCTTTTCCCCGCCGAAAACCTCTAACCAGCCCCTCCGATAATAGACCTAAGGAGCCTTCGCCAAGAACGGTTACCTTTGCCTGCAGTGTCTCCCCTGCGGCATAATTTGACTGTTTTTCTCCCTCTTTGTTTCTCCCCTTCTCCCCAAGCCTTACCCCCCCCACCGCACCCTTTTCTACCACCAACTCCTTGGCGGCAAAGCCGGTATAGACCTCAACCCCAAGCCCCCGGGCAATGCCACCGAGCCAGTTCACCAACTCACTGACGGAGAGGGTATAATCACCCTTATGATGCATATATGGTGGCACAAGCACCTCTGGTAGCTTGATGGCAACCCCGTCCCCCAGGAGAAAGACAAGCTCGTCTATTTCTACCTTATTAGCCAGGGTCTTGGTGACAAACTCATCCTCCCTCTTTCTCCAATCGGGCAAAAGTTCATCAAGAACGTGGGCTTCAAAGACCGCCCCGGAAAGGCTATGCTGCCCGAGCTTATCCGCCTTTTCAATGACTACCACCGACTCTTTCCGGTGGTTCTCATTTAGCAACTGCTTTAGCCTTATGGCTCCGGCTAGGCTCGCCGGACCAGCCCCGACAAAAAGCACATCCATTCGTCTTAGCTTATCCATAGTCATGCCAGCCTTACCGCCGAGTTAAGAGCCTTAATCAGTTCAGGCAGTTTTTCTTCCATGTTAGCCACCACCCCGAAATCAGCCACCTTGAAAATAGGCGCCTTTGGGTTCTTGTTGACGGCGATGATGATATCCGAGTTCTGCATCCCGGTAAGATGCTGGACTGCCCCCGAAACACCAACGGCAACATATACCCTGGGCTTGACGGTGTGGCCGGTCTGTCCCACCTGATGGCTACGGTCGATGAACCCCGCCTCAACCGCCGCCCGGGAAGCGCCGACCATAGCCTTCTCCCCGAGGAACTTACCCAGACTTTCGGCTAAAGGCACGATGTACCTTTCAAAATTCTCCTTTGTCTTACAGCCAATACCACCACAGGCAATCGCCCCGGCTTCAGTGATGTCTGAGCTTAGCTGGCGCGGCTCAGAGTAAACTATAGTGACACCAAGGTCAGACGATTCCACTTTAGGGGTATGCCCTATCACCTCCCCCCTCCTCCCCTTATCCGGCACCAAGGCAGTCATCACACCAGGTCTGACCGTTGACATCTGTAGCCTTGAGTTCTGGGTAATGATAGCCGCCATTATGTTACCACCCAGGGCGGGTCTTGTCTGCCTCAAGACGCCGATAAGCTCCTGCTGACCTCGCCGGAAGTCTATTATATCCAAGCCGGTACAATCGGCGGTCAGCCCCGACTCCGACCGGTAGGCGACCCTCGGGGCAAGCTCCCTGCCTAAAGGGGTAGCACTGAATAACATTATCTGGGGCTTATATTTTAGAACCAGCTCCGAGACCACCCTGGCATAGGGGACAGGCAGAAAATCAGCCAATAGCTCATGCTCAACAACATAGACCTTCTTCGCACCATAGGCGATAAGGTCATCGGCTAAAGCCATTACCCCCTTACCCACCACCACCGCACCAACCCTTTCCTTCAGAGACCCGGCCAGCTCGGTGGCTCTACCCAATAGCTCCAGCGAAGCGGGATTTAGTTCGCCATCCTCCTGTTCGGCGTAGACCCAAACCTCACCGGTATAGTAGGGCTTTTTGCCCTCGGGTATGCGGTAAGACTCCCCCTTCTCCTCCTCCCCAACCGTTTTTGCCTTTCGGGTATAAGCCTCTTTGAGCATCCCCACTAGTTTTGTCATGTCGTTTTCAAAGATGCAGTTCCGCTTGCTGACCTCCTTTGGTGAGAAAATCCTAAAGACGGTTGTTCTTGAGCCAGCCAGTCCGATGCGGGCATCATCAGCATTTATGTCAGCCGCACTCCAGCGGTAAAGCTCCTGTGAAAGTGCCCACCTCGTCCTGCTGAACAAGGCATTTATTGGCTCCGTCCACTTGGCGACAGTAATTAGACACGGGTAATTATTGGGGGCTACCCTCTCCGTGCCCTTCATTGTTATCCTGCCGACAATGACCTTGGCGTGGTCTAGGTCAAAGGACGTAGCATAAGCGATGTGAGCTACGCCGAGCTCTTCGGCTATCTGCGCTGGAACCTGTGCCGTATCGCCATCTATGGATTGCATACCACTGATGACGATATAGTCCTTGTTGCCGTTAAATATCTCCCTTTCCACCTTCCTTATGGCTTGAGCCAGTGGGTAGGCGGTGGCGGCGGTATCAGCACCGCCGAGCTTCCTATCAGTAAGCAGCACGCCGACATCAGCACCGACGGAGAGGGCATATCGCAAAACCTCCTCGGCAAAGGGAGGACCCATGGTCAAACTCACTATCCTGCCGCCGGTTTTCTCTCTCATCCTCACGGCAAACACCAACGCCTGCTTATCAAGCTCATTACAGGCATTGTCCAGTAGCCCCCTCTTCAGTATACCCTTCTCCCAATCCCAGGCTTCATTAGGTATATTCCTTATGTCCGGCACCTGTTTAACCAAGACGATGTAATTCATGTTGCCAATCCTCTTTACACTACGGAATCATGAGCAGTAACTGGGGGCACTCGTCTAACCGCCATCAAGTGAATGATGTTCTTTCTTGACAAACCAGCCTGCGGGATTAGTGAGGTATTCGTGATAGTCGAGGAGAATAAGCTCGTGTTCCCTTTCCTCTGCCGCCACCGCCCGGTAGAATTCCCTCTCCGCATCATAAGTAGCCTGCGCGCTCTGGCGGTTATAGAAATCATAGCTTTCCTTCTCCCTCTTGACCGCGGTCTCTATTATACCAAAATCGGCAGTGCCAGCGCTTAAATTCATGCCGGTTAGTTCACAGGTAGTAAAGAAAACGTCTCTTAGCTGACTACCCCGGTCAGGTTGAAGAGCAACCACTGGCCAAGCCTTCTTGTTTCGTATCGCCTCATAAATCTCAAGCAACCTCTGCTGGTGAATATCCTCCTCCTCAGCCAGCGACTGGAGCAATCTCCTGCCCACCTCGTTGCCGCTTTGTCTGCTCTCCCCAAGATAGCACTCCTTGCCATCGACTTCCATCTGGAGAGCAATCTTAAGCGCAGCCAAGGTCTTATCCTGTTCGTTTGTCACTTCTGCTCTCCACGGCTTTCCTCATCATCTCGAGGATGGTTTCTTCATGACTGGCATGCTCCTCAACTGCCTGGCTGAGGTTGTTGACCGTCTGCTGTATCTTTGATTTTGCCGCCAGCAACTGCTGTTGGTCTAATCCCTCAAGCTTGGTGCTAATTAGCATCCCCTTGGCATCCCTAATCTGCCGAGCTATGTCACGGTGTTCAAGCAGAATAGCCTTCATAAGAAGCCGACCCAATAGCGGCGGCAGGGCTTCTTCTTCAAAGGCAAAGTGATTTTTTAAACCTTCTTCAAGAAAACTCATCGTCTGTTGCAACTCGTCTTGCTTGACGACTAACGTCTCCACCGAACTCTGGGTCCAGTCGGCGTAAGTCCGGCGGAGGGCAAAAATAGCCTCAATATCAGCCACCCTTTCACCAGCGAGCTTAATATGCTCCCTGATAACGCGGTGCTCGGCGATGACCCTTGTCATAACTGCCAGGGCATCAGACACGATATACCTCCTCTAATTTTAATCGTGCTTTTTCCTTACATAGACCTTGATTTCGCCACCCTTCTCCTCAATCCCTAGAAATTCGTGTCCTGTGGTCTGGCACCATGCCGGCATGTCCTGCTTTATGCCCTTGTCGTCAGCCACCACCTCCAGGACCTCCCCCTTCTTCATTTTTTTAATCTTCTCCGCCGTTTTAACAATTGGCATCGGGCAATATAGTCCAATGCAGTCCAGAGTTTGGTCTGCCTTCATAACTTCCCCCTCAAGCAGTTTCCTTGGTGAGGTCGGTACCACAGTTGGGACACACCTTCGTCTCCCGAGCCAACGGTCTGTGGCATTTAGGGCAGTAGAAGAGCTCAGCCTCACACGCCTGACAATAAGGAAACTGGGCTTCAGCTATCTCCTCATCACAGTAAGGGCAAAATTGCTTTCTTGGTTTACACTTCTCAGCCATTTTTCTTTTCCCCCTTCTTTTGCTTACTTAAGTAGTCCTCTATCGCTTTATGCAGGGCTTGAGCCCCCAGATTGGAGCAGTGAAACTTGTTCTTGGGCAACCCCTCAAGCTCATCAGCCACCGAGCGCGGGGTAATCTTCATCGCCTCTTCCAGTGTCTTCCCTTTAGCCATCTCGCTAACCATGCTGGAAACAGCTATCGCTGCCCCGCAACCAAAGGTCTTGAATTTGACATCCTCCAGTCGGTTGTCCTTGACCTTGATATAAAAGGTCATCATGTCCCCGCATATCGGATTGCCCTCCTCACCAACACCATCGGGGTTCTCAATCTCGCCTACATTGCGCGGATTCATGAAGTGTTCCATAACCTTTTCACTATAAACTGGCATATTACTTGCCTCCTTTAGCTGTCTTAAGAAACTTAGCGTATAGCGGCGACATCTGCCTTAGCCGGTCAACAATGGGCGGCATCGCCTCCAGGACATAATCTATATCTTCATTGGTGTTACTGATGCCGAGGGTAAAGAGGATTGAGCCCTGAGCCAGCTCATGGGAGAGCCCCATCGCAATTAACACGTGGGACGCCTTGAGTGCCCTTGAGGTGCAAGCCGAACCGCTGGAAACAGCAATGCCCTTGCTGTTTAACAGCATAAGCATGGATTCGCCTTCAATAAACTCGACGCAAAAGCTGGCGTGAGCCGGTAGGCGATTGGTGGGGTGACCAGTAACAACTACATGTTCAATCCTGCCAGGCAGTTCCTTGAGTAAGCGGTCGCGAAGGGGGGTCAAGCGCTTTATCCTGTTTTCCATATCAGTCCTGGCTAGCTCCGCCGCCTTACCCAGACCAACAATGGCGGGGACATTCTCAGTACCGGCGCGGCGTCCCCCCTCCTGGACACCCCCGTCAAGTAAGGGCAAAATCCTTACCCCCTTCCGCACCCATAAGGCACCAACCCCCTTTGGACCGTAGAACTGGTTCCCAGCCAGGCTCAGGGTATCGACTCCAAGCTCGTTGACATCAAGCGGTATCGTTCCGGCAGTAGCCACGGCGTCGGTGTGGAAAAGAACGTCCTGCTCCCTGGTTACCCTGGCTATCTGGGCTATCGGCTCGATTGTGCCCACCTCACCATTAGCCTGCATAATAGCCACCAAAACGGTATCCTTCCTTATCGCCCGCCTTACGTCCTCAGGGTCAACCAAGCCGTATTTATCCACCGGCACCTCACTCACCTCAAACCCCCACTTCTCCAGGGTTCTCGCCGAGTGCAACACTGAGAAGTGCTCAATAGCCGAGACAACCACATGCTTACCCTTGGCCTGTTGAGCTAACGCTAGACCCTTGACGGCAAAATTATTACTCTCAGTGCCACTACCGGTAAAGATTATCTCCTCAGCATCAGCCCCGATAAGCTGGGCTACCTGCACCCGCGCCTCTTCTATGGCTCCCCTGGCGCCATCCCCCCAGTCATGGAGTGAGGATGGGTTACCGAAGGATTCCTCAAGATAGGGCAACATTGCCTCACGGACCTCGGGTAGCAGTGGTGTTGTTGCCGCATTATCTAAATATACCCTTCTCATTTGTTCACCTCTACCTGAACACGCTCATTCCTTCTTAACCGCACGCCCGACAGTATGCCCCAGCTCCCGGCAGCGGGTCAAATCCTCAGACCTCGGCTGCCATTTGACCAACAGCCCCTCGGCAACAACCGGTATCTTGCAGCGGGCGAGGTTCTCCTCAATGAGCTTCACCGATTCCCCACTCCAACCGTAACTGCCGAAGGCAGCACCAACCTTGTTCTGGAAGCGTAGCCCTTTAAGGTCCTCAAGTATAGGAGCGAGCGTTGGCAGAATACCCTGATTAAATGTTGGCGAGCCGATGATGATAGCCTTAGCCTTAAAAATCTCAGTGATGACATCGTTTCTATCTGCAGTCGCCATATAAAAGGTCTGGTAAGGGACACCCTCGGCGGCTAGACCCTCACCGATAGCCTCAGCCATCCGCCTTGTCCCCTCCCACATCGAGTCGTAGATAATCACCGCCGTCCTTTGCGGAGTCTGAGCCGCCCACTCCTGATACCTCTTCACAATCTGAAGCGGGTCTTTCCTCCAGATTACGCCGTGACTGGGCGCTATCATACTGACGGGAAGTTTCAGGGCGAGCACCTCCTCTATTTTCTTTAAGACCAGGCTACTGAACGGCGTAAGGATGTTGGCAAAATACTTCAGCGCCTCCTCGTATAGCTCCTCCTGGTTCACCTCATCATTAAAGTGAAACGCGGTGGCGTAGTGCTGACCGAAGGCATCATTGGGCATGAGGATATTATCCCCGGTAAGATAGGTGAACATACTGTCCGGCCAGTGCAGCATTGGCGCTTCAACGAAGATAAGCTCTCGCTGGCCAATGCTGACTCTATCCCCGGTCTGCACCGCCTTAAAATCCCATGGCTGGTGGAAATGCCCCTCAACACTCTCCCGCCCCCGCTTAGAGACAACCACCGTCGCCTTGGAGGCATGCCGCATCACCACCGGCAGAGAGCCGGAGTGGTCTACCTCGGCATGATTGGCAACAACAATGTCAATCTTAGCCGGGTCAATGACCTCACTGATGTTGGCGATAAGCTGCTCCCCAAAAGGTCCCCAAACCGTATCTACCAGCACCGTCTTTTTATCGGTGATGAGGTAGGCATTATAGGACGAGCCACGGTGCGTGGTCAGTTCGTAGCCATGAAAGTGCCTCAGCGCCCAATCAACAACCCCCACCCAGTAAACGCCCTTTACCAGCTCTGTTACCATCTTGCCCTCCTATCGTGTCACATACCCAGTCCGCTGCGAATATCAATAAAGGAGAGGATACTATCACGGCTTATCATGCCAACAACCGTGTGGTCCTCAACTACCGGAACCTGATTAATATCCTCTTCCGCCAGGGTTCGGAGCACAGTGGAAAGGTCAGTATCCGGTCTCACCCACTTAAGATTGTCAAAGGGGGTCATCACATCCCTCGCCGTCTTCTTACTCCACAGCTCACGCGGTATTGCCTTAACATTGTGCACCGTGACCAGCCCTAAGACACGGTTATCATGAACCACCGGAAAACAGCGGCGCCCAGAAGCCAGCATATACTCATTTACCAACTGCTCAAGGCTAAGCTCAGGAGCTACGGTGGGGCAATCACGCGTCATTATCTCACTGGCGACATGCCCCTGAAGCACCTCATGCAAGGCAAGCTGGCGATAGCTGCCAACGGCGGCATTCTCCAGAAACCAGCCAATAAAAGCAACCCACAGCCCACCCAACCAGTCCCCCTGAAAGATAAGGAATATGCCGATAAATATGAAGATATAGCCGGTAGCACGACCGATGTTGGCGGCAATCTTGGTCGCACTTCTCAGGTCGTGGCTTCGCCACCAGATAAGCGAACGGAGTACACGACCGCCATCAAGGGGAAAACCAGGGATAAGATTGAAGGCAGCCAGCAAAACGTTGATGAAGCCCAACCAATAAGTGATAGCACCGACAAACTCCCCGATGCCAACCCCTCCACGCAACCAGAGCCCTATCCCCAAAAATATGCCACCTATTACCAGGCTTGTCAGAGGCCCGGCAATTGCCATGCGTAGCTCATCACTGGCCTTCCTCGATTCTTCCGTTATCTGAGACACCCCGCCAAAGATGAAAAGGGTTATGGACTGGACGGCTATCCCCTGATGCTGAGCAATGATACTATGCATCAGCTCATGAGCCAGCACCGAGCCAAAAAAGAGAAGGCTAGCTATGATGCCAGCAGCAATCCTGTTGGCTAGACTCCAATAGCTTGGGAAATAACCTGCGGTCAACGTCCAGGTTACCAGTAAAAAAATAATAAACCAGGAATAATGAAGGCGTAACGAAATGCCGAAGGCCTTGCCAATTGGTATACCATCCCTTATCACTGCTCTAGCTCCTTATCTAAGCCCGTATACCAATATTACCATACAGCAGGCATAATCAAAAAGTCATAAAAAGATATCCTGAATGATTACAAAATTATGACATTTGTATTTAAATCTTAGATGTCATAATTTTGTAACTTTTCCCCTCCTTATTTTATGACTTTTCCACAATAGTCATATTACACTAGGGAAAAAGAAAGGAGAACAAAATGCCAAATCAAAAATGGGGTCCAGCGACAAAGGTATCAAAGTCACTAATGGAGTTGTTGAACGAGGCAATCGCCAGGGAACTCCAGGTAGCTATCCAGTACATGTGGCAGCATGTGCAGTGGGGTGGGGTCAAGGGTTTCGCTGTTCAAGATGAACTAAAGTCCATCGCGATAGCGGAGATGAAGCATGCTGAGGCCATCGCTGAGAGGCTTTACTATCTCGGCGGCATCCCAACAACCAAGCCCACCCCTATTCTGGTTGGTACCAACCTTAAGGAAATGATAGTGCAGGATGTAAAAGACGAAGCAAACGCTATCGAGCTTTACAAGAAGATTGTAGAACAGGCACGGAAAGAAGACGACGAAACAACCAATCGCCTCTTCCGTCAGATACTGCAGGAGGAGGAAGACCACCACGATACCTTCACCACCCTGCTTGAGGACCTGTAATTCAAACTAAAGCCTCAATTATTGCCTTATTGAAGCGAGGGAGATCGGCGGGCCTGCGTGAGGTAATGATATTGCCGTCTTTGACCACCGGCTCATCCACCCAGATAGCGCCCGCATTCTTCAGGTCTATAGCCACCGAAGGCCAGGAAGTCACCCGCCGCCCCCCAACAACATCAGCCGAGATTAGAAGCTGGGGTCCGTGACAGACCGCGGCTATGACCTTGCCCGCATCATGAGCCTTTCTCACCAGGTCAACCATTGGTTGGTGCAGACGCATCCTGTCCGGAGCATAGCCGCCGGGAATGATAATGGCGTCAAAATCCCCGCCTTTTACCTTATCGGCGGTAGTATCAACCACCACAGTGGCGTTACCCCGCTTACCTTTATAGCTCTTCTGTGAGCCACTGCCCACAATCACCACCTTCGCCCCAGCATCCTTCATCGCCCGCATCGGTTCCAAAAGCTCGGCGTCCTCAAAGTCTTCCTCAGCCAGAATGGCAATACGCTTCCCTTGGAGCATGCTCCAGCCTCCTTCTCCCCTGCTGCCCGAAGGTTACAATTTGGGGTGACTGCCCATAGTTGCCATCCACCGATGTTTTCGGCGGTATGGCTACACCCTTCCCCAACACCGTGATACAACCATCACCAATGTTGCAGAATTCGCCGATGTTCACCCCTTCATCCAGAACGCAGTGGTCAACCAGGCTGTGGCGCGCGATGGAGACACCCCCCATAATCACTGAACCTCTGACCACAGCCTCCTCCCCGACCCATACCCCTGGCGATAGGATAGAGTTCTCCACACGCCCTCTTATCACACAGCCAGGGCTTACCAGGCTATTTCTGATGTTTGCCTGCTTATCCAGCCGAGAAGGCAAAAGGCGCGGCTCAAAGGTCAGGACGGGAAACTTGCCATCGAGGCTGAAAGAAGGCTGTACCCGGATGAGTTCCAGGTTTGCCTCATAATAGGCACCTACTGTGCCAATGTCCTGCCAGTAGCCATCAAACATATAGGCAAATACCCTGTCCTGCTTCACCATCCTGGGAAGTATTGAATAGCCAAAGTCATGCTGCGAGCCTCGGTCACTGGCATCCTCAGTCAGGCGCTCAGCCAAGATATCTTTATTAAACACATAGATACCCATTGAAGCCAGGTTGCTTTGAGGTGCCGGGGACTTCTCCTGAAAACCCAATATCCTGCCATCGGTAGCGAGGTTAACTGTGCCGAAGCGGTGAGCTTGCTCAATTGGCACCGGGGTGACTGCCACCGTGACATCAGCGTTGACCCTTTGGTGAAAGGCTAACATCCCATTGTAGTTAAGCTTGTAGACATGGTCACCAGCCAGAATAAGCACCCTCTCCACCCCGCGCTCAGCTAAATAGCCAAGGCTCTGATAGACAGCATCTGCCGTGCCTTCATATGAGCCGTTTCCTGGCTCCAGAGTACGCAAACCGGTGGACTTAGCGTTGGCCAAAGACCACTGCTCAAGATAGTCAGCCAGGTGAGAACGCTGGTAGTCAGTCAAGACGGCAATGTCATCAATCCCGAAGTAGACACAGTTACTAAGGCTAAAATCAATCACCTTGAATCTGCCGGCAAAGGGTAAGGCTGGCTTCGGTCTAGCCTGACATAGAATATCCATCCTCTTGCCCCTACCCCCAGCCAGAACTAATGCCAAGACATCACTCATCACAACTTCCTCTTGGAAATTTTAAACCGCAAAGGATGGAAAAGTTATAAAATAGGGGCAGAAAAGGTTACAAAAATATGACATTTAAAAAGTAAATACAAATGCCATAATTTTGTAATCATTCAGGAAGCTGGCTGGGTGATGAAGTAACCAGTCTTGGGCATAGTCTGGATAAGCGTTGGCTTATTGGGGTCTTCTTCCAGCTTACTTCTCAGACGGCTGACCCAGGTTCGCAGAATCTGAACATCATCCCGATACTCAGGTCCCCAAACCCGTGTCAGAAGCTCCTCATAGAGCATGATGCGGCCGGCGTTGCGGGCAAGCTCGCTGAGGAGGAGCCACTCAATCCGGGTTAAACGTACCTCTTTCCCCTTGCTTGTAACCAGACGCTTTTCGAAGTCAATGGTCACATCGCCGATAGAAATAGGGGCAAACGACTTCCGCTTTTCGGCTGAGCCAAGGCGCCGTCTCACTGCCTCAATCCTGGCGACAAGCTCGTCGGGGCTGAAGGGTTTAGGCAGGTAGTCATCAGCACCCAGGCGAAGACCCTTTATGCGGTCGGCATCAGCCCCTTTAGCACTGAGGATGATAACCGGTACTGAGGAAAAGGCGCGAAGCTCTTTCAAGGCCTCAAAGCCATCCATCCTGGGCATAAGCACATCAAGCACCACCAAGCCTGGCTCCTGCGCCTGCACTTGCTCCAGGGCCTCAAAGCCATTGCTGGCGGTAAGCACCTCGTAGCCTAAAGCCCTAAGCTTTGAGCTAAGGAAGTTGAGAATGCGCAGCTCATCATCAACGAGGAGGATGCGAAACTCTCTCACCGAATCATCCTCTATCTCGGCACTCAACCGAAATCATATCCCCAAACGCCAGCAATGTCAAAAACAGCCTTGACGTCCAAAGGTTGGGGGCGTATCATCGTGCTAGGCTTTGCTTAATGAACACTAGAAATCTGCGTTTTTATCTAGCACTCTTAGGCGGGGCACTGGTCTTGCTAGGGCTATACCTAGCTGGTTTGTATGATTACCTGCTTTTCCATAGCCTGGCTGAGGTATTTAGCATTGTCATCGCCGCCGGCGTTTTTATCATTGCCTGGAACTCCCGGCGCTTTCTTGATAATAGCTACTTTATATTCATCGGTATTGCCTTCCTCTTCATCGGTGCTGTAGATTTTGCTCATACGCTTGTTTATCCAGGGATGGGGGTCTTTCCGGGATATGGCACGAATGGGGCAGCTCAACTCTGGATTGTTGCCCGCTATCTACAAAGCCTTTCCCTCCTCATTGCGCCACTCCTCATCGGGCGCCGGTTAAGATTCAATTTCCTGTTTCTCGGCTATGGCGTGGCGGTTTCAGTTTTGTTTGTCTCCATTTTTTACTGGCAGAACTTCCCTGTCTGCTTTGTTGAAGGTGTTGGCCTGACGCCGTTTAAGAAAATCAGCGAGTATATCATCTCCCTGATTCTGGTTGGCGCCATCTTTGCCATGTTCCAAAAACGCAAGGAGTTTGATAGCGGCGTGCTACGACTGCTTTATGCCGCCATCGCCGTGACTATTGTCTCAGAACTGGCATTCACCCTCTACGAAAGCCCTTATGGGCTAGCCAACCTCATCGGGCATTTCCTTAAGATTGCCGCCTTCTATCTTATCTACAAGGCTATTATCGAGACCGGGCTGGTCAAGCCGTATAACCTCCTATTTAGAAACCTAAAGCATAGCGAAGAAAGATACCGAGACCTCTACGAAGAGTCCCCTAACGCCTACTTCTCAGTCGGGATAGATGGCAACATTGAGCGGGCTAACCACAGTGCCACCGAGCTATTGGGCTACCGCCGGGATAAGCTGGTGGGGCGGCCGATACTTGACCTCTACGCCAATACACCAAACGGCAAGGCTAAGGCAAAGGGGGTGTTCCAGAGGTTTCTTGCCGGCGAGAAAATCCGTGACGAAGAGCTGGAGATGCGCCGAGCCGATGGCAGTAAGGTGTGGGTTTGCCTCTCAGTGCTGCCAATACGCGATAAGGAAGGACGAGTGGTGGCTAGCCGCTCAGCAGTGGTTGATATGACCGAGCACAAAAAGCTAGACCAGCTAAAAGACGAGTTCATCGGGCTGGTCTCCCACGAGCTACGGACGCCGCTAACGGTGATAACTGGCAGTATAAGCACCGTGCTCAGCGAGGGCGAGCGGCTCTCGCCAGCCGAGGCACGACAGCTCCTCCAGGATGCTGCCCTGGAGAGCGAGTCTCTATCCCACCTTGTGGAAAACCTGCTTGAGCTATCACGGGCTCAAGCTCAGCAACTGACCCTTTACGCCGAGCCAATCAACATCCAGGCCTTAGTCGGCGAGGCAGTGGGCAAGATAAAAAAGCAGGCACCATCACACCGATTCCTGCTCTCTATCCCCAAAGGGCTGCCGCCAATCAATGCTGACCCACTAAGGGTGGGGCGCATCCTTTATAACCTCCTGGAGAATGCGGCTAAATACTCCCCCTCGGGGAGCCGGATAGAGATCTCGGTTAAAGCGGAGGCAAAACGTTTGGTCATCGGGGTAAGTGACCAGGGGCGAGGCTTGTCCCCCAGTGAACAAGCCAGATTATTCAGCCCCTTCGAGCGGTTAGAGCAGGCGAAGAATGACAGGGTCAGGGGAGCTGGGCTGGGGCTTATGGTCTGCCGAAGGCTGGTGGAAGCGCACGGCGGAGAAATCTGGGTGGAGTCCAGACTGGGCAAAGGCTCCACATTCTTTTTTACATTACCCTACGCCGGATAATTGACCGGGCGAATGCTTGCTGGCTATACTATTGAGGCGATGGTTGTCGGCATTCTGGAACTGAGAAGCGACCGTTTCATAAATGACGTTATCTCCCGGCTGAGCGGTACTGCCGTAGAGTTCATGTGCACCACGGGGGAAAGAATCCCCATAGAACGCTCTTACCGCGTAGTTGTGGACAGGCTAAGCTTCCGCTACCCCTTCCTGAAGGAGATAGTAAAAAGCCTGGCGCTTCGCGGCACTTATGTCATCAATAATCCCTTTGCCGCTTCAGCAACCAATAAGATAATCGAAATAGACGTGGGCAGCCGCCTCGGGCTGCCCTTCCCCAAAACGATGGTGCTACCCGGACAATTATCTACAGATGAAACCGAGGGGTTGGTTTCCCCACCCTACCTTGAACAAGTAGCTGAGGAACTTGGCTTACCCTGCGTGCTGAAACCATTTGACGGCTATGCCTGGGAGGACGTCTACGTGGTGAATTCAAGCGAAGAGCTGAGCCAGATGTACCGTTCGCTTTGCTCGCGCCGCATACTACTTGCGCAGCAACTAATTAAATTCAAGGATTACTTCCGCGTCTTTTGCTTCGATAAAAGGGATGTCCTCTTCATCAAGTGGATTCCCAAGCCTCTGGCGATGGGACAGTACCTCTACACCGATACCAGCAGTATTGGGGAGATGAGGTCCTGGCTGACCGAACTGACAATAAAGTTAAATCAGGCGCTGGATTTGGATGTCAACGCCGTAGAGTGGTGTACCGACGATAAAGGACAATGGTGGGTCATTGACGCCTTCAACGAAGTCCCCGATGTCACCCCCGAGGCGTTGCCACCTGATTACTACACCTGGATTGTTGACCGCTTTGCCGCTGGCATCAGGGATAAGCTTGATTCTGGCAAAAGAAACCGCATCCCTTTTTATTGATGCCCTGATTTAATAGCAATATTAAGTGATTCCCCAATCCCTGTAACCCTGCCGAATCGTAGCCAGATATTCCAACGAAGGCTTTGTCTCCTCTGACTGCTCAACCTTGATATAGGCTACAGCCTTTACTGCCTCGCCATCCTCTGGGAAGACAACTACCTCTCTCCGATTATAGATACTAGGGTAGCCCTCATATTTATCAAGCCGTCTCAAGTCCCCCTCTGAAATTTCGTAGACAGCGCCAGCAACCTTCTCCCCCCTAAATGGCTTGATGCTGGCAACCCCGCCATGCCACTGCCTTGACCACCCAGTGAATATTAGCTTGTAATTGGGGAGGGTAGCAGTGAACCTTGGCTTGGCATCAGGGCAGCGCTCTAACATCTGCCTCTGGGTGAGATTAGAGGCGTAAGCAAAGTAATACATCATCCCCTCCGCGCCACCTTGATTATAACACTCTCATATCATAAAAATAACAGCCATTGCTAAAATTTGGCCAAAGGTTCAAAATATTAAACAAAATGGCAGTAAAGGAGAGGCTAATGGTTAAAAAAGATAGGCTAATGGTTAATAAGATAAATAAGATACTTATTGGCGTTTTGGTCTTCGCCCTGGTCTTCACTGGCACTCTCAGCGCCTACGCTTTTCACCTGGGTGAACAATTGTCTGCTTATCAGAAGCAAAGGGAAACCGAGGTTATTACCCTGCGCGATGAAATAGTCGCCTTTAGGGAGCAGACGCTGGCAACCACAACCCAGACACTAGCCAAGCTTGACGGCTTGGGTAATGAGCTAAAGGGTGTTGCCACCCAAATGGGTCAATCGGTAATAAACTCAAGCGAACTATATCAGGCGGCTAGCCAGAGCATAGTCAGGATTAGCGATGGAACGAAGGCGCTCGGTTCTGGTTTTGCCTTTGATACTGAGGGGCACATCCTTACCCCCCATCATGTCGTGACCGGGCTTAGCCAGATATATATAATCTCAGCCGATGGTCATACCGCACCAGCTACCCTCGTTGGCACCTCGGAATACAGTGACATTGCGGTACTGAAACAAAGCCTGCCCCTCCCCGCCTTAACACTGACCGACTCAACCGCAGTAAAGGCAGGCGAGCCAGTCATAGTTATCGGCACTGCATTTGACCTGCCAAAGACTATCACCTCGGGCATTGTTAGCCAAACAAACCGAATTGCCGAGGTGAAGTACGAGACAACAACCCAGTGGGTGGCTAATATCATCCAGTTTGATGCCCCAATCAACTTTGGCAACTCTGGCAGCCCCCTTCTCAACGCCAAGGGGGAGGTAATCGGGATGGTTATAGCTCGGATTGACCCCACCCTCGGCGACGGAATCTACTATGCTGTTTCTTCAAACAAGGTGAAAAGGGTTGTCTCCTCCCTCATTGGACATGGCTCCTTTGACTACCCATGGCTCGGCGTTGAGATAACTAACCTTACCCCGCAGACGGCTATCGCCAGAAATATGGAAACAGTTAACGGCACGCTGGTGACGACGGTTAGAGCCGCAACCCCGGCTGAGGCTGCCGGAATCAAGACCAATGATATTATAGTGGCGATTAACGGGACTCCGCTTCAGGAAACAGCCGACCTTACCTGCTATCTTGGGGAGTATGCCAGCCCCGGTGATGCGGATGTCATTACCCTGATACGTGACGGGACAAAAATAGCACTACCCATAACCGTGGGCAAGCGGTAGATTGATGGCAATAACGCCAACAGGTATAATGCGACGGGAAAATGCTTATCCAGTGTGACTTTGACGGCACCATTACCGAGGAAGACATTAGCTTCATGCTGCTTGACGCCTTTGCCGGGGGTGATTGGCGGGAGTGGTTCCAGCGCTACCGGGAGCATAAGATATCTGTCGGCGAGTTCAATACCAGAGCCTTTGCCATGATTAAGGCAAGTAAAGCCGAGCTACTTGGGGTTGCCCGAGAAAGAGTCAGATTACGCGCCGGGCTCCGTGAGCTGATAGACTATTGCCGGCAGCGTGGCTTTCGCTTTGTCATCGTTAGTAACGGGCTTGACTTCTACATCTCAGCCATCTTAAAGGACGTTGGCTTGAGGGATATTGAGGTCTATGCGGCAAAAACCTGGTTCTACCGGCGCGGGCTTAGGGTTCAATATATAGGCCCGGATAATACCCCGCTGGCCAGTGATTTTAAGGAGGCTTATACCCGAGCCTTCCTCAGGCAAGGCTATCGGGTGGTTTATGTAGGGAATGGTCCGTCTGATATCGCCCCGGCGGCTCTAGCTCATCACGTCTTCGCCACGGATGGACTGCTTGAATGCTGCCAGGAAACAAACCTCAGGTGTGCGCCCTTTAATGACCTCAATGACATCGTCCGTGGCTTGGACTCTTTATAGGCTGGTTTTTAATCCCAAAGCTTTTTAATATCCTCTTCTGCTTGCTTGGGGAGAAAGTCCTTATAGTCAGAGCCATAATCCCTCGTCCTGACTACCACCGGCACCGGCACCGCGTGACCAAAAATCAATGCCTGCTGTTTTGATTCCAGCTTGGACAGCACCGATTTGAGCTCGCCCTTATTCGGCACCCCGGTAAGCACACCATCAACATCCCGCTCATCATCAAGCAGGCAGGTTATCTTTGTCCCCATCTGCGACATGACCTCACTATCAATGCCGCTTGGTCTCTGGTCAATCACCAGCAGGGTAACATTATACTTGCGCATCTCACGGGCGATGGTACCAAAGATGGTCTGGCTTGATAGCTCAGGATTGAGGAAGCGGTGTGCCTCCTCAATGGTTATCACCAGGGGGCGGGGTGGGGTGGTGCCATCACCGATTGATTTTTCCATCGCCTCCCGGTATCGGGCATGAATGCGGCGGGTAAGCAGGTTCGCCACCAGAATATAGGCAGTAATATCAGTATATCGGCCAAACTCAAGGACTACGTTTATACCACGGTCAAGATATTCCAGGATGCTTTTGACCGCATTGTCCGCTGAATGAGGCACTAGGAAGGGGAGCCGGACGATGGTCGCCAGACCCCGTTGCAGGTTCTGAAGGGTGCTCTCGTGAATGTTCAGACCTTCGGGCAAATCATCAATGCCCTTCAACTTAAGGGTGTCCTCTAGCCAGCTCTTGCCAAATCTTCGAGATAGCTGATGGACAGCCTCAACGGCAAGGTCAGTCAGGTTTAGGGTCTGGCGTAATAGCGCTATATCCTCAGGCTCCAGCTCGTCATAGCCTATCCTGACGACAAAGTCGGTGCTGACCTTGCGTCGGCGAGAGCCTTCCTCATCAATGGTAAAAACCGCCACCTGCGAGGAGAAGAGCTGCTTTAAGGCTTTAACCTTCCGCCCCCGCTCGTCACGGCTTTCCCAGCCGTATTCACTATGCATATCAAAGACCAGACTTACCGCCGTCCCCTTCTGCAGCATACCAATAAGAAGCAGCCTGGTAAGAAAAGTCTTGCCGGTGCCACTCTTGCCGAAGACACCATTGGAGCGCTTGACCAACTCCTCAAGGTTAAGACAGACCTTGGTCTCCATATCCAGCGGGGTGCCGATAAAGAACCTCTTTTCATCCTCAGTGCCAAAGACAAGCTCAACATCACGCGGGGAGGCAAGCCTCACCTCCGAGAAATGGCTGGGAATGGTCTTAACCGGCTGGGGTCCTTCAAGTATTGTGGTAGCATCACCACTGATGACCAGGCTGGGGGAAACGTGAATTGTGCCGAAGGTGCTGGTGCCGGCTATTACCTCGGCGATAAATGGATCAGAAACATCAGGGGGAACTACGGTTAGCGCCGGGTCAGTTACGCCGAGGGTGACATCGGTTATCATGCCGAAGAAGCGCCGCTTCTGCCCCTCAATGGTGACAAAGCGCCCCACCACCATATCCTCCACCGAGGCTGAGCTATCAAGCCTGACCTCCACCCCCTTATTCAGTGAGCCAGAGACGACAATGCCAAGCCTCTGATTTTCAGTCATATTCTAATCCTTCCCAGAACCGCCTTGAGCTGGCTCAGGTTGCCGCTGAGTAATATGGCTAGCTCCTTGCCCGCGGCGACAAGAAAGGTCTTTGGGTCTTTATATGCCTGGCTCATCTGACGGAGTGAGGCGGCAATAATTTCCTCCGTGGGCACAGGCAAGCGGGCATTTACTATCATATTGAGGAAGCCAAATGACTGCCCAAACTCCATAACCTCAGCCGGCGTACACTGATAGACAAAGCTGTGAATTCGGGCGGGGGTTGGTGGGAGATAATGATAGAGCTTACCTTCCTTGTGCCCCACCACCAGAGCCCCGAACTCGCTCTTGAGCAGTTTTAATAGTTGGGGGCTTGTCTGGTAGATTCCCTCTTCTGTTTTTTCATCCTTGCCACGGGCGATGGGGCGCCTGCCCGGCTCAAGGCTGGTGGTGGTAGCGTTATAGACAATGCCATAAAGCTCAAACTGCTGGTCTTTGGTCTTCACCAGACTGCCAAGGGGCGGAATCTGGTAAAGCTCATAGCACTGGGCGATAAAATCGGTGGTGCTGGCTTCAATAACCTCGCCCACTCTTTGCGTTTCAGTCATGTTTTATTAACCCTATCCCCTTTATCCCCTTCCCCTTGGCAAGGGGAAGGGGGTATTTATATAAGATAGGCTCCGCCTCTCTTTGACTCTTTATTTCTTCTTCGGCTGCTTGGGCTTCTTGATGTTCTTTCTGCCTTTCGTTCCCACTTTTAGCCTCCTTTGGTGTTTAAGAGGGTCGAAGACTCTTTGGGTCGAAGACTCTTTGAGCGGTAGCCCTCTTTTTTATTATACTCCCCCTCTCCTTAAATCACACCCACCTTGTCCTTTTACTCTGGCTCTTGGCGGAGGTTGGGGTGGGGAGCTTTTCTTCTACCATTAAAGACTCCACCAGCCGCCAGAACTCTTCTTTATCGGCGGTGGTTACTACGGCTTTTTCGTGGGCTTCGCTTAATGCTACCGGATAGCCCAAACCCCGCCGGCACTGGTCTAAGATTAAACCATGAGTCAGATTGAGCAAGCCTTCGTCTTTTGCCACCCACTGCGGAATCTCAATACGGGCGATTTCATCGCCAACCCTGAGGTAAAAGAAATAGACCAGATGCTCTCCGTAGCGCTTCATTATCTTGGACGGGCTGATAAATAGGGCTGACCTTTCACCATCCCCTAATAAATTTATAAATAGCTCCCCGTCCTGAACACCAGCCACCTTGTCGCAGTCCCTCGCCTTATTCGGGCAGTGGCGGTCGCAGTCGGGGGCTTCATGAGGGCAAATAGCCACCCGCAGGGCATTGACCACATCGGTAGAACGGGGAAAGCTGATATAGCTGGCAAGGGCAATCTTAAGCTTCCGTATTTCATCCAGACAAGGTATAAAACCTTTATCTAAAAGCGCCTCGGTGACAAATTCAGGGTAAGCCTCAAGATTCCAGAGAATAAGCGAGCCATCAAGCAGGGCGAGGGTTGAGCCACCCCTGGGCAGTTCTGCCGCCAGACTGGCTAGATGCTTGAGCTCCTCAACACTGCGCTTGATGCCCAGAAGGACGCCTTCTACCGGTTGCCCCCGACCCTTTTCTGTGGCAATCACCAGGTCTGCTTCTTCAGAGTAGAGTTGAGGGTAACTATTAAGCACGGCCTCGGGGCGAGTGCCATAGTCAAGAACGACCGCCCCAATGTTTATCAGGTAGCACCTTGTTGACTTGTGGCGGTCAACATCAATATGAGAGCCGTCGGTGGCAATAACGGTAAAATTTTTAGGGAGGGGTGGTGGTTTATAGCGCTGGTCAAGTCCATCAACTAAGCCCGCGACCAGCCAGGTGGTCTTGCTTGAGTCAATCTTCTTTTGCAAACGGTCAGGGTCGGTGACATTACGGAGGGTATCAAGGGCATATTGAAGGCGCCCTCGCCTTTCCTTATCGCCGGCTTTCAGCCGGGCGACCATACCCCAAACTTGAGCCGCAACCTTGGTTAAATCTAAGGACACCTCTACCTCAAAATACCCCTAACGATGACATCCACCGCCTCGTTCTCGTCCAGACCCCTTGCCATCAAGGTTTCCACCTGTTTTCTATCTATGCTACCGATAGCCGCCTCGTGGGTTACCTTTGCCCTCCCATCGGTTACCGAGACAATGGGTATGGCTCTGGCTACCGCCTCTTTACCATTGACCAGCTCAATGCAGTCAACATGCCCGCGAGCGAGGGGGGCATTGCCGTAGGTCTCTCCCTTGACCTCAGCCTTAGCCTTATCGCTCAGCACGATGCGGCTCTTGGCCAGACCTCTGGCTCCTGTTCCGTTAAGGTGGATTTTCTCCCAGACCTTTATCTCATCAGAACCCTTACCATATGCCTTTACCACTAGCTCAGCTACTGCCTTCTCTTCGCAAAATACCTCAAAATCATAGTCAAGCTTGCCGACAAGCCCCTGGCTCAAGGTGAAGGTGCTCTGCCACACCCCACCCTTCCCCACCCTGATTTTCGCCTTGGGGATAACCTCAATACCGCCGAACTCCCCGTGATAATGTGTCTCTTTATAGTCAAAGCGGGCATTATTGCCAATATTTATATCGGCGTCCATCTTGTGTATCACCTTGACCGCATTAGGAAAGATGCAGTGGGCAATGACACTCACCTCGCTATTATCCTCGGCATTGACCTTCATGATAATTTCCTGCAGCCCTTCCTTGGGCAGAACGCCAAAACAGAGGTGGACGGGGTGGGGTATCTTGGCTCCTTCTTCCACCTGAAGATTAACATTAACCCCACTCTTGGTCTCCCTGGTTTTTATGTTTATTCCCTTAACGCCATCATTACTCAGCACCCTATTCTTGTGGATAACCAGTTTGGCTATATCCTTACTTTTCAGGGCGTTCTTGTCCCCGCCTGCCTTTTCATAGGCATCAAGCATCCCCTGATATTCTTTGGCCACTGATTGGCTAATCATATTACCTCAGTTTGTGGCTCATTGATATGGAGGCAGGTTCGGCAGTTATCCTTGAACCACTGGTTTGTTTCTAGGGGTGCGCCGGTTCTAATTATCTTACCGGCACAAAGTATGGAGACGCGGTGGGCTATTTCCGCCATCTTTTCACTATGGGTAATCAGCAACACCGATGAGCCCTGCCGGTTCATCTCGACTATGCCATTAAGTATTAACGGCAGGGCGACAATATCAATGCCTGAGTCAGGCTCATCCAGTATCGCCAATTTGGGGCGCATCGCCAGCACTGAAGCCAGCTCAATCCTTTTTCTTTCCCCACCACTTAATGTAGCATCAATATCCCTGTCCAGATATTGGGCTGGCTCTAGCCCCACCATGCGCAAACAATTTTTAATCTGCTCAATGCCAAAGTTATTGCCGCTTAGCCTGAGGTAGTCCCTCACCGTCAGCCCCTCAATCCTTGCTGGCTCCTGCCAGGCGAGACTTATCCCCAGCCTCGCCCGCCGGGAAACGGAAAGATTGGCAACATCCCGACCATCAAAGATAATCTTCCCCGCGGTGGGCTTGTAGTTATTCACCCCCATTATGAGGTAGGCGATGGTGGTCTTACCGGTCCCATTCTCCCCAAGAATGCCGTGGATTTCACCCTGCTTGACCTCAAGGCTCAGGTCATCAATGATTGATTTGCCATTTAATCTTAAGCAGAGATTTTGCACCGCCAGCATCTTATCACCTCCCACCACCAGCTTAAGTAACAGTATAATCCATTAAGGTAATGAACTCAATTATTTTTTCACCTCACCCCCTTAGTCCCCCTC
>Ga0315282_10004982_pt1 | contig 22824 bp, 19 predicted proteins | sample YL17G07_20_MG_FD_203693 | JGI IMG/M metagenome (GOLD analysis project Ga0315282, IMG submission 203693) | Sediment microbial communities from Yellowstone Lake, YNP, Wyoming, USA - YL17G07_20 | ecosystem: Environmental > Aquatic > Freshwater > Lake > Sediment | place: USA: Wyoming | collected... | reverse complement strand
GCTGAGTCCGGCGTGCAATCCAACGCTAGTCGGACTCGAATCACTGCGCGCACTCAAGGAAGCCGCGGATAACGTTGGGCTCAATGCCGATGATGTGCAGGATATCTTCGCCGACAACGCGCTGCGCCTCGCAGGCCTCAAGCATGAGTCGGGAACCGTGACCCAGGACTTGTACCGCCACGCCAAGCAGCGTATCCCCGGCGGCACGCAGCTTCTGAGCAAGCGGCCGGAGATGCTGGCGCCGAACCAATGGCCGGCGTATTTCCGCGAAGCCCGCGGGTGCGAGATCTGGGACATTGACGGCCGCCACTACTACGACATGTACAGCAGCGGCATCGGCTCGTGCCTGCTCGGATATCGCGATCCTGACGTAACGCGGGCGGTGCAGCGGCGGATCGCGTTCGGCAGCATGTGCACGCTGAACCCGCCGGAGGAGGTTGCGCTCGCGGATCTGCTGTGCGAGATTCATCCCTGGGCGGAGCACGTGCGTTTTGCCCGCTGCGGCGGGGAGAGCTGCGCGATTGCCGCTCGGATTGCGCGCGCCACGACGGATAGGCCGATCGTCGCGATCTGCGGTTACAGCGGGTGGCACGACTGGTATCTTGCCGCCAACCTCGGCGAGAGCGATGCCCTTCGCGGCCACCTGCTGCCCGGCTTGCAGCCGCTCGGTGTGCCCGCGCCGCTGCGCGGGACGACGGTCACCTTCAGGTACAACCAGCGCGAGGAATTGCAGGCGATCTTCGACCAGCACGGCGACCGGCTCGCGGCGGTCATCATGGAGCCGTGCCATCACTTCGATCCCGAGCCTGGGTTCCTCGAATTCGTTCGCGACGGCGCGCATCGCGTCGGGGCGCTGTTGGTGTTCGACGAGATTACCATCGGCTGGCGGTTGCATTTCGGCGGCGCGCACATGAAGCTGGGCGTGTATCCCGACATCGCGATATTCGCCAAGGCTCTGGGCAACGGCCACCCCATCGGCGCGGTCATCGGCACCAGGCGGGCGATGTCCGGCGCTCACGATTCGTTCATCAGCAGCACCTACTGGACCGAGAGTGTCGGGCCGACGGCGGCGCTCGCGACCATCGCGAAGCTGCGGGCGGTGGATGCGCCGGCCCATGTCGCGCGCATCGGCAGCCAGGTGCAGTCGCTGTGGCGACAGCACGCGAAGAAACACAGCCTGCCGGTGGCGGTCGGCGAAGGTTACCCGTGCCTGGCCGTTTTCAGCTTCCAGCACGAGCTGGCGCAGGAGATGCGCACGCTGTACACGCAGTTGATGCTGGAGCGCGGCATTCTGGCAAGCGCGGCCATCTACCCGAGCATGGCGCACACGGACGAGATCGTTGCGCTTTACGGCGAGGCGGTTGACGAGGTGTTCGGCGAGATCGCCGACGCTTTGGCCAAAGGCGAAGTCAAGGCGCGACTCAAGGGACCGGTGGCGCACACAGGCTTCGCGCGGCTGACAGACTGAGGAGACGCGACGGGGACCATGATCGCGGCACTGAGCGAGGGCCAGATAGCGGGACTCCGGGCGGCGACCGAGAGGCTCCTGGAGACCGTCGGGCTTCGGGTGCAGCACGATGGGTTGCTCCGCCTGGCCGAGGCGGCGGGTGCGCGCGTCGAGGACGCGTCGGGCGTAGTGCGGTTCCCGGCCGCTCTGCTCAGCGAGTTGCTGGCGCAGGCGCCCGAAACGTACGCCGTCGGCGGTATAGATGGTTTGCAGCGCGTGATCGGCGGCGACAGTCGAGGCTGCCTCGCCATCGTCACCGACCCGTGGATCATCGACTACGAAACACAGCGGCCGCGCCGGCCACGGCTGGAGGACCTGCGGCGCCATACCATCATCGCTCAGCGGCTCGACGAGGTGATCGGCATCAGTCGCATGGATTACCCGGTGAGCGATGTCGAGGGCCGGACCTCGAGCCTCAGGGCGCTCGAAGAGCACCTGCTCCATCACGCTAAGCACATCTTTGTCTATGCGACGACGCTTGAGAGCTGGCGGCAGTGGCTGGAGATCGGAGCGATCCTGACGGAGGGCAGCGGCATTCCCGTGAGCAGGCTGATGAGCGTGGCGGCGGCGGTGGTCTCGCCCCTGGTCGTCTCGGAGCTGAATGCCGAATTGCTGCTCGGTGCATGCGCTAACGGTTGCCCAGTCATACCGACCATTTGCCCCATGGCGGGCACGACGGCGCCGTACGATATGGCGTCAACGCTGCTTCAGGGGAATGCGGAGTTGATAGGACTCGCCGCGCTGGCGCAAGTCGCACGGCCGGGGACGCCGGTGCTCTACCACATGGGGCCATCGGTGACGGACATGCGATCGGGGCATGACCTTTACTACACGCTGGATAAAGTGCTATGGAAGATCGGCGCCGCCCAGCTCGGGCGCGCGTATAAGCTCCCCGCGGGCGCGGAGTGCGGGGGCACGATGACGCACAGATACGATCAGCAGAACGGCGCGGAGGGGATGCTGTTCATGCTTGCCGCGTATCAATCGGGCGCCAACCTGCTGGCCGGGATCGGCTCGTGCTACAACGCGGTCGGGATGTCCGCCGAGATGATGATCATCCAGACCGCCTGGCTCGAGGCGGCGAAGTTCCTGGGCCGGGGTATGAGCACCGCGCATCTCGAAGCGGGCCTCGCCAGCATCAAGAAGGCAGGCCCGGGCGGCCATTTCCTCGATGACGAGTTGACGCTTGAACTGCTCAGAAGCGGGGAGTTCTTCAGCAGCGACGTGCTTGACCTCACTGGGCAGGAAGGCGCGCCGTCCGTGCTGGAGCGAGCGCACGGCAAGGTCGAGGCGATGATCGAAGGGTTCCAATCACCCGTGCCGGAGGCGATCCGGGACGACTTGCAGCGGTATTTCTGCGAGCAGTATCGGAAGGCGGGGTAGGCGCTAACGGCGATCATTCGCAGGCGTTTGGCGCGGAGGGAGAAAACCTGAAAATCATCAAACGAGGAACGGTTTTCGCGGGCGAGGCGGGCACGGACCGCCAGAGCTGCGCGTTTCCGGGGATTGCGGTATTGCCCGACGGCCGCTGGATCTGCGGCTTTCGTGCCGCGCCCACCAAGGGGGGCAGCGCCGGCCAGCATGCGCTTGTCACGTGGTCTGATGACGAGGGCGGAATGTGGAGCGATCCCGTGCGGCCGTTCGACCCGCCCGCAATTGACGGTAGGCCCGGGCTCTTCCGCGCCGCGTATCCGACCGCGCTCGGGGGCGACCGCGTGTTGGCAACGCTGTATTGGGTCGATCATTCAGACCCGTCGCTCCCGTTCTTCAACGAGGAGACGGAGGGCCTGCTCGATTCGCGGATCTTCCTCGCGCAGTCGAGTGACGGCGGTCTTACCTGGGCCGACCCGGCGCTGGTGGACACGGCGCCGTTCAACATTCCGACCCCGATCACGGGGCCGGTGCTCGTCCTGCCTAGCGGCGAATGGGCATGCCAGTTCGAGTTGAACAAGCCCTACTATGATAGGTCCGAATGGCGCCACTCATCGGTTCTCATGTTCTCGCGCGACGAAGGGAAGACTTGGCCCAGCCATGCGATTGTAAGCAGTGATCCGGAGAACCGCATCTTCTACTGGGATCAGCGACCGGGTGTGCTGGCGGATGGGACGATCCTCGATGTCTTCTGGACTTTTGACAGAAAGGCGGCCGCGTACCTGAACATCCACGCGCGTTCGTCTGCGGACGGCGGAAGGACGTGGTCCGATCTCTGGGACACTGGAGTCCCCGGTCAGCCGGCGGCGCCGGTGTCGCTTCCTGATGGCCGGATCGCCATGGTCTACGTAGATCGCACCGCCTCGCCGGTCATCAAGCTGCGAGTGAGCAAGGACCGCGGAAGGACCTGGCCGAACGAAACGGAGATGATCGTGTATCAGGCCGAGGTCGCCTCGCAGACCAAGGCCAAATCGACGATGCAGGACGCTTGGGCGGAGATGGGCAAGTTCTCGGTCGGCCTGCCCGCAACCGCGCCATTGCCTGACGGGGACGTCCTGGTTGTGTATTATGCCGGCCCGGCGACCGATCAGACCGACATCCAGTGGGCGCGGGTGTCGCAGAGGGTTTAGCATCAATACTGTGCACTTAGCGCCGGGCGATGCCAAGATCCTTCGCGTTGCTCAGGATGACAATTGGTCCTAGCTAAGTGAATAGTATTGGGGGTAGGGCCGTCCACCTGAAACGCGTGTGGATCTTGCGGGCGGCGCACCCGCCCGGTTCGGGCGCTACATCGATGACCAATCGCGAGCGCATTCTCTCGGTCTATCGCGGGGCGACGCCCGACGTCGTGCCGTTCATGCTGGATCTGTCGCACTGGTTCTATCACAGGAATGGTCTGCCGTGGGATCTCAGCCGGTCGTACGATGAACCGGAGTGGGCGCTTATCGACTATCACAAGCGCACCGGTGCCAGTTTCTACCTGCCGAACCTTGGGTCGTTCTATGCGGTCGAGTACGGCGCCGATGTGCAAGCGGAAACGTTCAAGCAGCCTCGCGGCGGCGTGCCCGAGATCACATGGCGACTCACGACACCGCGCGGCAGCATCGAACGTAAGCGAATCTGGGAGGAAGGATCGTACTCGTGGGCCATAAGCTCCTGGGGTGTCGAGACCGAGCGCGACCTGCAAGTGCTCGGTGACGCCCTTGCCAGCCGCACCTGCCGCCCTCGTTGGGATCGGTACCAGGCATGGATCGACGCGGTGGGCGAGGGCGGCGTGGTGTATATGCCCGCCGGCTACAGCGCGATGGGGCATCTGCTCCATTACTGGATGGGTGTCGAGCGGGTGATGTACGCGGTCCGCGACTGGCCTCGGGCGATGCGCGATGCGGTTGATCGGATCAATGAGAATAACCTGACGTTGATCGACCTGCTGGCAGCGTCGCCGGCGGAGATCATCCTCATGGGCGACAACTTCTCAAGCGACGTCCAGCCGCCGCACTTCTTCGCCGAGTGGTCGCAGCCGTACTACGCCGAGGCGATTCGGCGCCTCCATGCCGCGGGAAAAGCTGTGGCGGTTCACACCGACGGCAAGCTGCGCGGAACGCTGCAGATGATTGCGGGGATCGGCGCGGATTGCGCGGACGCTGTGACCCCGGCACCAATGGGAGACCTGTCGCCATCGGAGTGCCGCCAGGAAGCCGGGGCGGACTTGATCCTCTCAGGCGGCGTGTCGCCGGACCTATGGCTGCCTCGGACGGATGTCGAGGCGTTCAGGGCCGCCATAGAGGCCTGGCTCAGCCTGAAGCGCTTCGGGCCGCAACTGACCGCGAATGCCGGCGACCAAGTGCCGCCGGGGGCGCCGGAGGCTCGGATCGAGCTGATGCGGGACCTGGTGGAAGAGCACGGCAGATACTGATGCGTGTTCGCGGGGAGATTTCGCACATGCGACCGAAAACAGAGGCGATGGGCGTGAAGGAAATCCGGCTGGCCATGCTGGGCATGGTCGAAGGCAACGGGCACCCATATTCGTGGAGCGCGATCTTCAACGGCTACGACGAGGATGAGATGGCGAAGTGCCCCTACCCCACTATCCCGATGTACCTTGGCAAGGAGCCGAAGGACACGCTGCGGATCCAGGGCGCGCGCGTGACGCACATCTGGACCGACGACCCCGCTGACGCGCGGCAAGTCGCAAAGGCGTCGCTCATCCCCAATGTAGTTGAAGAGCCCGAGCAGGTGATCGGACACGTGGATGCCGTGATCGTCGCGACCGACAAGGGGGAGGAGCACGCATGGCGGTGCCGGCCGTTCATCGAGGCCGGCCTGCCCGTGTTCGTGGACAAGCCGCTGGTTGACAATGAGGGCGACCTCGCGACCTTCAACGCCTGGGTGCGCGATGGAGCGCGCATTATGTCATCGAGCTGCATGCGCTATGGCAAGGAGTACATGCCCTATCGCGCCTCGACGCACGAGTTGGGCGCGATCCGGTTCGCCAGCATCACCACGCCGAAGAGTTGGGAGCGTTATGGTATCCACGCGCTGGAGGCGATCTATCCCATCCTCGGCCCGGGGTTCATGTCCGCGCGCAACACCGGCACCGCGGAGCGCAATATCGTGCATCTGAAGCACTGGTGCGGGGCGGACGTCGTGATCGTGGCAACCGCGGATATGTACGGCGGGCTCGGCGTGCTCCAACTCTGCGGGACAGCCGGCCAGGCGCATGCCGTGTTCTCGGACACGTTCTACGCGTTCAAAGCCCAACTCGCCGCGTTCATCGAATACCTGCGGACGGGCGAGCGTCCATTCCCGTTCGCTGAGACGCAGGAGCTGATGAAGCTGATCATCGCGGGCATCAAGAGCCGCGACAAGGGCGGGCGCGAGGTGGCGTTAAGCGAAGTCGGCGGAGACTGATCGGAGGATGGAAGCGATGAGGATGCGACCGAGCCGGGTGCTGCCGAAACTGCGCGCGGGTGAAGTGGCGAGCTGCTTCAAGGTGAACCTCGCCGATGCGCGGGTGGTGGAGATCGTCGGCATCGCCGGATTTGACTGCGTGTGGGCCGATCTCGAGCACATCGCCAACGACTGGTCGCTCATCGAGCGCCAGGTGTGGGCGGCGAAGGCGCACGATCTGGACGTGATGGTGCGCGTGGCGCGGGGGAGCTACAGCGACCACGTCAAGCCATTGGAACTGGATGCGGCGGGCATCATGGTGCCCCATGTCATGAGCCTGGACGACGCGAAGCAGGTGGTTCGGATGACGCGGTTCCATCCCATCGGCCGCCGCCCGGTGGATGGCGGTAACGCTGACGGCGCCTATACCAACATCGAGTTCACGGAGTACCTGCGGCAGGCCAACGCCGAGCGTTTCGTCGCGATCCAGATCGAGGACCCGGAGCCGCTGGATGAGTTGGAGGCCATCGCCGAACTGGAGGGGATAGATATCATCTTTTTCGGGCCCGCGGATTTCAGCCACGGGATCGGGGCGCCGGGGCAGTGGGACGATCCCAGGATCGCCGAGACTCGCCAGCGCATCGCGGAGGTGTGCCTGAGCAAGGGAAAGGTCGCGGGCACGGTGGGTTCGCCGACCAACCTTCAGGACCTGGTTGATATGGGGTATCGTTTCATCGCGATGGGCGCGGATGTGATCGGCGTGAGCGAGTACTGCAAGAGGCTGGCGGCGGAATACGGCAAACTACGGCGATAAGGAAGCTGTTGCCCAACCTGTCCATGCCCGACCTTGAGACGCACTGTCGAGGGCGAGATTCCACGCTTCGCGCTGCGCGCTGGATGCGGCGCAAAGCGCTGCATCTCCGGAGCGCCCCGGTGAATCGGGGCGCCAGCTCTGAATGACAGGTTCGTGAGCGCACGCACCCCGCGACGCGAGATGTGCAACAGCTTATGAGTGCGCGGCCAATGAACGTTGCGAAGGAAGGAGCAGTAGCATGAGCGGAACGCCCAATCCAGCGGAGCTGTCCGCCGCAAAGCGATGGTTCGAATCGGCCTTTCGGTCTCCGGCCGTTGCCAGGGAGAAGCACGCATTCCCAGTCTCCTTCACCTACGACGGTGCGGAGTGCTCTGACCTCCTGCGTCGAGCGAAGGTGGAGTGGACCGAGCAGGCGGCGCCCGGCTCGAAACGATATTCGCTTCTCCTCACCGATCCCAAAACGGCGCTGCAGCTTCGCTGCGAGATCATCACGTTCGACGAGTTTCCTGTGGTCGAATGGGTCGTCTATCTCAAGAACGGCGGCGACGCCGAAACGGCGGTCATCGCGGACATCCGGCCGCTCGACATCGCCTTCGCACTCGCCAGCGACAAGGAGTGCCGTGTCCACCACGCGCTCGGCAGCGACTGCAAGCTCGACGACTTCGCGCCGCGGGAGACGGTCCTGCCTGCAGGCGGCGAGTTGAAGCTGGCGCCGTTCGCGGGGCGCAGCTCTGAAGGCGCGCTGCCGTTCTTCAACCTCGACATGGGCTGCGGAGGCGTCATCGGCGCGGTTGGATGGACGGGAGGCTGGGAGGCGGCCTTCCAGCGCAGCATGGAGGGCGATGTGCGGATGCGGGCGGGCATGCGTCGCACCCACCTCAGGCTTCTGCCGGGCGAGGAAATCCGCACGCCGCGCATCATGCTGCTTTTCTGGGAAGGCGACCGGGCGCACGGCCACAATATGCTGAGGCGGTTCATCCTCGCGCACCATACTCCGCGCCCGAATGACAAGCCCTTAACCGCGCCCATCTGCTTTGCGGTGTGGGGCGAGAACACTGCAGCGCAGCAGATCGCCAAGGCGCGATGGTTCAAGGACAATGACATCGCGATAGACGCCTTCTGGATCGACGCGGGATGGTACGGCGACGGGCCGTTTCAAGAGGATTCCACCGTCTTCAACAGCGCGTGGGGCGAGCGCGCCGGCGATTGGTGGCCGAACCAGAACGCCTACCCGGACGGCCTGAGGCCCATCGGCCGCGCGCTGCGGGAGATGGGGCTCGGATTCGTACTGTGGGTCGAACCGGAGCGGGTGTTCAAAGGCACGCACTTCACGCGCGAGCACCCTGAATGGCTGCTCGGCCCGATCGGCGACAACTACCTGTTCAATCTCGGACTGCCAGAGGCCCGGCAGGCGCTGACGGACCTCATCTCGTCGATCATCGAGGAGGCCGGAGTCACGATCTACCGGCAGGATTTCAACATGGATCCAGCGCCATTTTGGCGCGCGGCGGACGGGGCCGATCGCGTCGGCATCAGCGAGATCCGGCACATCGAAGGGCTGTACGCGATGTGGGACGAGCTGCTGGCGCGACATCCCGGCCTCGTGATCGATAACTGCTCGAGCGGCGGGCGGCGCATCGACCTGGAGACGATCTCGCGCAGCATCCCGTTGTGGCGCAGTGACGTCCAGTGCTGGCCGGGCTTCGAGACGATCGCCATCCAGGGGCAGACGCAAGGGCTGGCGCCGTGGGTGCCGCTGAGCGCCGGATGCTGCGACCGGCCGAGCAGCTACGTCTTGCGCAGCGCCCTCGGCCCCGGGATGGTTATCAGCACCAACGCGTTCGAGCGCGATCCTCCGCCGCCGTTCCCCGCCGAATGGCTGCGGCGGGCCATTGCCGAGCAGCGCGCCCTGCGGCCGTACTTCCACGGGGACTTCTATCCGCTGCTGTCATTCAGCCTGGCGGATGACGCCTGGGCGGCCTGGCAGTTCGACCGGCCGGACCTGGACGAGGGCATGGTGCTGGCGCTGCGGCGCGATCGAAGCCCGTTCACGCACATGCAGGGCGTGCTGCGCGGTCTCGACGCCGAGTCGCGGTACGAAGTGCGGTCACTCGATAGCGGAGGCGTGACAGCGTGGTCGGGGCGCGATCTGATGGACCGCGGCATCGGGATCGAGATTGCCGAGCGGCCGGGGTCGGCGCTGTTCGTCTATAGGCGAGTGGCGAAGTGAGGAGTTGAACGATGAGTATCCTCGAACGGTTCTCGCTGCGCGGGAAGGTCGCTTTGGTCACCGGCGGCGCCGGGCTCTACGGGCGGCAGATCGTGGCCGCGCTGGCGGAGGCGGGGGCGCAGACCTACGTGGCATCGCGCAACATCGAGGCGTTGGAGAAGCTGGCCGCGGAGCACCAGACGGCCGGCCTGGACGTGCGCGCCCTTCAATACGACCAGGCGCAGGAACAGTCGGTCGTGGCGCTGCGCGACGCGATCATGGCCCGCAGTGGACGCGTCGACGCCCTCGTGAACAACGCCGTTCTCCGCCCGATGAAGAAGGGGTACCGCGATGAGGCGGCAACCTTCACCGAGAGCATGTGCACTAACGCGACCGGCCTGTTCATCATCACCCGCGCCTTCGGCGACGTGATGGCGGAACAAGGGGGCGGCTCTATCATCAACATCGGCTCCATCCACGGGATGATCGCGCCTGACCCGACCATCTACCGCGGGACTGAGATGAGCGGGTGGTACCCGGATTACTTCTTTCACAAGAGCGGGATGATCAACTTCACGCGCTTCGTCGCGAGCTACTACGGCGCGCACGCGGTGCGCTGCAACTGCGTCAGCCCTGGCGGCCTGTGGACGGCGAAGATGCCCGAGGCGTTCGTCAGGCAATACAGTGAGCGCACGTTCCTCGGGCGGCTCGCCAATGAGACCGATCTGATGGGCGCGATTGTTTTCCTCGCATCGGAGGCGTCGATGTACATCACCGGCGCAAATATCCCGGTCGACGGCGGTTACACGGCGAAATGAAAGGGTTGCCATGACCGGCCGGGAGCTCGGCGATCTGCCGCTGTCCAGGTTGATGCTGGGCACGGTCCAGTTCGGGATGGACTACGGGATCGCCAACCGCACCGGGCAGCCATCGTACGAAACCGCACGCGACATCATCGGCTGCGCATACGAGGGCGGCGTCACCTGCCTCGACACGGCGGCGTCGTACGGATCGAGCGAGGAGGTGCTGGGCCGGGCGCTTGCGGAACTCGGCATCGCCGATGAGATGGTCGTGGTGACGAAGATTCGGCCGCTGGAGGATCCCTCGCTTTCGGCTCGAGCGGCGACCGAGAAGATCGAGGCATCGGTGACCAGTTCCCTTCGCGCGTTGCGCCTGGACGCCTTACCCATCTGCCTGTTCCATCGCGAGGAAGATTTCCGCTACGCGGAGTGCCTGCTCCGGCTGAGGGAGCAGGGATTGGTGCGGCACATCGGCGCCTCGGTCATGACGCCCGAAGCCGCGGCCTCGATCATCGGGTCGGGCGTTGCGGAGGCGATGCAGCTCCCAACGAGTCTACTCGACCAGCGTTACTTGCGGCGCGGCGTTCTCGCGGATGCACGCGAGCACGGGGTACTCCTGTTTGTGCGCAGCATCTACCTTCAGGGATTATTGCTGATGCAAGAGCAGGACGTCCCGTCGCAGCTCGCGGACGTGATACCCGTCAGCCGCGAGCTGGCGGCGCTCGCGGAGCAAGCGGGGATGACCTTGGCCGAACTCGCCGTGCGATATGTACTTGGCCTTGAAGGCGTCACCTGCGCGCTGGTGGGAGTCGAGACTGTGGCGCAGATGCAACAGGACCTCGCGCTCTTTGCCAAAGGGCCACTCGACTCCGCGTTGGTACAGGCGATCGGCGACGCGGTGCCCGCGCTGCCCGGCCGCGTACTAATGCCCAACCGGTGGTTCGGGGCTGCATAAGCCGGCTACCCGATGATTCGGAGACGAGACTGACAGTGCTCAAGGATCTACGCACGGGCATCCTCTACCGCAATCCCAAGCCCGCGGTCCGCAGCGTCCATGCGTACTTCCCTTCGGTGGCGCTCTTGCCTGATGGGGAAATGCTCGCGACGCTGGCGCTTGGAGAGGCGTTCGAGGCGGCGGATCTTCACACCAATGTCGCGCGCTCACGGGATGGCGGCGAGACATGGATACTAGAAGGCCCGATCTATGCGGGCACGCCCGACCGGTTGACGTCGGACTGCGCGCGCATTGCCGCCATGCCCGACGGCGAGGTCGTCGCGCTGATGGCGAAACATGACCGCACCGATCATCCGGACGAAGGCCTCACCAACAGCGAGACCCTGGGCTTCGTCCCAACCGAACTGCTGCTGCTGCGCTCACGCGACGGCGGACACACCTGGAGCCAACCGGAGCCGATCGCGCCGCCGCTCGTGGGCCCTTCCTTCGAACTGTGTTCGCCCATCGTGCCGTTGAGAGACGGACGCTGGCTGCTGCCCACCTCGACCTGGCGCGGTTGGGATGGCGATTGTCCGAATGGCATGAAGGCGGCGGCATTCGTCTCGTATGACCGCGGCCGCACCTGGCCCGAGCACGTGGACGTGATGCGCGACCGCGAGCAGCGCGTCATCTACTGGGAATCGAAGATCATCGAGCTGCCGGGCGAAGAGCTGCTCGGGGTGGCGTGGGCTTACGATGAAGCCGCGGGGCAGGATCTGCCGAACCAGTATGCGGTAAGCGCGGACGGCGGCGAAACCTGGTCCGCTCCGACTTCCACCGGGCTGCTCGGTCAGACGCTGACTCCGCTGCTGCTCGACGACGGGCGCATCCTGTCCGTCTACCGGCGCATGGATGAAGCCGGCCTGTGGGCCAACGTCTCACGGCTGCGTGACGGCGCGTGGGTGAACGAGGGCAGCGAGCCGCTGTGGGGCCACCAGGCGGTCGGCCTCACGCGCGCCGGCGCGAACATGGCGGACAACTTCAGGGGCCTTCGCTTCGGCGCGCCGTGCCTGAGCCGGCTTGCGGATGGGGCGATCTTCCTGGCATTCTGGTGCTACGAGGATTTCGTGTCCAACATACGCTGGTTCAGGTTTCGCGTCTCCGGAGAGGAGGCGTAATGCCGAGGTACGCGAGCCGCGACGATGTTCGACAGGCGCTGACTGGGCCGATCGCCTCAGTGCGCATCCCGTTCGCCCGCGACGGCGAGATCGACTACGCCGGCCTGCGCAACTCCATCGACTTCGACGTCTCCGCCGGCACGAAGACGCTGTTGCTGACTTACGGCGATTCGCTGTTTTCCCTGCTCACTGATCAGGAAGTCGCCGACATCACAAAGGCGGTGGTGGACCATGCCGCCGGGCGCGCGATGGTCGTCGCGGCGGATCGGCAGTGGGCAACCCCGAAAGCGGCCGAGTTCGCGCGATACGCCCGCGGTGTCGGCGCCGACGTCCTGATGGTGCTGCCGCCCAACTGGGGCAGCAGCGCGACCGCCGAGACGCTGGTTGAGCATTATGCCACCGTGGCCACGCACATGCCGGTCATGGTCGTTACGGGCGCATTCGTGGCAAGGCCGGCAACGGGTCTTGAGGTCATTGAGCGCTTGATCAACGACGTGCCTAACGTCGTGGCGGTGAAAGACGATGTCTGCGGCGAGTTCGCGCGCAGGCTGTGCTCATTGGTTTACGGCTATCTGGCCGTCTTCTCCGGCGGCCAGAAACAGAACCACCTCGATGTGCATCCGTATGGCTGCGACGGCTATCTCTCGACCTTTCTCACCTTCAAGCCGGAAATCGCCCATGCCTATTGGGACGCGATTGAGGCCGGCGACATTGCGGCGGCAGCCGAGGTGATCCGCCACTACGACCGCCCCTATTTCGATTTCGTATTCGACCTACCAGGCGGCTTCGACGCCGGAATTCACGGTACACTCGAACTGTTCGGCATCGCCCCGCGCTGGCGGCGCAAGCCGTATCACAGCCTCAGCGACGCGGAAATGGAGCGCCTTGCCGATTTCCTGCGACGGCTGTCGCTCTTGTGAGCCTGTACGTTGATCGCCAACATCAATCCAAGCTCATGCTCTTTCAGAACAACTACGGGGACGTGGAGACCGCGAAGGCAAATGCGCGGGCGCTGAGGAAGACGATCGAGTATTTCCGGAGGCGATGACGACGCGCCTCGTGATGGACGAAACGCGCGACCTTGGCGGACGGGAACTGCGAAGGACGCAGCGTGAGAACGGAGCAGCAACCTATGGCACGGAGTATTGACCCGGAGCGCATGTGCGGCGTGTGGTCGGCGGCGCCGACGCCGTTCACGCCGCGGATGGAGATTGACGTTCAGTCCGTGCGGCGCATGGTCGAGCATCACCTGCGGCTCGGCGCCAAGGGGCTGTTCCTGGCGGGCACGTGCGGCGAAGGGCCGTGGATGCCTGACCGCGACCGGCGCGCGCTGACGCAGGCGGCGGTGAAGCACTCGCGAGGCAGACTGCTCATCGCGGTGCAAGTGACCGACAACTCCGCCGCTCGCATCCTCGACCACATCCGCGCTGCGGAGGAGGACGGAGCGGATATCGCCGTCATCGCGCCGCCGTTCTTCCACGTCAACGCGACGCCCGAGCGGCTGCTTGCCCTGTACCGGCAGGCGATACGCGAGAGCCCGCTGCCGGTCGGCGTGTACGACCGCGGCACCTTCAGCTCGGTGGTGGTTCCCAACGCCGTGTTGAAAGCGATCTACACGGAGAAGAACGTCGTGCTGGTAAAGGACAGCTCGATGGATCCAGGGCGCCGCGACATCGCGCTTGCCACTCGCCGCAAACGCCCGACGCTGCGGCTGCTCAACGGCTACGAGTTCAACTGCGTGGACTATCTCGCGGCGGGGTACGACGGCTTGCTGCTCGGAGGCGGCATCTTCAACGGCTACCTCGCGGGCCAGATCATGCAGGCGGTCGCGGCAGGCGACCTGGGACTCGCGGCGAGACTCCAGCGGCGGATGAACCGCATGATGTACGCGGTGTACGGCGGGAAGAAGCTCACGTGCTGGCTGTCGGGCGAGAAGCGCCTGCTGGTCGAGATGGGCGTGTTCTCGACCTGGCGGAGCTACCTCGAATACCCGTTGACGGAGACCTGCATCCGCGCCATCAAGCGCGTGGTGCAGCAGGATGCAGACGTGCTGTTCCCATGAGCGGAGAGATTCGTGACAAAGGAAGTGATGCGGCGGGCCGCCGCCGATAACGAGTATCTGCACAAGGACTTTCACGGCGCCCTGAGCACGGGCATCGAGTACCTGCACCGGCGGTACGGCGAAGATGCGGTGCGCGACTACCTGCGCGGATTCGCTCGCGCCTACTACGCGCCGCTGAGCGCCGCCTTGCGCGAGCGAGGGCTCATTGCGATGAAGGAGCACCTGGAGCGGATGTATCAGATCGAGGGCGGCGCGATCAACCTGACGTGCTCCAACGACGATCTGCTGCTGGAAGTCGAGGCCTGCCCTGCGGTGACGCACATGCGCGAGCATGGATACGCGGTGGCGAGGCTATTCTCGGAGACGACCCGATCGGTCTATGAGGCCATCTGCGAGGGGACGCCATTCGCGGTCGAGGTTCTCGAATACGATGATGCCACCGGGCGCGGCCGGGTGCGCTTCTTGAGGAGGGCGGCATGATCTCGTGCACCGATTTCATCCCCGCCTACAGCGAGCTGTTCAAGTACCTCGAGGCGCGCGGCGGCCGCGAGGCGGTGCTCGATTTCTGGAACTACCTCTCCGACAACTTCCTCGGGAATCTCAAGCGCCTGGTGGAGGAGCACGGCATCCGCGGGTGCTGGCTGTACTGGAGTCACACGCTGAACGAGGAGGCCGCCGACTTCACCATGGAGCTTGACGAGGAGGCGGGCGAGTTCCGCATCGTCATGCATCGCTGCCCGTCGAAGGGTCGGCTGCTGGCATGCGAGCACATCGAGCCCTACCATGATTATTGCGGCCACTGCGATGTGCTCTACCGGCGCGTGCTGGAGCCGCTCGGGTACGAGTACGCCTACGACATGTCCCGCTGCGACGAGGCGGCGTGCAGCGTCACGATCAGGGGCAAGAGGAAGCAGGTTCGGTAGAACGCGGGCGATCGGCGGCGCCTCGCCCCCAATGACATTCCCCGGAGAGGCGGGAGCCTACTTCTTCGCCTTCTCCAACGCCATCGCTAGCTCGCGGTGCGACTTGGCGTACTCGACGACGGGGACGCCCTTGCGCCAGCTCTCGGCGGCCTGCCGCAGGGCGAGGACGCCGGCGCGGATACCCATGGGATGGTCGAGAATCGCCCCGCCCGCCATGGGCAGGATGTCCACGCCGTACGCCTCCAGGTTCTGCACGATATTATCGGCCCCGAGGCCGCCCGAAAGCGCGGGCACCATGTCGCGCAGCTTGCCCATCGGCTCGCGGAAAAGCTCGACCAACTCGACCGAACGCTCGCGCGTATCGGCGATCAGATAGCCATCGATCATGTGCGCGCGCATGAAATCTCCGCCGAGCATTCGCACCATCCGCGCCACGACCTTGAGATCGACGCCGAAGTTCGGGAACCTCCCCCACGCGCTGCGGCCGCCGGTGTGCACGTAGATCGGCACCGGCAAATCTCTCCGCTCCGCCAGGATCTGAATCGCTGCAAACCCCGTGGCGAAGCAGTTGAGCATGAGGCCGGTGGCGCCGTTGTCCACCGCGCGCCGCGCGGCGTCGGCGATGACGTCGGGCCGCGTGCTGATGTGCGGACAATAGATGACCTTGCGCCCGGTTTCCTGCTGCGCCTCGCGCAGCGCCTGCGACACAAGGCGAACCTTCTCCTCAAGCGGGCAGTAGTCGGGATTGCTCATCTTCTCGTCGTCCTTGATGAAGTCAATCCCGCCCAGCGCGGCCTCGCGGCACTTGTCCGCGACTTCCTTTGCGGTGAGGCCCGCGCACGGCTTGACGATGGTCGCGGTCACGAGGTCATCGGGCCCCAGGCCGAGGAACTCGCGGCAGCCCTTCATGCCGAACTTGGGACCGGGCAACTGCTTGAGGAGCTCATCCGGCAGCGCGAAGTCCACCATGCGCACCGAGTCCACGAACATGCGCTCGAACAGCGGCCCGCCGGTCATGAAGAGCCAGAAGCTGGGGACGAAGTACGGGTCGATCGGCATGTTGATGAGCGGATAGGCGATGGTCGCCAGCGCGCGGCCCGGTCCGAGGTTATCGAGCCGATAGAGCTGTCCCCGCGAGCGCTTGAACAGATCCGTCGGTTCGCCCTCCCCCACCCAGTTGCCGGTCGTCTCCTCCGAGGCGATCTTCTCGGCAGCGGCGCGCATGTCGCCCTTGGTCTCGAGATAGTACTGGGCCAAGAAGTAACCGTCAGGCGCTTTCTCCAAGTGAACCTCCAGGGATAGTGTAGAACAGTGATTTCGCTTCGACCCGCGCCGAATGTTGTCCTGCCGCGCGCCCACCGCACGGATTATGTGGATCCGCTGGGCACAAGCGCTCTGATCGGTAGGACCGCCGTCTCGGCTGTCCGTCCAGCGCGGCCAGGCGAGCCTCCGTCGCGCTCCGCGCTGTGATGCCGGAGGACGCCCGAACTGCCGTAGTTCTCAGGATGCAGGGGCCTTCGCTCCCCCAGTCTGTCCCAACTTCGTACTCAGCCACGCGCACACGGCGAAGGCGACTGCAAAGACGAGGAACGGCGCCTGAAACCCGTGGAACATCACGCGCAGGTACTGCCCGAGCAGGATGGTGACGCCGGTGCCCAGGTCGCGCCAGACGTACATGCCTGCGATCGTCGCCTGGCGCGAAACCGACTCGGCGCTGTCGCCGACGAAGGCGAGGATGCCCGCGAGGACGGTCGCGGTGAGCGCACCAAGCACTGCGGCCGCGAAAGCTAGTGTCGCCGCGCTCGGCCACATCATTGGAATCAGCAGCCCGACCGCGCTGAAGGCGAACGCGCCGCCGAGCACGTACGCCCTGCCGAGCCGATCCGAGAGCGTGCCGACAAGCGGGCTGATCACCGCGCGCATCACGTAGAACGACATGGTGATGGCGGCGATGGAGCCGATGCCGTAGTCCTGCCTAATGGATGAGGCGAAGGTGCTCAGCAGGAGGCCGTAGGCGGTTGCGGCGGCGAATTGCAGCGCTGCGATGATTCGCCCGGTGCCGCCAAGTGCGATGCTGACGACATCCCGGAGCTTCGGCAGTTCGCGCGGAAAATCGCGGCGCGGGACGAGCAGGCACAGGGCGTTGCCGAAGCCGGTGAGGGCGATCGCGGCGGTCAGCATTGCGCGCCCGCCGTGCCGGTCGAGCAGGGCTTGCAGCACGATCAGGCCGATGACGAACCCGACATGGGTCGCGGCATAGAACAACCCCGACGAGCGCCCGTAATGCTCGCGCCTGGATGCGTCGAGCACGTGCGCGCTGCTGGTGATCCAGAGCAGGGCCGCGCCCCACGCCCACGCAAAGGCGGCGATGAGCAGCGCCCACAAGTGAGGGTACACGAGCACCACCACCGCGAACAGGGTGTACATGCACGCGCCGACGAACACCGCCCAGTAATCGCCCAGGGCGCGAATCGAGTACCCGGCCAGCAGGCGCCAGAACAGGAAGCCGATGTACACCATCGCGAGGACCAGCGACGCCCCCATCGCGCCCCAGGTCGTGGTGTCCTGCAGATACGGAATGAGGAGCTGCTGGAGCGCGCCCGTCCCCATGAAGATGAACAGGAACGCGGCGGAGAGGATGGCGAGGTCGAGGTTGAGCCGAGGCCGTGTCATCGGCCCGCGGCAGGGCTCGCGCCGCCCGCAGCATCGCCGAGGCCCATGCGCCGCAGGAGTTCGCGCGGATTGTCCACCAGCGCCTGACGCACCTCGTCGTCGCCGAGGCCGGCGCCGCGCGCGACGGACTCCGCCTTCTCGAGTGTCAGCAGGTCGTCCGGGTCGTGGGCGTCGCTGTTGACGAGGAACCTCGCGCCCGCCTGGCGCCCGATCTGGACAATATGCCCATTGGTCTGGTTATGTCCCTTGCGCGCCGTGACCTCGAGGAAGATGCCGTTGGCGGCAGCGGCCGTGGCGGCCTCGAGCGTGATGTGGCCGGGATGAGCGATGATGTCCACATCGGGGCACCGCGCGGCGGCGAGATCGGTGCCGGGCTCGACCGGCTCCACGGGAGACTCGCCGTGGACGACCACGTAGAGCGCGCCGGCGCGCTTGGCGGCGGCCGCGAGCTCGGCGATGCTGGTGGCCGGTACGTGCGTCAACTCGATTCCGGCGACGGCGACCATTCCCCAATGCTTAGCGGCGAGCTCGCAATCCTTGAGATTCGCGCGGATCGAGAACTCCATCGTCCCGGCGCCCGCGTGATCGGCGATGCCGACGGCGGCGTAGCCTCGGACGATAGCGCGACGGATGAGCTCGATCGGCGCGAGCACGCCGTCGCTCAGAAACGTGTGCGTGTGGAAATCGTAAAGCATGTTATCTCACAAGTTCCGGGCCTTGCGGGCCATGCGTCAATCGAAGCGATCGCGGCGGGTAAAGAGCACGATCAGGACAAAGCCGTTTATGGCGAGCGGGATCAGAGAGACGGCGCTCGAAGCGCCCCCGGCGAGTATGAGCAGACCGACGACCAGATTCATGCCGGCACTACCCATCGCCAGCCAGTATCCCCACCACCTGAAGGTCACAAGACCCCAGACGGTCGCCGCAGCCAGCATCACGCCAAACCATCTCTGGGTCAGGAACAGCAGCACGACGGTCAGCGCCATCAGAACCAATACCCCGCCGAAGAGCGGGTCGTAGCGCAGGACCATCTTGATATTAGCCCAACTGCCGAACGGCTCCTGCCCCGGGGCCGGCGGCAGCGGCTCGACCCGCAGGCTGGCATCGTCCACGACATACGGCCTCATCCGACGCCCGGAGACCTTCCGCCAGCCGGATCTCCCGCGCTGGGTGGGGCGCGGGGGCGGCGCCGCAGCCTCCATCGGCCGCCCGCAGTGACCGCATCGCTTGGCCTCGGCGGGCGCCATCATCCCGCACCGCCTGCATCTGACCGGCGGCAGTTCTTCGCTTTCCACCGGTAATCACCCCTCATCCTTGCCGCATGCGGCCCCGCGCTCCATCACGGCGCGGCAAGCGCGAGCGCGATCTCCTCGGGCTGGACATCGTCGGCGACCTCGACCGACCCGATGCCCCGCGGCAGCACGAACCGCAACCGACCGCCGCGCGCCTTCTTATCCGCGGCCATGATCGCGATCACTTCGTCCGCCGGGGCGTCGGGCGCGTTCACCGGCAGGCGCATGCTCTCAAGTAAAGACCGGATGCGGCCCGATTCCTCTGCCGTCAGCCAGCCTCGATGTTGGCTGATCCTTGCGGCCGCCACCATGCCGATTGCCACGGCATCGCCGTGCCGGCACTTGCGATATCCCCCCCACGTCTCGAGCGCATGAGCGAATGTGTGCCCGTAGTTGAGGATAGCGCGCTCGCCCTGCTCCGTCTCGTCGCGCCCGACGACATCGGCCTTGATCTCGCAGGACCGCCGCACGATGTGCAGCAGGACCGCGGGGTGGCGCCGGAGCAGCGGCTTGCGATGCGCCTCCAAGTATTCGAAAAAGCGCCGGTCGGCGATGATCCCGTGCTTGATCGTCTCGGCCAGGCCCTGGCGGAACTCGCGCGCCGGCAGACTGACAAGCGTGTCGAGGTCGGCGACGACCGCAGCCGGCTGGTAGAACGCCCCAGCAAGGTTCTTGCCGCGCGGGAGGTCCACCGCGACCTTGCCGCCGACAGAGCTGTCAACCTGGGCGAGCAGTGTGGTTGGCGCCTGAATGTACGGTATGCCGCGCATGAAGGTTGCGGCCGCGAAACCGGCGAGGTCGCCGATGACGCCCCCGCCCAGCGCAATGACCGCCGAGGTGCGATCGAGACCCGCGGCAAGCATCTGCTCGAGGAGCGTCCCCAGGCGCCGCAGCGTCTTCTGGGCTTCGCCGGGCGGCGCCGCGATCTCCAGGCCGGTGATGCCGCTCGCGGCGAGGCTCGCCCTCACGCGCTCGCCGTAGAGGCGCAGGATGGCGGGGTTGCTGACTATCGCAACGCGCTTGCTGGGCGCTACGTGTGCTGCGATGCGGCCGACCTCCTCCAGCGCGCCGCGCCGGATGGTGATGATGTAGCTGTGCTCGCCGAGGCCGACGTGGACCGCGGTCACCGCGTCGATCACGGCCTGCGCGGTCTGCTCGACGGTCAGGTCCGAGGTATCCAGCGAGAGGTCCGCTTCGGCGTAGCAGGAGCGGCGCTCATCGAGGAGTTCGGTTATGCGCACGCGGGGGTCCGGCACTGCGAGCAGCGGCCGGTCTGATGCGCGCGTGCGCTCCCAGATCACCTCGGGCCGGGCGGTGAGACAGATCACGATGCCCGCGCCCTTGAGAGCCGCCATGTTAGCGGGATCTTTGGGCGCGCCGCCGCCGGTCGCCACGACCTTGCCCCACTGCCGCGAGACGCGCGCGATCACCCCGCGCTCGAGCCGGCGGAAGCGCTCCTCCCCCGAGCGCTCGAAGATGTCGGCGACAGCGCGGCCGGTACGCGCCTCAACCAAAGCGTCGCAGTCCACGAACTCCATGCCAAGGCGCTGCGCGACGAGCTCACCCGCCTCGGACTTGCCGGTGCCCATGAAGCCGATGAGCGCGATGTTGCCCATCTAGCCCGCCGCCTCCATGTCGATCGATTGCAGATATGCGGCCAGGTTGCGCTCAATCTCGATCATGGTATCGCGTCCGAACTTCTCCGTCACCGCGTCGGCAAGCACCAGCGCAACCATCGCCTCGCCGACGACGCGCGCCGCCGGCACCGCGCAAACGTCCGACCGCTCCGCGTGGGCCGGGGCCAGCTTGCCCGTCGCGAGGTCAACCGAAGCGAGAGGCTTGGTCAGCGTCGGGATGGGCTTCATCGCGGCGCGGACCACCACGGGCTGCCCATTGGTGACGCCGCCCTCGATGCCGCCGGCGCGATTGGTCGGCCGCATCGCTCCGCCCGGCCCGGGGCCGGGCACGAACGTATCGTGAACCTGACTGCCGCGCGCGCGAGCGGCGGCCAAACCGAGGCCGATCTCCACGCCCTTGATCGCCGGAATGCTCATCACCGCCTGGCCCAGCCTGCCGTCGAGGCGCAAATCCCACTGTGCATAGCTGCCGAGGCCAGGGGGGACGCCGTGCGCCGCCACCTCGAATACACCGCCGACGCTGTCGCCGGCCTCACGCGCCGCATCAATCTGGGCGCGCATCGCGCCCGCGGCCGCCTCGTCGGCGCAGCCAACATCGGAGGCCTCCGCCGCATCCCGCAGTTGCTGCCATGGACGGTCATCCTGCGGCGCCTGTGCCTCCCCTATGGCCAACACGCGGCTCCAGATCTCGACCCCGACTCGCTCCAGCATGATCCGCGCGATTGCTCCGGCGGCAACCCGCGCCGCGGTCTCGCGGGCGCTTGCTCGCTCCAGCACGTCGCGCATATCGCGGCGGCCGTACTTGAGCGCCCCAGAGAGATCGGCGTGGCCGGGCCGCGGGATGGTTATCGGCTCGGACGTCGGCTCGCCCGCGACAGCCATGGCTTCGCGCCAGTTCTCCCAGTCGCGGTTGGCGATAAGGAGGGAGAGGGGGCTGCCGATAGTCTCGCCGAAGCGGACGCCGGACCGGATCTCGACCTGGTCGCGCTCGATGTCCATACGACCGCCGCGCCCGTACCCGCGCTGGCGGCGCTGAAGCTGGTGGTCGATAGTTGCAGCGACGAGCCTGAGCCCCGCCGGCACGCCGTCTACGATCGCGACGAGTCCTCGCCCGTGGCTCTCACCTGCCGTCATGAACCTCATCGGATGACCCCCGTGCCGGCCCGCGCGATGTGCCCTGCCACGCCCATGCTGCCGGCAATCGCGATCACGGCCTGTCGCAGCGCATGGTTGGGCCCCCCAAGAGTGTATCTCCCGTCAATATAGCAAAGAGGCGGCACCTTTACTAGTGCCGCCTCGGTTCCTCGTCCTGGTTTGGCGCGCGGCGATCATTTCGCCAGCGGGAACGTCGTAAAGGGAACTCGGGGTGTCACGGCCTCGCCGGCAGCGCCCGCCTCGGGCATGATGTAGGCGGTAAGGAAGATGAGAAGCTCGGAGTCGCTGTAGGTGTAGTTGGTGCCGGAGAAGAGGAGCTTGCCGACAATGGGGATGTCGCTCAGCAGCGGCACTTTGCTCCTGCTGGTGCTGACCTGCTTGCGGATGAAGCCACCCATGACAATCGTCTCGCCGTCCTCGACGCGCAGCCTGGTCGGGAGCGTGGTGGCCGTGGGCTGCGGGATCTGTTGTCCGGTGGGGCTCGTCACGAAACCGGCGATATCGGAGATCACGGTGGTGACATTGCAGGTGATGGAATTGTCGCCGTTGACCTGCGGCAGCACCGTGAACGTCGTAACCACCGGCAGCGCATTCAGCACCTGGCTGTTGATGACCTGGGCCCCGGCGAAGCCCGGCGGCTGGATCACGGTCTCGGTTGTGAAGTAGAAGAAGGTGCGACTGGTGGTGAACGTCACGGGCTGATTGTTCATGGTTGCCAGCCGGGGGGCGTTGACCACGCGCGCGCGGTTGTTCGTGAGCAGCGTTTGCAGGAGCGCGGTGAACTTACCCTTGCTATAGGACGCGGCGATGCCGCCGCCG